>Ga0214923_10002667_pt1 | contig 23381 bp, 14 predicted proteins | sample LL1510_MetaG_FD_177993 | JGI IMG/M metagenome (GOLD analysis project Ga0214923, IMG submission 177993) | Freshwater microbial communities from Lake Lanier, Atlanta, Georgia, United States - LL-1510 | ecosystem: Environmental > Aquatic > Freshwater > Lake | place: USA: Georgia | collected...
CTCCCGTGGTTGGCGCAACGGAGCAGGAAGCATACGCGGTGGTGATGGTAATGTTTGCGGGAGGAGACCATCTCGGACTTGTCTGCACAAGCACTGGTCCGATGATATTGTAGGTCTTTGAATATATCGTTGATCCGCCACCTCCTCCCGTGCCGTTGGATGCTGCGGTAATTCTTCCTTGTGCATCAACAGTGATGTTTGCATTGGTATATGAGGCGGGTGTCACCGCAGTGTCTGACAAGGCTATGGTGACCGCAGCAGAGCCATCGAAACTGGTTCCAGTTAGTCCTGTACCTATGGTGAGCGCGTTGGTGGTTGTTCCTCCACCGCCGCCTCCGCCTCCGGCAGCGTTGATCGTGATATTTCCGGCAGCATTGGTGATGGTGACATTGGTTCCTGCAGTCAATGTGGCCAGCGAAAATCCTGATCCCGTGCCAATTAGCAGCTGGCCATTGCTTGGCGTTCCAGTCTGTCCTGTTCCGCCATAGTTCACGCCAATTGCGGTAGCAAGCCACGAACCTCCGACAATGGTCCCCAGCGAGGAACTGCCCGATCCAACATACAGTGCGTAATTGTTTGTCGCTCCAGTTGGCGCGTTGACATATACACCGTAGGCGTTCGTTGCATTGGTAGCCGAGGTATCGACGAACAGTCCGTATGCGTTGATCAGTGAAAGATTCGAAATCGTGCCCGTTTTTGTCGGCACACCAAGTATGTGTTCAGTGGCTGCATTGGTGACCACCATGCCCGGGGCTAGCGCACTGATGCTTGTCGGCTTGATGCTGTTGACATGCATCGCGGACACAGTCAGGCTGGTTTGTGCTGTAGTGATGGAGGATGTCGAGGCGGCAACGTTTATGCCAGATGCATAAATCGTAGACGCAGAAACGCTTAATGAGGTGGAAGAAAGGCTGTCCTTGGGAGTCGATTGAATGGTCAGGCCGTAGTTTACCTCCGAAGAAGTTCCTACAGCCAGACCTCCTGTGACAACTTGGCTGCCAACAAGGTCAAACCTGTTGGTAGCTGAAAAACTTGTTACAGGCATTTTCTATCCTTATGAAACTTCTAGCGTCGTGATTGATGCTGCCCAGACAGTCGTGGACGCAACTTCGCTTGTTACGGTAATGAGAATATTGTTTGCGCCAGTAGAAATATCAATGGTAGAAGCGTCAAGGGCGCTGTCCCCAAAAGCCGAGACAATCGGGTCGGAAACCATCGCCGCGCTGCCGGAAGCTCCGCGCTTGAAAGTCGTGACAATATCCCACGAGGCGGAAGCGCTGTTGGCCGCGTTATAGGCAATGACCTTGACGCTTGCAGCCCATGTGCTGCTTGGGGGGATAATGATCTGGTCGGTGACATTATCGATGAACGCTGCGCCACTGACGGTCATCTTTGTGGCCGTGGTCGAGGACGTGGCCATTCTCATGGTATAGATGCCAGCGTTGAGCTTGACGCTGTTTTGGGTATTGTTGTTAAGCGAAGACTGCCCAAAAGCCAGCGCAGAAGAACCGACATTTGCATCATTGAGAACTTTCCTTGCCGAACCACCATTTGCAAAAAGGTACAAGTCTCCTGACGTGGTGTACAAACGGGTGTCGCCAGCTGCAGTACCGGCCGTGCCAGTTCCATCCTTGAAATTGATGCCCTTTGTTCCATCGGTGGTGACAAAGCCGGTTGCAGTGACAAGGCCCGAGGAGTTCAAGGATGAGGCGCTTGCTGCTCCGATGTTTCCGCCTCCATAAAGAACCGTCCCTCCCGCGCCGAAGTTAACCGACGAGGAATCTGTTCCCGTAAAGGTAAGCGTATTATTTACCGCAAAGATCTTTCCGTCAGCAATCGTTAGTGTAGCGCCTGTTGCTGGAGGAGTAATGGTCAGATTGTTCACCGAAGTTGCCGTCGCGGCGCCGATGTTCGGTGTGGTCAATGTCAATCCGGCAAGGGTTAGCGCACCGCTGGTGCGATTGAGCGCAACTCCGGTTGTTCCAATGTAGACGGTCGAGTTTCCAAGCACTGCGGAAGGGATCGTTCCCGAAAGGTTTCCGGCAGTCAGGTTCGTGAGGTTTGCGCCGGAAACGACATCAAACAGGCCGCCCCATGTTCCAGTTGTAATCGTTCCCACGGTAGTAATGGATGATTGCCCGGCATATGAAGAGGAAATGTCAATGCTGTTCGCAGCGACGCTGATTCGGTTGTCTGTTCCGACCACATCAATCGTATTGCCGGTTTTTGTCAAGCCATTTCCTGCGGCAATTGCCCCGGCGCCACTGAATTGCGTGAAAGTCAGTGCGTCCGTTCCGATTGCCGGACTGCCGTCGTTGGTCAGTGTCCAGCCGGTGTCCGCATACAAGGTTCCTTCTTCGACAAAAAAGAACGCATTGGCTGAGACATTTGCCGAACTATCGAAATCCGTGGCGCGTACCCATTCGCCTGAGTTCACGATGTAGATTCCATTTTGCGAGGAAGTTGTCTGGTTCTTGACAAGAACGCGATTTCCCTGAATAACGGTAATGCCGTCAATTGTTTGTGAACCAGTCAGGGTAATATCAGCAGTAGTCGTAACTCGTACCGATGGGTGAACGTCAATGCCTTGAACAAGAGAATCGACGTAACCCTTGTTCGCCGCATCCGTAGGGTCAGTCGGAGTGGCAACATTCGTGATGCGCTTGGAGTTAACATTGACAGTTCCTGTACCGTTTGGAACAAGATTGATGTTTGTGTTTGTTCCTCCCGCCGTGAATGTCAACGCACCAATGCCGGTGATGGATCCATTGTTCGTTCCCGTGCCTCCGTATCCGACCGCTATTGCCGTACCTTGCCATGTTCCGGTGGCAATCGTGCCTACACTGGTCAGCGAAGAACTGGTAATTCCTGAGCCAAGCGCACTTCCCGTCAAGACCGCAGTTCCACCGATGGTAAGTGTTTTTCCTGCAACGATATTTAATGTTCCATTGAAAGTGGTAGTGCTGGATGCTGATCCTATGAAGAGTGTTCCTACGCTTGTGCCAAAATTAATTATGTTTGGTCCACTGTCTAGAAGGTTAAATGTTGCGCTTGATGTCGATAGTGAATCGCCAACGTGAAGCGATCCCTCGGAATAGATGCTGTAATTTTCGCCAGTTCCGACTACGGGTTTTTCGACAAACAACCCGTATGCGTTTCCTGTAGTCCCGCCACTGTTGGTGGGTTTGCTAATGTACACCGAATAGCTTGAAGAAAGCAATCCGGAACCGGAAACGGGTCCACTGATTGTCGCTCCGTATATCGTATTGGTTGCCCCCGTGGTGGTGGGACCCGTAACAGTCAGGGTTGCGCTATTGGTTGTCGAAAGCGCAGTGCGATTTACGGTCAGCCCTTCTGTTCCCGATCCTTCAACTGGGACATTAAAAGTTGTCTTGTTATTTGCTCTGAACACCACCATTTTTATTGTCCTTTTTTATATTTTATCTTTTTCAGGCATTTTGCACGACGTTTCATTTTTTTACAAACAACAAAAGGCTATTGCATTTCCGTGGTTTCCATCACGGCCATCCAATTTACGGTATTCCCAGCGATGCCGGTGACTGTCAGGTTGACACCGCCCAACACGGTGTCTGCACTGATGTCGACCGTTGCGGTTTCCAATGCAGGGTCCATCATTTCCTCTTGTCTCAACGGGCCCAAAAACGAAATCGTGGACGCTCCGGCTCCCCTGCGGTAAATACCCGACAAATACCACATTCCCGCCGACGTTCCTGCGATGTTTGCAGCAATATTGATACTGACCATCCAAGCCGAGGAATTCGGCAAAATCGGGGTGTTCTCTGCCGTGGCCGTTGCAAAATCATTCATCGTAAGACGCGCGGAATTTGCTCCCGAAGTGGATCCCTTGAGGATATATGTGCCAAAGTCGGCCATGAAAGCCGATGCAGGAAGCTGGCTGTTCGAGGATGTTGACAATGCGGAAAACTGGTTGCTCGAGGGCATTGAAGGAGATGCCGACGATGAATCTGCCGATCCGCTTACCTGCGAGGTGCATTTCCAATAGATGGTGTTGCCAGCAATGCCGGTTACCATGATGACAATGGAGCCAAAATTTGTTTTTTCGACGTCAACGGAGATGTTTGCGGCGGACAACATCGAGTCGGCATAGGTTTGCGCATTCGGCACTCCGATGAACTCGGTCGACGCGTAGGTGCTTCCCTTGCGGACCGCTCCTTCCACCACCCACGTGCCACCGTACGCGCCGCCTTGAAGGTTTGCGGTGATTTCCAGCCTGAATGTCCACACCTGATTTGGCTCTATGACGATGTGGTTTGTCGAGGAAAGGACCGTCCCGCCAGTCGTTGTCATGTATTGCGGAGTGGCATTCGTCGTCGTTGCATAGAGAAGGTATGTGCGAATGTCCTGCTGTGCACGAATAATTGTATTCAAGGAAGACCCGTTGATGAGAAGCGCTCCGGTAATCGCAACATTGGTTCCGGTCAACGCCAATGTTGTCGAGGAAATGGTCAGCGTTCCCGCGGTTGCCTGCAAGTCGGTCGGGAAATGCGTGTGTGCGGTCGGCGTCCACGTCAAGGGAGTTTTGTGAACATGGTCGGATCGGGCAAAATAACTGGTGGTTGTCCCGACACTGGTTGAGGCGCCAATCGTGATATCGGCAGGAGCTGCAGAAAGGGAAGTGACGCTGATTCCGTGAGCATGATCTGCGCGAAGGACCTTGTTGACCGACCCTGTCCCTGCATAGTTCGTGGTGCCGGTTATGGCGCTCATGTCTGACTGCACACCGTAGGTCACCGATCCCGAAGGGTATAGGACCTCATGGGTGTGATCTCCCCGAGCGGCAGTAAGCGATGTCGTGCCAAGTTGGAAATGGATTGATCCGTCAGCGGCATGGGCGGAATAGGCGGTATTGAGCGTGGCAAGGTTTCCAGATACCGTCGTTACCGAAGATTGCACCGAGGCAAGGCTGGCCAGCAACGCCGTGTTGACTGCGTTGAGTTCAGCCTGTGTGGCTACGTCAAAATCAAGTTTTGAAATCGAAACGGAGTTGTCGTTCAAATTCGAGCCAGACAGGCTCAAGTTCATCGATGTCGAGCCTGATGTGCCGGGAAACGATCCCGTGGAAAATAGCGCACTGATCGAAGAGTTTATTTGCGCTTGGGTAAGGTCATGCAAACTGCTTCCGTTGATGACGACATTCCCGGTTATCAGAAGGGAACTTGGATTTAATGTAAGGGAGGAAGTCTTCTTATATAATGAGGAGCCGGTCGTCTCGTCAGTTCCCGAAACGGAAAATGCCTCAAGATCCACTCCGCTGCTGCTGACGCGCAGCTTGTTTCCCGACGAATGGGAAAGAAGTATTTTTCTATCTTTGTCGTAACCAATTCCCCAAGGATAAAGAGAATCAATGTTTTTTGATTGAAGATTTGTTATCTGTTCCGATTCGTCTTTTCCGGATACGCTGATGAATGTTTTGTCAGGAAAAACAAATTCATATAATCCTGTGCTTGTCAATCTTTCGTACACATTGCTGTTGTGCCGAAACAATTTTGTACCGGGTTCATCAAACGACAATTCGTTTGGCCCCGGAGCCATGAATCCCAAGCACATGGGCAAATTGGGGTTATTCTCGATGAAGGCAATGATTGCCACGGCGTCACGAATGCCGTCAAGTCTTGCCCGTGAGTAATCCGCGTCGCCAATCGGGGTGTCAATGATGGGAAGCCAATGCTCCCCTTCGCTTTGTGTCCACGCGCTTCCTACTACAGGAACATTAAACCACGGAATGGATTGCTGGCCATTCAGCCCGATGCAGGTAAGAGTGCGTTCCGCATAATTAATATCGATTACACGGGCCAATACCAACGATGGCGTATTGAAATGACCGGAAGGAATTCCGTCTCTCCATGCCGCAAGGGCGGATTGTCCGCGAAATACCGAAACACTCATGGGCCAGCATGCCCCGTTCCGGCTGTTGCTGTCGGATTCTTCGCTGAAGGAGGTACGAGAACTGTTGCCTTGGGAGATAATTCGTAATCTGTTCCCACTGGCAATCCGGTATCAGGGTCAAGAATGTTTGCTTCCAAGACGCCTGTTGCCGAGAATCCGGAACTGTAGGGAATTCCCGTCTGTGCGGCGGTTTGTTCGGGAATGTTCACGCCCCTAGTCACCGAAACTCGCGAATGATACATTGGCTCTGGAAATATTGACCATGCATGCTCAACGCCTTCTATGTAATATCTTTCTGAAAGATCTCTTGAATAATCTTCGTATGGAGTAGTCTCATTCTGGCGAATATTGGTGTTTCCCGCCTCAATTACCATTTCCATGCCAATTTTCAGAAATGGGTTTCCTATCATTTCAAATGTTCCAACCCATTTCTTGTCTGTCTCCCTGAAGACGTCATAAAGCCATTGTGTCATGTCATCCAGCAATTTGTCGGCCGCGTCATTTCCTGTTGAATAAGGATCTTTTGATTCCTTGACGAGCTCCGATGCCAATACCGGAGCTGGCTCTCCGCGATATGACATTGTCTGATTTAAATTGCTTGCGTCTTTGTTGAGCGTGTACCTTCCAGCACCTCCGTAGCGGCTCTGTCCTGTCATTGAAGATTCCTGCGCAACTGTAGAGGCAAGATTAAGGGTCACTTCTTGGGGCAGGGTCAACGTGTCAACAGAAACGACAGTGGTGTTATTTGTCACCTCTGGGCCTTCAATGATCTGGCCTACACGGATTTGCCCTTGGGAGATTGAAGAAACAATCATTTTTGTTCCGGAAATTGTCGCTTTGAATTGACAGATCTCCTGATCTGCCCATCCAGTAATAACGGTGTCCCTGAGTGAGCTGGACAGTTCTGCATCTATCGGACCTCCCGATCCGTCAGCAGAGAGACTGATTTTTTGTCCTATGGCAACTGATCCACTGGTAACTTCAAGGACATGAATAATCCTTCCATATACCTGTGCCTTGAACTCGGAGGTATTGGCAACCGAAACGGCAATGGCGTCCCTCTGTTCCTTTGCCTTGATAGCCGCCGTTCTTGTTTCCGCGCCGCTAGGGTAATACTGGCCAGTAAACGTCAGGGGAGAGGTCTTGGAGCCCATTCCGGGGGTATCCACAGTCCTGTTTAAATACCAACCACCCAAGCCATCGGCGTCCAACGGAGCCGTCTTTCCTCTGGCGTTGAGTTTTGTTTCCGAGTTGCCGAGCAATCCCGAAAAATAATTGGAATCTGCTGCGTCCAAGTTCTGCGAAACAATGGTGGTGTGAACACGCAACGGCCCACCGGCAATGATCTTGGTCACGATCAACTCTTGCTTGTAAGCGGTCGCAGCCCCTGTTCCCGGCTTTGCTCCGATGTATCCCTCAAAGGTGATTTCTGCCAACGATGGAAACGTTGTGGGAGGAGGACTGATTCCATAGCATTTTTCCGGCGTACCTGATCCGTAAAACAACAAGACTCCGTCGGATCCCGTTCCTGCCCAATATCCGGAAAGCAGGGAGCTGACTTTCACGTTTCCGGTTTCGGCACTCACCATGTTTCCGCCACCGATGTAAATTCCAATATGCCCAAAATTCTTGTTGTCCTTGCTCGGGCGAAAAAATACGAGGTCTCCAATATTTATTTTATTTACATCTGTATTGTTCGTATTTTTATCAGTAATTGCATTTGCCCATGCGGAAGGGTACAATGATTGTTTTCCATATGCGTTTTCACAAAAACGCTCACAATATCCGCTATATGACGAGCCTCTTCCAACCAGATTCATCGCCCATTGAATTGCTTGATCCCTTGTTCTTGTTTCTCCCGGCACGTATGGGGATGGCTCCGGACTGCGAAGTCCCGGAATGTATTTTCCGGCACGACTTGGCGTCATGACTTCCTTGGGCCAGAATGGGACACGGATTTGCAAAGGTTGCAAACCGAATTGTTTCATTCCCTCAAAGTCATATTGAGGGTTCATGATCATGTTTCCGTTTGAATATTCAGTATTTTCCAATGGTTTTCTGTACGAATTGCCTCCGGTAGATGCTCCGCCGTCAGGTGATTGCGCTGGAGTGAATTCGCCTTGTGTGCACCAGAAATACGTTGGACGGTCGTTGCCAGTTTTCCGTAACGATGAGGACATGATCATGTCCCTGCTTATCTGAATGGATTTCGGGTCTCTTGTCGGATCAAACCAATAGTTTTTCTGGCCATATCGCAAATCATCGGTGGCTTGGTAGGGAAACAATCCTTTCGAGTTTCGGAATGGTGCCCATCGTATCTTGAAAAGGCTTTTCTCTTCCTGATCCTCAATGAACATTTCTATGAACGGAGGAGGGCAATAATGTTCGATATATCTGAACAATGACCCTTGACTCTGCTGAAGGGTGAATCCTGTCTGCATGATGATGCGATCTGCACCTAGCAATTGCGGCATGTTCACATCAATGGTGAATTTCAAATTATTGGCAGTATCAAATGCCATCAGTGGATCCCGAAAGACTTCACCAAGCACTTCTGTGACCCACGTCTTGAAGTCCTGAAATACCGTGTCAGTAGGTGTTTTCTTGACGGAAAGCCTTTGTGACAACAAATCATATTGGTATTGCCTATTTATTGATTCTTGTGCGTATGTGTCCTGTGGAACAAAAACGCTTTTTGTGACAATTGCCTTTCCGAGATCTCTTCCGATAATGGTAACCACCCGTTGCGGACTTCCATCTGTCCCTTGGTTCACATTTTCCGAGATGTCAATCGAGTCAACCATTCCGCGCATGATGATTGGCGGACTTACTTTCCCGTAGATGTTTTTTATCAGCTGGGAGTTTCTGCCCAGCCGTATCTCGACGAATGAATTTATTTCAATATCCTTAATGTTTATCAGCCTGTTGTCCAATATTGTCGGCCGAAGTTGCAACGACCATGTGCCCACTGGCTCACGCAATGACTTGCGCGTTGATCCTGCAAGCACATACTCCGTAATGTCATAACCCTTGATCGTGACTTGATGGACAATCGAATCCAGTGTGGCAAAAGTCATTATCTCATGCTCCACTGATCACGAGGATCTATGGTAAGATATTTTACCTTTTCGGAATGATCATCAAAGTTTATTTCCGCTTTTGTTGAGATGTTTTGATTTGGCAAATTGATTTCAACGACAACTTTTCTTTCAGAGGCCTCGCCTTGGGAAGACGACCTTCCAGCCGACGCCATCCGGGATGAGTTCAGGTTCTCGCTGAAACGTTCCGTTTCAATCTTGGAGAGGACTGACGTTGCAGTTCCGGGAATGATGAGCTCTTGATTGCCTCCTTCGTTCACTCGCGCAATTTGACCGGGAAAGATCAAGCCGCCCCCCTTGCGCTCCACTTCGGGAATGATCGTGTCGGCCACTCTGGCGCTCGGGGGCCTGCTTGGCTCTTCCGGAGGTGCAGTCTCCTCGGCGGCTGATGGCTGGGGAAGAAGGGAAAGCAAGGTCTTCCTTTCCCGTTCGATACGGTTCAATACCCCGCGCTGAACATCTTCGCTGCTGGAACTAAAATCTCCCTTGATGTTTTCCGCTTTTGATTTCTGCACAAGGTCGATGATCTCAGCATCGCTTAAAGCCGAAAGATCCTTGCCTTGAAGCACTCTGCTAAGCTTGTTGTTTGCGGGACCATACTGTATAGCGGTGCTCATTATCAGTTCCTGAACCGCTTGGCCGCGCCTACTCAAGTCAATACCCATTCCTGCCATATTTTCCAGTGCTGGCTTGTAGTATTTCTCCTGTCCGTATTTCAACTGTTCTTGAGCAAACCCCGGATCGTTGCCGAGGGATTTCCATTTCTCGTCAAATTGCGGGGATCCCGGAGCAAGACCACTGAAATGTCCCGCATATTGAGACGATGACAAGAATGCATTCAGGCTTCCAGCCTTGCTGGACAATTGGAAAATTCCATAGCTTTTCCCCCCATGATCTCCAACACCCGTAGAAACGGCACCGTAATTTCCGCTGCTTTCGAACTGAGCCGCAACGCTTCCAAGTCCGATATTCCTGATGGGCACTCCGTAGCCGCCTTGCGATCCGGACGGCGAGGCAGTTCCTGCAACATTGGAGGAAGTATTCGAGGGGCTGTTCACAACCGAATTGAAAGCGTTTTGCAGCACGTCCATGAGGCTTGATGTGCCTTTTGCTGACGACGGAACAGAGAAGAACGGGCTCACGGACTTGTGTGTGCTAAGGAAATTTGAGGAAGAAGTAATGAAATTCCTGTTTATTCCAAGGAAATCTTTGGCATATTTTCCGTCAACGAATTGCTCCGGACCAGCGTTTGCACCTGTGCCGTCGCCCACGACAACTGGAGACCCGGCCTCGACTTGTGCGCCATTTTCGGCATGAGGAAGATTTTCCTGCTCGGACCTCAATCGTTTCGTTGCTTCCGCAGGAAGGATATACCCGTCTTGCTTGGGAATGAATGTCTCCACGCCACGCTCGCCAACCGTTGTCGTTTGTCCGGCAAACACGGGTCCGCCAAACGCCCGTGTGGTTCCCCACACATCCGACTTTGCCCCGGCGACTCCTCCATAGGCAGATGTCGCATTGGCTGCCTGCCGCACAATTTTCTGCGGATCGGCCAATTGCCCCGCAACCGGGATTTGCTTGAATGCAGGAATAACATTGTTGTTCAACACGGATGTTAGATTCATCAATGCCGTTTGCAAATCCACCAATCCCGCCTGACCTTGCTCCAGCTTGTTCTGTCCGGTTCCGGGACCGGCATTCGGATCGTATGAGTCTTCCGTCCCGCCCATGCCCAGAAACCGCTTCAGTGGATTGAAGACCTTGCTCACGTTTTCGTCAGCGTCCAGAGTAAATTCCTGCACGGTGTCTCCCAACATTCCTCTTCGGGCAAGATTCATCGCTCCAGACGAAATACCTCCGATTGTCGCTCCGACAACCGCACCGGGGATTCCTCCAAAGCTTCCGGCGATGGCACCTCCCAGCATTCCCTCGCCCACGGCTGAGCCAAATCCCCCGCCGAAAAGCTGCTTGGTCATTCCAGTTAAATAATTGCCCTTGTTGTATTCTTCCCGGACATCAGCCTGATGCGCCTCCTCGCTGAGGGTCGCATCGGCACGTTGCATGTCGTAACTAAGCTGGCTATCTTCCTTGGTCACATATTCCTTGAACAATTCCTGCCCTTCGGCAATTACCTTTGCGGCTCCGGCTCCCGTTGTTCTGTCCACGCCTTTTGCCTTGTCTGCAAACACACGCATCATCCGGGCTTTTTGAGCATCAGTGATGTTAAGGTTCTGAATGCGTTCTTTTGCTGCACTCTCATATTCCTTGAATGACTCCGCACTGTCCTCGCGAGTGACTGAAAGAAAGCGCTCGCTTTGCTTGGCCATCATTTCGCCTTGTTCTTCGCCGTATACAATATTGGCCTTTGTTCCTGTAAAAAGACGTCTAAGGTTCATCGTAGAGCTGTTTGCCTCGTAATCCTTTGTGCCGAAAAACCCTCCTATGATGCTTCCTGATTCTTTTTGCAATCCGTATGGATCCATTCTGCCTGCGGCTTCTTCCTGCGCCTCGGAGAATCCCTTCATGTCGCCAATATATCCCAAGCGACTCAACCGGACATCGCCGCGATAGGATCCGACTACTCCGGCACCGTTTTGTCTCAACGCTTCGGATTGCCTTTCCCTTTTTTGCGCAAGTTCTTCGCGGTGCCTCATCGACGCAATATAGTCCTCAACCGCGTCGATGTCTCCACCCGTTGCCTGTTGGGCAATGCGATTGACGGCAATGTTGCGTCCTTCGTTGCTCCTGTCATACAGGCTGCCTTGTCCGCCAAATCGCTCTATCTCCGTCTTGAGCTTGATGTCCATCTCGGTCACGCCACTTTGTGACTCGGCACGTGCCTGATTCGATGGCGTAAACGAAGTCGTGTTTGCGGCAATCCTGTTCTTGACACTGGCCAAATCATTCTTGATCGCATCTGCCCTTTCAGATGTCCGCTGATATTCCGCAGACCCCTTGGGAAGCCTTGTCAATCTCGCCTCAAAGGCGGCGATTTGTTTCTCGTATTCCTCCTGCTGCTTTTTTAACGCATCGATGATTGGTTCGCGAGTCTGGGCGGCCAACCCCATCATGTCTCCACTGCCAGATCTCACGCCAGTCGCATACCGCTGTGCCAACCCTGAAGCAGCAGTTATTGCCCGGTTTTCTCCGGCAAGTCCTCCCTCGCTCTGGCCGAACATGCGGATGGCACCGGCTTGCGACATGATTTCGTTGGTGCTGACAGCGCGACTTCCGTACGCTTGCTGCTGCAAGGCGACCTGTGCTGCGAATTGGTTATAGCGATCTGTTTGAGGGCCGAAACCAGCAGCCATGTTTGTTGCCGCAAATTGCTGGTTGAACCCTTGGAACGACTGTGATGCACCGAATTGTCGCCCCTGCATGCCCAGAACTCCGGCCGTGCCCATTGCCTGATAATTCTGCATGAGCTGGCTTCGGTCCATGCCTTGGATCACGGCGGATTGAAGCGACTGCCTTGCCGCGGAAGCTCCTATTCCTCCTACGTTTTTTTGCGCGTTGTTTGCCGTTTCAATCATCACCTTTGTCATGGCAATGTTTTCGACGGCCGCTACTCCGATGCCCTTCGTCGCGTTGACCAAGGCATTCCTGAAACCCATGAGGTCACTGCCAAGATCCTTCAGCTGACGAGAAAATTGTCCAATGTCATAATCTGCAGTCTTGGTGGTTTGCGAAGCGCCAAGCATCTGTGCGGTAAAGGCGCCCGGATATATGCCTTGTTGGGCAGACGCATACAAGCCCATTTGCCGGGTAGCTACGTTGCCAATTCTTCCGACTGTACGCAGTCCAGCCGATGCTACTTGTTCATATGCGTTTTGCCCAACCATTATCACTTGTCCTTATGCGAAATGGGTTTTACAGGTTGCGCAGGAACACCAGACTGACGCAACATGCTGTGCGTCAGTCTTAGTTTTTCGCTGATAATTTTTTTAATTTCTTCAAAAGATTTATTCTTCGGGCTTGTACGATTCAACCACGTCCCACTCATTTCCTCCATGCTCCTTCTCTTCTTGCTCAACCCATTTCCAAAAATCTTCGTCACTAAGCCCATATTCAGACACATCTGTTTTCTTGACAATATTTCGCGATTCGGGAATGGGATTTTTGAGAATATCTGGAACAGATTCATTAACAAGACTTGGTTTTTTAATTGTATCTTTTTTTGGCCTTTCTATCTTGTCTTTGTCAATAGTGTCAGCGTCGGTGTATCCGTATCCATTGGGAGTAGGCAAAAGGCCTCCGAATTGCTTGAGCATGGGAAAAGGAGGCATGAGAAGCTCTGGAGACATGTCTCCCCATTCGCGAAGTCCAAATTGAATTTCGGCGTAGAATTGCCTACGGTAAAAATCAATGGCGGCAGCATCTTCGCTCACGCGAAGGAACCGCTCATCATCTATGGGATAGTTGTACTGTTGGCGATACCACTCAAGCATGTCCGATTCATAAACGGCAAGCAGAGAAGTTTTTCTCAGGCGATTGTTAGTTTCGGTTGGGTCCTGAGACACGAAACGAGTTTCGCCAAGACTCCCATTCCTGAAAATAATATAACAAGTCTTCAAACTCGTAAATATTTTCCAAGAACTTGTCGATATTGCCATTGCAATATCCGGGCAAATATCCGGGACTGTTTGTTACAAACTGCAACATTATGCTCATCCACGTCATCTCATAGGTCCGGTTGTCCACCTGAAGACCCTGCAAGGCAACTGCAACGGCTTTCCCAGCCATGCGCTGCAGGTTCATGTGCCCCCGCACGACGCCGATGGTTCCCGCGGATCCAGTGATCTCGTATGGCTTGGTGGGATCATAATGCTTCGTGTCTGTTGCGGCTGTTTTCTTTGGAACCTCAAGCGCCTTGGCAACCACGGCGCTGATTCCACCGTCATCCTGATCAGAAGAAACTGCTGCTGCCTTGGTCTTTTTTTCTGTTTTTTCGGAATCCATCAAATGCTCCTTGAAGAATATATGTGATTATAACAGAAAACCCCGGAAAAACCGGGGTTTTCTGAAAGATGCGGATTGGTTTGCTTACGAGAATCCGGGAGAGAACAACCCACTGTTCAACGCAACTTTGTCTTGCGCCATGAAAGTAACGTTATGCATGAGTACGCGGTTTGCGTCAACCGCAAGATCTCCGCTGGCAAAAAAGCAGTTCTTGTAATGAACCAGCGGAGTCAACGAAACAACGTTGTCTTTGACGTTATCTATGCCGTTTTTAGCAGAGTTTGCATTCAGAGAGCTGTCGTAGACAACAATATCGAACACTTTCTGATGAATTGCTCGCAGAAATTTTGTCTTGTCTGCATCTTGGTTGTTGTGTGCGTTACCCGGAATGAGTTGGTTGCCTACGGTGTATGCAGATACAGGCGGGTCCATGGGGACCGTTCCGTCGCCAAGTTGACCTCCCGAATTCGAGCTCAACACACCGTATGATCCAGCAGACGCAGGCTCAAATCCCAATTTTGAAAGACTGGCATTCCTCACGACAAGTAAGGAAACCTGAATCTGATGTCGTGCATGCATCGGTACATACTCGATGGTTTGTAACTGTCCGATAACATGCACTGGCTCCAGTCCGTAATCGTCTTGAAATCGTGCAGATTGCGCAAATGCGATGGGCGTATCTCCAAATTTCAAAACCACTTTATTGCCCGTGCGAACACCCGTGCTCCACAATTGACCAGTTGAAACTGATTCTGACATTTTTTACTCCTTTATTTTGTGATTATAAAATATGCGCGGTAATCAACAAGTAGTTGATTGGAATCGCAGGACTGATCGACACATCCACGTAAATTGCGTCACCGACATTTCGAACAATCAAATCCTTGAAGGCCGGATTTGACGGCGTTCCCACAATCAGTCCCGACGTGCTTGCTTGCTCAAGCGCCTGATTGACCCGATTCTTGATTTGCTCAATTGCCCGGTCGGAAAGCTTGCTTCCGATAAATCCCTGTACCGAATTGCGAATCAGCTTCATGGTTGCATCAGCTGCTCTCATGGTGCTGATTTCGCGTCGTGCGTACCGTGTGTCTCCTGTCCATGTCGTTAACGACTGCGTAATGCTGTAGCCTCGATTGGAATCGTATCTGACGGCCAGAACACCATTTGATACCAAGTCGTCAAGATCCGCCAAACGCGCAGTCGTCTCAAGACCCCGAACGGCAATGGGTTTTCCAGTCAGCGGCTGTGCCACATCGGACTGTGCTGCCAACATGCCTCCGACAGTTGCCGCTAGATACACAGGAGACCACGTAAGCAGCTGGTTCTTGTCGTCATAATCCTTGATGCCCGGCCAAACAACAACCGCTCTCTTGTCAGCAAACTTGGACGCAAGGCTCTTGACTGCCTCGACACTCAAGTTCTTGTCTCCACCAACAACCATGAACCGCTCACGCTTTCCTGTAGCGCTGGACATTGACAAGCAATGGGAAAGCACGGACGCTTGAATGGAGCTTGATGACGTCATTGGCACGATAATTTCCACATCATCAAGTGACTGCAGAGAAGCTAGGGCAGTATCCCAATGCAAAGGAGATACCGAAGCTTCCGTAGCTCCCGAAAACACATACGTCTTGTCAAGAATTGAAGAAGCGCTAGCAGTCGCCGACGCTGTCACAAGAGATCCAAGCAACGGACCGTTGAGTGCATCGACAATTGCATTCGTGTTTGCGCTAAGGTTCAGTTTTGAAAGTGCGGCGGAAGTGGCTGTATAGGATTTCGGATCAGAGGCCGAACCCGAGCTGTTGGAGATGCTCAGGGTGTATTTGCCTCCCTTGCCAGTTGCTCCCGATTGGAATGCGGTGATCGTTGTGCCTGAAATGACTCCGTCTCCAACAACCACTTGACCTATTGCCAGATTTCCCACAATTACATTTGATGACGTTTCCGGGAATACGGTCAACGTTGGAGTAAGGACTGAATTGACCAATTCGTCGGCGATGTACCCGACGAAGGATGCGTACTGAGCGGAAATCTGCGCACTTGTGGGAACATACGTCGTTTCCAGCCGATCAAGCTTTATGCTCGCAAATGTCGTATCCGTAATTCCCGAAGCCAGAGAGGCCTTCCATCCGCTGGAAGCCTGTGCCGGAATGGCAGCAATTTCTGGAATAAAGGCAGTATTCACCAGATTTTGACCGTAATTTCCGACGTACGTACTTGCGGCCGTGCTGGCAACCGCAATCGCTCCGCTGCTTACAGGGAATGAGCTGGCGTTTATGCCGGAGAGGGAAAATCGCGCGATATCATTCGATGCCGCTCCGCTTACCGAGCCGAACACGACAGTATTTCCGGGGTAGCTGGAGTATGTCGAAGAGAACGTATACCCTGTCGTCGGCGCATACGATACACTGACACCGCCGGTCCCGATTCCTCCCGCACTCCACGCCGAACTTGGCAGGGTGGCCAATGCGGCATTCCATTTTGTCACTACCGAATTGGAGCCAGTTCCGCCAAATGTATCACCAGAAAATGTCGGCGAATACGGAAGCGCAACTTGCTTGGCTCGAGTAACGAACATGCTTGAGATTGCCAGCGTCCCAGAGGCAAGCGAGGAAGTCCCCGCATACGAGATGCTTACCGAAGTGGCACTACTTACCGCTGCAGTTACAGTGAGGGCTACGGTCGAGACCGCCCCGCCCGAAGTGGCAGTGTGCGTTGCGGTGATGACATCGCCGATCCCAAGGGTCATTGTCGCGCTGCCCGAGGCTGTCAGTGTGCCAGTCCACGCATTTGCCGATCCGCCCGTGGCTACCGCCGTGTACGTGGGATTTGTTCCAAGGACGGGATTGACAACTGAAGCCTGCGTGGGTCGAGTGACAAGAATGGTTTCGTACGTCAGCGTCCCAGAGGCAAGCGAGGAAGTCCCCGCATACGAGATGTTTACCGAAGTGGCACTACTTACCGCTGCAGTTACAGTGAGGTCTACGGTCGAGACCGCCCCGCCCGAAGTGGCAGTGTGCGTTGCGGTGATGACATCGCCAGAGGCGAACGTCACTGTCGCGCCGCCCGATGTCGTCAGTGTGCCAGTCCACGCATTTGCCGATCCGCCCGTGGCTACCGCCGTGTACGTGGGATTTGTTCCAAGAGCAGGGTTCCACGTGCTTCTCGGAATGGCTGATACCCAACTGACGGTATTCTTGATCGTGGCGGTGATTGATGTGGAAACGAATCCGCCAGCGGACTCCAATGTCTTGTCAGCTGCCGCTCCTCCGCTAATTGCAACGTGGGGAAACGTTTCGTATGACAGCCTCGGGAAACAGCTTGCAAGAAGGGTGCTGTTTACAGAACTTCCTCCCTGACCAGCATTAAGCTGTGCCGTGGTAGGAAGGGCTGCAGCATTGGCGACGGCAATCCCCGAAAATTTTGCGCCGGATCCAGTGGACAACGAAAATCCGGCTAACTGGTCATAGGTGACAGTAGCTGATGTCGTCGCATTCGCTCCCACCGGAGAAGCCGCCCGAATTGCCGTTTGAATGTTGGCAGCGAATTCTGCCAAGGATGAAGTGCTCGAATAATTTACCGTGACGATCTTTGCATTGGCATTTGCGCTGTCGACGAGGGTCAACTGCAACTGGCCAGTAGCCTCAATCACGCCGACCCTCTTCAGCGTCGAGATTGGCAACGCACCACCCGTGCCTGCAGGAACCGCTGCCGATCCCGCCACGGCTGGCGTGGACTGTGTGTAGTACTGATTGATTTTCGAAATCAGCTTGGTAATGGTGTCATATTCGGCAAGCGGAATGATTGCCGTTTGTGACGACACGCCATTCACGGTCAGGTACAAGTTCGTTGCTGATCCGTTGGTTCCGATTGCAATAGTTGGCGCAACGGTCAGGGAATCGGTGAAGTATTCTATTTGAAGAACGTTCTGCCCAACGTTGGTAGCCGTGTAGATTCTTCCATCGTGCAGGGTGAGCTTCAGGTCCTTGTTCTTTGGATTTCCGCTGTTCTTTGAAACAGCAAGCGACCAAGAATTGCCTGTCAGGCCCCATTCGTCGGCACTCACCTCAATGGCGGAAGACCCGTCACTGGAAGAGACAAGCGAGGTGGTTGCTTGCGTGGCACTTCCTACACGAACACCATATACACGCAACGCTCCTGCGTTCATTGCTCTGGTGATTCCCCAGACCAGCGGACTGTCGACACTGGCGTTTCCGTAATACGCCCTCATGGTTGCCGGATCAGTAAACAAAACAGCCCTGCCCGTCTCGCCACGTTCCGCTTCGCCAAGGATTGCCAGTGCATTCCCCGAAGCGACAGGGGCTGCGCTAGAGGTGGAATCGTCAATGAATGACGCCACTCCCGGTGCGACTAAAACTACTCCATTAAATGCAACAGACATGCGTTCCTCCTCGTCTATATATGTTTTATTTTTGCATTTATGCCTTGCCGGTTGCCCAGCTTAAATATTTGGCATACCATTGTGAAGGGGTGCCATACACCCACTTCCTGTCGTTGGCGTACGAACAGAACCCGCCCCGAAGTTCCGGAGAGATGTCTTTTCGGCTTTGAGACCAATCTTCTAGCGACATGATGTCTTCCACAATCACAGGTACCTCCACTGCAGGTTCAGGAACAACAATCGGTGGTGATTGCACTGGTTGCTGTTTTGTTCTCGCCATGTTGTTTTCCTTTTGTTATTTTATACAGCCTCTGAGTTTACATCAATGCTTGATATAAACCCATTTTTTCCAAAAGACTTTCCTCTCCATTGCTGCAAGTACGTGCAGGAAACAGACATGGATCTTCCAAATGCAACATTCGGGAGAAAATTCTGGTCGGGACGAATGTCCGAACCAGAATAATGCAACTCTCCGATGCCGTAAAAATCAAACGGAATAATGTCCGGCTCGTCGCTTGGCGGAGATTCTCCTTCCAGCAGAGCCCGTTGTACTAACAGGTACATTGCAGAAATCATGTCTGCATTGGGGGCGACAAGAAAAAAATTAAATGTAGCATGCATCAGGCGTCCATACCCGTCATAAACATTTGTCGGAGTGAATCTGCCTCCGCTATCAGTGAATCCGCTGATTCCATCCCCAACCCAATTCCCAATAAGCTGTCCTCCCGGCCGGTCCTGCTCTGCGTCCATCGTCATCATGACAAGTGGAGGCTGGGCGCTCAATAACGACCAACCTTTTCCAATAGACCACGGAAATCTTTCGTCCATGAGCCATCTCTTGGTCATGTCCAAGCTTTTTTCGTCAAGAAAATAGAATATTTCGTCAAGCTTGTGAAGATTTTTACCCGCCCGAAGGCGTTGGTAGAAATCACTTACCCGATTGAATAGAACATATTCCGGCATCATGATCCTTACATCCTTGCAATGGAAATGTTGGCCGAAGGAGTGGTGCCCACGCCAACAACGCGGAAGTATCGCCACGGGCCGGTGAGCTCATAGATAATCAGCGGCCTTGTTGAATCAGCATGGGATTGCGATTGCGTGAGATTGGGCTCATGGCCACTGATGGCATAGTAGGTGCTTCCGTTTATGGAGGCCGTCAGCGCAACGCTCGTTCCCGAAACCCATTCAAGAATCACGCCATTCCTCCCCGGAGCGTCAATCGCTTCGCTGATTGTGTCTGCAGGCAGATTGGTTATGACAAGGGGAATTGTAACAAGATAATATCTTCTTTGTGCATCATTGACGTCCGCAATGACAAATGATGATGACGAACGGTTTTCGTTTTTATAATAGGATGTCTCGGTAATCATCAGTCTTCCTCGCCAACGGCAAAGCTGCCAGCCATGTGTGTCCGCAGATGATCCGCTACATCTTCCGGAAAAAATGCAATTCCGTTTTCGTCAAATGAAAGCTCAAAAAAATGTCCACTTTCAAGAGTGATTGCCATGGGGGCGAACGAGCCCCTTTTCTCCTGATGCAACCAACGAACCCGGATTTTCTTGGCGCCCTCAACCCAATTGGGATTTGGGCCGGGGCCAGCATTTGCCGGATCGGTTTCAACAGACTTGGGCGCCAGCGCCTCTTTGACTGCCTCCTGTGCAATTACAAATGTGGTTTCCGGGTCAGCGCCATTGTCAATTGCGTCAAGGGCCTCCTTTGCGATGCGAGCCTGCTCGGCGTTCACCTGTTGCAATCGATCAGCGGCCTGCTGCAATCGCTGTTCTGTGCTTAATCTGGGCATATGTCGTTCCTTTTCCTGTAAAGTAAAAGACGCCGGGTTTGGCAATCCCCAGATGCCTCCCGGCGCCTTTCATTCTGTAAGTATAACAGTTTGTTTAGTTAAGCTTACCAACGTTCTTGAAGATGAATTGACGCTCCGGCGCCTTCAGGACCAATGTGTGATACAGAAGGAGCAGGTACTCAAATGTCGTGCTGACCGGAGCCAGCGGCATCTTGAGCAGTGGGCTCATCTGAGCAACGCAAAGGTCGGCACTGTTGCGGCAAAGCAAAGGCGCGATGTTGGTTCCCGGACGAATATTGTTGTAAAGCGAGCTTGCGCCGTTGCGATCCGTGAACTCCTGATGGGCATTTCCGCCATTGCTGTCTGGAACGTAGCCTACGTATTGCCACAAAGGGGAGCTAATGGCTGGAATGGCGTCGCCGATAGTGACTTCCGCGCGATAGACACGATAGGCACGTGCTTGGTTCAGTCCCGATCCAGTAACGCGAGGGAAACGAATGCGGACCTCCTGCGTCGATCCCGTTGGGCTAACGGCATGTGTACTCGCATACGATGCCGTGCTTTCGCCGACGTCATTGACCGAAGAGATTCGGTACCAATAGGCAACGTCCGTCGAGCCGCCAGCATTTGTGGGGAACGAGGACGGAGATCCCGCCGTAAAAGCCCCGATGTTGTAGGTTCCCGCAGGGAACGATGACGCAGTGGAAGGATTGCCAATATCTGAAATCAAGTCGGTTGCAACGGTGAGGGTTGTTGTGGTCCACGCAGATCCATTATTTGGAGCGCCCGGAGCGCCCGAATCTCCCACCGTTAGCAACGTTCCGCCTTCGACCGGCTCCGTAAAAATGGACCACTCGAACGGAATGACCCCGAACGAAGTCGACTGGCCGACAATCGCGAGGCCAGCCAACAGGTTGGTTCGCGCCGACGACGTGATGTCGGAACGGTCAACGGTGGTTCCGGGGCCGCTGATGGCGTTGTTCGTGCCAAGAACCGTCGAATACCGAAGCTTGCTGAAATCCTCGATGTTCTGAGGGCTCATGAACAAAGTGACATCCGCAAACGAGAGCAGCTTGCCTTCGCTTACAAGACGGGAAGCGACATTCGCGATACCGTCCATCGTCAGCGGGGCGCCCTTCATGTCGATCACGTTCTTGGTCCGCTGCTTGGTGAGCAACTTCACCAATCCGTCATAATTGGAATCAACGCCGGAGTTGTCAAGAATACCATCATCTCCATACAGGATCGCTCTTTCAATACGCTGCATGAAATCCATCGTACGTCCAAGCTGGTCTTCAGCAACCGGATCGACGCTCATCCCGCCGAGAATGTTCGTGAGCACAGCCGGATGAGTGACGCCTCCCTTGGTTCCGAGGAACTTGACGTACGCGCCATTTCTTGACCACTGGCCCTTTCCGCCATTGGGCAACCCACCTTCCGCAAAGCCGAAGTACCCTCTTGTCGAACCGTAGGACTCCCGACGATTCCACTGATAGAACGGCTGCTTCGACGGTTCCTTGTGAAGCCAACGGAAAATCTTGAGATGCTCCGCGGTCGCCAAGACGCTCGTCATGGTGTTGTCGAGGTTTTCAAGACGCAGTGCGGAAAGGTTACCGGCCTCGTACCGAGGATCTCCGTATGCGCTTGTGAGCACGGTGCCTGCAGTGTGATCCGCTCCATAGCCGTTCGCCTGACCGGATCCATAGGAAGTTCCGGTCCATCCGACGAGATTTACACCTGAAGCAGCGGCGTTGTTATACACCGGCGTGGTCACACCCGTGTTCAGCGCCTTGCGGATCTCATCCACGATTTCGTCCCCGCCGAATTGCTGGCGAGACCAGTCCCTCACAATCATGTCAAACGACTTGTTGAGCGGTTCCGGCTTTCTGTACCCCGATGGGAATTCCGTTAAAAGTGCCATTGTCTTACTCCTGCCTTTCTCTTATTGTGTTTCTTGAGTCTTTGCCACGATGCGTTCCTTGAGCTTTGTCGGAAGCTGTTGAAACACGCCAACCGGTCCTGTGGTAGGGCTGTCAGTCTCTGTCAGCCAGCGCAGCGCCGAATGAGCGGAGAATTCTCCATCCAGAACAGCCTGCTGAATGACAGACCCGACAAGCGACTTGGTCAATCTGCCTTCGATTCCTGCTGGAACCACGAACGCCTGCCCTGTTTCGTCAACCTGCGCGTTCGACCGACGCAGCTGGTTTCCTTCCACAATAACCTTCCCGTTCATCATCACGCCCGGATTTGGGCGCGTCACCGGCTCTTCAGCAAGCATGGACTTGGCCATGGGAGCTTCTCCGTTCTGACGGGCAAGCGCCGCTGCGGACTTGGCCATGCGCTCCAGACCCAGTGCCATTGCTGCTTGCGACTTGACCACAGTGCTCACCGCATTGGCAATCATTGCCGTACTCTGGTACTGTTCTGTGCGAACAGCCTCAACCTGCGTCGAGATGTCCGCGAGAAACCGACCAAAGACATTGACCATCTGAGCAAGCTCCTTCGATGCCTCAACAACCTCTGCGACGTTGGCTCCGTCAGGCCCAGAAACCAAGGCCTTGTGGATTTCGCCAAGTTTGGCCGCACTGGATTTCTTCATGGGGGCAGCTAAGGACTTGCCCATTGCCTTCTTCTTCTTGGCATTTCTCATGGCGCGAAGTCGAGACATCCGATCCTCTTCGTCATCATCGTCATCGTCCTCGTCTTCGTCCTCGTCATCGTCCTCGTCTTCGTCCTCGTCCTCGTCTTCGTCCTCGTCCTCGTCTTCGTACTCGTCTTCGTCCTCGTCCTCGTCGTCGTCGTCGTCATCCCTCCAAGACTTCTGCTCTTCTTCTTCTTCTTGTTCGGATGATTTACGCAGGCTCTTCGGCCTCATGGGCTGCTCTTCGTCGGGACCACCCTCCGGAGCTCCTCCGGGGCCTCCGGGGCCTTCGGGGCCTCCGCCTTGCTCGCCCCCTGAAGCCTGCTGCTCAAGCTGAAGCAGATGCTCAATGATCTGGCGAACCCGAGGATCAAGTTTGTTCATTGCATCAGGGCCCTCACGCTGAAGCATTTGGATAGCTTCCGCAACTCCGGGCTGCTGCATAGCCTGTTCAATTTCCGCCTCAATATCACCGCCGGGACCACCGCCGGGACCACCGCCCATCGGGCCGCCGCCGGGACCACCGCCCATCGGGCCACCGCCGCGACC
>Ga0214923_10002668_pt1 | contig 23377 bp, 17 predicted proteins | sample LL1510_MetaG_FD_177993 | JGI IMG/M metagenome (GOLD analysis project Ga0214923, IMG submission 177993) | Freshwater microbial communities from Lake Lanier, Atlanta, Georgia, United States - LL-1510 | ecosystem: Environmental > Aquatic > Freshwater > Lake | place: USA: Georgia | collected...
TACAACCTCCAGTTGCGGGCAACCGACTTGCGTCGCCCCAACGAGACCGCGGTTGATGGGGTCTTCGATGCGTGGGACGCTTTCGCCAGTTTCGAGGAATACGACCGCTTCACCGAAAAATGGGTTCAGGAGTGCCGTCGGATCCTTTCACCACAGGGAAGCCTGTGGGTGATTGGGTCGTACCACAATATTTTCCGCGTCGGGACACGCCTGCAAGATGCAGGGTTCTGGCTACTGAACGACGTGGTGTGGATCAAGGCGAACCCGATGCCCCACTTCCGTGGTGTGCGCTTCACGAACGCGCACGAAACCATGATCTGGGCCAAGAAGAGTGAGACCTCGACGCGAATTACCTTCAATTACCGGGCGATGAAGGAGTTGAACGGGGGCAAGCAGATGCGATCGGACTGGTACATGCCAATCTGCGGCGGTCGCGAACGGCTGCGGGATGAATCCGGCCGAAAGATCCACAGTACCCAGAAGCCAGCGTCACTGCTTGAGCGCATCGTCTTGGCGACGAGCCGACCGGGTGACCTGGTGCTCGATCCGTTCGCCGGCACCGGTACGACCGGACTTGCTGCCCAACGGCTCGGACGGAGATGGCTGATGATCGAACGCGACCCGGGTTACTGCGACGCCATCGAGGGCCGGCTTGGCGTTGCATCCGCCGCACCCATCGCGACCATCGAATCAAAAGATACGGGCAACGAAGCGGGCAAAGCCTAGACCAATCCTGACCGGCTACCCAAGCGACCCGCAATCCAAATCAGGTGGGACGTGGCAGGGGTGGCTCAGGCGCATTGCCGATTGCCGGGCCACCCTGTCCAATCCCACCGAGGACCGCGTCGAGGGCCCGTGCAAGATCCCTGGTTGCGTACGACGCCCGTTCCTGGCCGGTCCACACCGGACGCAGGTAGTAGTCGATCAATCCGGTCAACTGCTCCCAGGATTCGTGCAGTGGCCGGACAGCAATGACCTGTTGCGCCGCTTGGATCGCAGCAGCTCGGTTCCTCGTCGCCGCGGCTCCGGTCATGAAGCGCGGCTCGGAACCTCGGATGATCGGCGAAGCAATCCCGGTCCGCAGTGCCCTCTGGTCTCCCTCCGGCCCGGCGAGGTACCTCGCAAGATCCCACGCCTGATCGACGTTTGCCGTCGATGCGCCAATCGAGATGAACGACCAATCGGCGTACGTCGCCGACTGTTTCGACGATGGAAGCGGGAACACGTCCCAATCAAAACCGAGGTTTCGGGTCGACAGCAGGGGAAGCGAGTGTTGGTACCAAATCCACATGGCAATCTGGCCCCCATCAAACGTGTAGGACTGACCATTGGGGTTCTGCTGCTCATTCGGGGCGACGCCATACCGCCACACGAGATCAGACGCCCATTGAAGGGCCTCATGCACCCCGGCCTCCGCATAGCGAGAACGTGAAACTTCCCGGGTGAACTCCGATGCCCCGTTCTGACGGATGAGTGACGCCCAGAATGGCCGGCCGGTCACCAACGTGCCGAACTGGCGGAAACCCCCGCCCGACCCGCGTTGCGTCAACTGGCTCGCCTTTTCCAGGAAGTGACCCCACGTCCAATCGGGACTTCCCCAGGTTGCGGGAGGAAGCGATAGCCCGGAAAACGCCGACTTGTTGACGTAAAGGACCAACTGGCGAGCTTGGTAGGGCAGTCCGAACAATCGGCCACGAAAGGCGCTGGCATCGAGGTAGCCCGGCTGATAATCGGCGAGAAACGCCCGGCCAGACGCCCCTTGCAAGCGCTGCAGGGGGTAGAACGCTCCGGCCTTGAGTAGTGGCAGGGCGTTTGGCCCGTCGTAGACAACCACGTCGGGCATCTGACCAGACGCCGCGAATGCCATGAGCTTGTCGTTGTACCGATCAAACCGCTCGGTCATGATCGTGACATTCACATCTTCACGCTCACTCGTGAAAGTGGAAATCTGCTGTTCAAGCAGCTTGTCGGTCGGTACGGGTGTGGGGTTGCCAGTTCCCGGCGTCGGTACCGCACCACCTGCCGACGCCGCCGCGGAGGCAAACTGACCAGCCACCTGATTCCAGTTAAGTCGGTTGTTGATCCCGGGACCGGCCGTGAACGGCAAGGGAAGTTCAGGCCCCCAGGAGTACCACTTGAGAGTGACCGGTACTTTCTCGACCTGTCGCCCACACGCCGAGGCACCCATGACTGCGGGCAGCAGTGCCAGGCTGGAGGTCATGGCACCCAGCCGCATCAGGGAGCGTCGCGTCGCCCAACCGGCCCGGATTACATAGCCAGAAGACGCATCGCGCCCCACGGCGCCCGGCCTCTCTACCTGGGCTTCGCCAGCGCGCCGGGACAGCACCATGCATCGACCCTTCGAGCTTCCCGTCGGCACTTCCGCACCGATCGGAATGACATTCGGAACCTGCTCTCCAAGACGTGACGGAGAAGCGAAGACCCTGGTTGGGGTGCCAGCCGACCCCGATCCTGCTGTCCAACACGAGCGGGGCAGGATTGAGCCAACCGTGCCGATCACCCGGCGCGGCGATTGTACGCCGCCCGGGATGATGGCGAGTGGTCATCATTCCGGGTATCAGGCAGCCGGAAGGATGAACCCCCATATCGCGACGAAGTGGACGACTGAAGCAGTCAGGACGAACCCGTGCCACACGGCCGAGTACCAGACCCAATTCTTAAGCAGATGGAACAGGACCCCGACGGTGTAGATCACGCCTCCGGCGACGAGGAGCCCGAGAACAACCGGGTCGAGATCGCTGAACAGGTGGTCGGCGCCGATGACAACGACCCAACCCATTGCCATGTAGAGGGCGACAAAAAGGATGGGAAACCTGAACTTCAGGATGAACTTCAGGGCGATCCCGATCCCCGCAAGAGCCCAGACAAGGGGTAGAAGGTAGCCACCGCCATCGCGGAAGCCGATCCATGCGAACGGCGTGTACGTGCCCGCGATAAGCAGGAAGATGGCAATGTGATCCAGCATTCGCCAGTTCCGGTTACCCCGGCTGCCTGCCACGTGGCGGAAGTACCGGTTGTAGACCATCGACGCGACTGAAGAGGCTGCAAGGGTAGCTCCATAGATGAGCCCGGCGAGTGCGCGGTTCCAGTCCTGGAAAAACGACTGCATCGCCAGAAGTGCAAAACCGGCACATCCGAACGCTGCCGTCAGCTTGAGGATCAACGCATCTGCGGCAATGATTGGTCGGTGGGGATAACTTGGCAAGGGAGGATCGATTCGATCAGGGGAGGGGGGAGAACCTGTTTTGCTTTTCAGCGGACGAATCCTCTTTTCGTGGGAAATCCTGCGCCGGGTGATGGTACCGATGGATCAAGGGCACGCCATGCGAGTGGGCCTTTGAACCGAGACCGGTTTCAGGGAATGTCAGGCGTGCAGTGAAGACGGGTCGAAGTTGCCTCCGCACAGGACAATCGCAACTCGCTCGCCGGCGCTGGGAACGTACGCCCCCGAAGTGATCGCGGCGAGGGCAGCCGCCCCGCCAGGTTCCAAAGCAACCCGAAGGCTGTCCCATGCCTGCAATTGCGCGTCGCGGATTGCGTCATCCTCTACCAGGACAACCCGGTCGATGAACTCTCGGGCGGTGTCAAAGGTGAGACTCCCGATGCGCGTGGCACCGAGACTGTCGACCGCGATGCCTCCGGTCGGGACATCCACCGGCACCCCCGCCTTCATGGCATCGTGAAGGGTCGCGCACGCAAACGGTTCCACCCCGACGACCCGAACGCGACCGCCAAACCACGACGCAACGCCGCCGATCAGGCCGCCACCACCAACCGCCACCATGATCGTGTCCACATCGGGTACCTGGCCCTCAAGTTCCATCGCAAGGGTCCCCGCACCGGCAAGGACCTCGGGCTGATCATAGGGATGCACCATCAAGGCACCGGTGAGGGCGGCCCGCGCCTGCATCGCCAAGTACGTTTCCGGGAACCGTTGGCCGACGATTGTGACGTCGGCACCGTAGGCAACAAGACGAGCCACCTTGGAGGGAGAGGCAACTTCAGGAACGTAGATCTCAGCTCTGAACCCAAGGGACAACGAGGCAAGGGCAACGGCTGCCCCGTGATTGCCACCAGATGCGGCAATGACACCTGATTCGGGCACGTTCCCTGAAAGGATGCGGTTGAACGCGCCACGCGCCTTGAATGAACCGGACCGTTGAAGCGATTCGAGCTTGACCGCGAGGTGTCCGGCAGATCCGAACGACCCGTCTTCAAGATTCATCACCGGTGTGACCCGGACGCGCCCGGCAATGCGTCGCGAAGCCTCAGCGATATCGGCCGGTGTAACCACGGCAATTCTCCTCAACCGAGCAACCGGCAACCATCTCACCCGACATTGGCGTCTCGATTGTACGGACGCCTAATTGGACCACGTTGAAGGGGAGCGCGCGGGTCGCGGGTCGGTCAACCCCGGCCCCCGGGCACGAGGTCAAGGAGGCTCCATCCCCGGCCCCGGGGACGGCGGCCATACGCGGCTGCGAAGTGGCCGACCGCCTGTTCCCAACTGACTTCCTGGCCAAGGCGAGCTTCGCTCTCACGAAACTGCGCCAACCGCACGAGAATGTCTGCCGAGCGCTCGCCGGGGAAGGCACCGTGGAGACCTTGGGCGCGCATCGACCGCTGCATCCCCTGAAAAAACCCGAAGTACCACCGGCTCCACGCTTCCCTGGCAGCCTGACCCGCCGTCGCACCACCTGGCAGGCGGGTCTCCCGCTCCGGCGATACCGAGGTCAAGGCCAAGAGACCCGGATACGTTCCGACGCGTGACGCGCCCACCTTCGTCAAACCGGTCTCGCGCTCGAAGGCCCTCCGTTCCACGAAGACCTGCTGCTGCTCCGCATCGGACGATGAAAAGTATTCGCTGACCTCGGCCTCAAGTTCGCGGATGCCGAGTTGCCGGGCTGCCGCCACCCGATGATGGCCGTCAAGAACGTAGTAGTCATAGCCAAACTTGTAAAGCTCAAGGGGTGGCATGGGCATGCCACGCTCAAGCCGATCCTTCACTCCCTTGAACCGTGCGGTGTCATCCTTGCGAGCCCGTCGGGGAAGGAATGACGCGTTCAGCTCGTGACCACGGCCAACACTCCCGGTGATGCGGTCGACCGGAACTTCACGCATACCCAATCTCACCGACGTTAGTGCGCCGGACCGGGCGACATCGCGTGCGAAGTTGCGAAGGCCGTCCGCAGGAACGGAAATCGGCGCGGGCGCTGTCCGGACATACATGACCGGACACGGCGCCGTCCGCAGAAGCTCATCGGCAACGCTTCCCGCAACCAGGCGTGCCAGACCACTGTGAGGCTCACTGGCAAGGATCAGCAGGTCGATGCCCAGGGCCGTGGCCAACGTGGCGATCACCTGACCAGGAGGCCCGACGCGCACTGCGGGCTGGACCGTCATTCCGTGCGCCCGTAAGCGGTCGGCTATCTCTTCAAGATAGACGGTTGCCCCGATTGCGACGGGATCAGCCGCCGAGAGGCCACCGCTCAGCCCGACCTGGCTCAAATACGCTTCGCCCAAGCCCGTTCCGAGTTGCCCGCCTGACGAGAGTTCCGTCGCCATCGAAGGCAAGACCGTGAGCGGTGACGACGCAACAACCCGGATGAGGTGCAAGGCGGCACCTGTGGCCTTGACCAAGGCCACCGCATGAGGGATCGCCGCTTCGGCAACCGCCGTTCCGTCAAGTGGCACCAGGATGTTCCGGATTGCCTGGCGATCAGACGTGACCGCCCCGGCTATGGTCGCATCGCGGTATCTCCCGGCGATTGCCACTGGGGCACCGGTCGGAACGGTCCCAAATCCCGGCCCATCGTCCGGAATGGGAAAGGGAATCACCGGTTGGTCGGTGCGCTTGTCTACCATGAGCGTCAATCCTCGTCCACGGTCCCGAGTACTGCCGAGTCCCCGATCCGGATCCGGAACACCTGCCTAGACATCCCCATCCATCACCGTACACTGCCGGACAGTGGGCGCAACGGGAACCAGGGCACTTTCAGGGTCTCGTGAAATGGTGCTGGAAGGTGGTGGGATTCCACGAGCCACGGTCACGAGATAGAACACGATTGCAACTCTGACCAAACACCCGCGTCTGGCGCGACAGGTCGGCTGGGTGCGCCGCCAACTGGCAAATATGCCGGAACGTGGGGGGGTGACCATTTCCGTCGTCACCACTTACGGACGCAGCGCACCCGTCTCGAGGAATCGGACTTGCCATCCGGCCCGCGGTTGGCCCGGGTTCAAGCGGCCAGAGTGGCCAGATTGACCGGCTTCGGACCGCGGATGTGGAGTGCCATATCACCCCACCTTCATTGGCGGACCTGCCAGACATCCGCGGCGTGTCACCGCCGATCAGGATGCGAAGGAGACCCCGTCCTGGACCGAATACGCGTTGCCAGTATTGGGAGCAGGAGAGAGACCGTGCGTACACACATTGTCCCTCTCCCGTTCTGACGCTAATTACGCGCCGGTGGCAAGAACCTGCGCCTTGGCCCGCTCGAATTCGTCCTCATTCAGGGCACCTGCAGAACGAAGAACGACCAACCGCTCCAGTCCAGACAAGACAGGGGCGGGATCATCCGACGGTGCGTCGAGGTAGATGACCTGGGGCTCGGGCTCCTTCTCCTCACCGAAGAGCGACGCCATCAGTGCACGGCCAATGACGCTGGTGAGAATCCCGAAGAGTGCCAGACCACACAGCATGGTCACGCCGGCAATTGCACGCCCAGCAATGGTCACCGGGAACATGTCACCGTAGCCAACGGTGCACAGGGTCACAATCCCCCACCACATCGACGCCGGGATATTGATGAACTGGGTCGTCGATGGCGGAACGGCAAGCGGATCGTACTCAACGTTCCACATCAGCGTCGAAGAGATGATGAGGACGGTAAAGAGCGCAATCAGGTAGATCTGCAGATCGCTCCAGAACGAGGACCCGCCACCTTCCATCGTCTTTTGCATATTTGAAGCAGCAGCCTTCGCAAGCTTGAGGGTCCGGAGCATCCGGAGAACCCGCAGCATCCGCAGGACCTTGAAGAGTAGACCTCCGCCAAGGTGCATCTCCACACCGACGAAGTGCAGGAGATTGATCACGATATCGATGTAGGTCGGAAGGACCGCGAGGAGGTCGATCATGCCCCACATGCTGAATACGTATGCAAGCTTTTTCGGGGCCAAACGGTAGCTTGCGATAAACTCGAAGGTGAAGCAGAAGACGATGATCCGCTCAATCCACTCGAACCAAGTGTGATATTCCTCGTGGACCTCGTGAATCGAGTCGGCGACGACGAGGACAACCGATGCGAAGATCAAACTCGTAAGGAACTGTTGCATCGGCATGAACAGTTTCGAGGAATGGTCGGCAAACGCCTCGTAGATGAATTTGTCGAGGACGCCTGGGTTCTCTCGCCTGATTGCCTCATCGTGCTTGACGCCGCCTTCGGATGCAGCAAGGACCATGCTTTCGGCGACGTGACTGGCGGACGCAGCGATGTCGGACAGTTTTACATCGGCGTCGAAGAATGCGGCCTCCAACGAGCTGCGTTCACGCGTCGGATTGGCGCCGGGGACGGTTGTGACCCCGAGATCCGCAGGACCTGAGCCCGCAGTGGCGACGAGCGCGACAACGTCCACCCCCTGGGGGAGTCGCCCACCGCCAATCACCACGATCTTGTGACCGACGCCTTCTTCATCATCTCCCTTGCCGAAGAGTGATGTCATGAGTGCCCGCCCGACAACGCTTGTCAAGAGCGAGAACAGCGCCAATCCGGCGAGCATGGTGCCACCGGCGACAATCCGTCCGGCCAAGGTGACGGGGAACATGTCGCCATAGCCAGTGGTCGTGAGCGTGACAATCGACCACCAGTAGGCCTTGGGCACGCTTGTGTAGGTATAGACCGGGTTGCTCCACCCCTTTTGGGCCCGCTCCGCATAGAGCTGAACCATGTGGTCATTGGCCCACTCGGGTCGCACGCCACTCTCTTCACCCTTGGCGAGTTCCGCCAGGGCGTCTGAAGTCACTTCCGGCACTCCTGGTCGGACACCCTCGAACAGGTGGAGGAGCGACGAGCTGATGGTCAGCACCGTGAAGAGGCAGATCATGTAGATCTGTATGTCCATGAGGAAGGTGGACTTCTTCTCGGTCGCCTGCGCGGCCGATTCGGCAGCCTTCTCAGCCGCGAGTTTGAGTAGCTTCAGCATCCGCATGACCCGCAGGATGCGCAGCTGACGCAGGAAGATCAGACTCTCCATCCCTCCAAACGCCAGCTCGATGTAAGCCGGCGCGATGGCAAGGAAATCCACGACACCCCAGAGAGAGAAGATGTACGCCTTGCGGTTGGGGGCGACCCAGACGTTCAGCAGGTACTCAGCAGTGAAGATCACAAGAAGAACAAGGTCAACGGCGTGGAACGTTTCCCTGTAATCGTCAACCAATGGATGGATCGTCTCAAGCGCAAGGATGCAAATGCTCGAGAGAATGGCAACCAAGACCACCTTCAAGGTGACATCGTAGGCGCCCGTATGCGGATGAAGGATTGCGTCCTCCGCAAGACCCCTGAGCCCTCGTGAAGGCTGATTAGTTACTTCATCACCGTTCACCACTCCGTTGGCATGGGAAGTGCCGTTTGCACCGTGGTCATCGCCGTTCACCGGGACGTGCCCGTTTTGGTGCGGGCCTTGGTCGAGTGTCGGCGGCGCTTGCTTCACCATTCTCCGTGCTCCCAGATGTGACGTTCGTCAGTACTGCTTGGTTCGCGGTGGCGACGTTCGCAAAGGACAATGTGCCTGATATGAAAAGCAGGGCACGCGCGGAAGCATACCAACCCTTCGGAAAACGGATTGCAACGCTACACTCTTGGCCACCCCACGGCGACCCGGAACCGGGCGGACACGGCCGGATTTGTCGTCCGACGCGCGTGGGCGGAGAGGAAACCCACGATGTCGAAGCAGTATGACGCGCCCCCAGAACTCAGCATCGACCCAGAAAAAGACCATACCGCGACCATCAAGACTGCGAAGGGCGACATCGTCATCCAGTTGTACGCCAAGTCGGCGCCGCTCACGGTGAACAACTTCGTGTTCCTCGCCCAGGACGGCTTCTACGACGGCGTGACATTCCACCGGGTGATCCCCGGCTTCATGGCACAGACGGGTGACCCGACCGGCACGGGACGTGGTGGCCCGGGATACCGGTTCAACGACGAGGCATCCGCGCTGAAGAACCGTCACAGCGATGCCGGAATCCTGTCTATGGCGAATGCAGGTCCGAACACCAACGGAAGCCAGTTCTTCATCACGTACGGACCAACGCCTCACCTGGACGGAAAGCACGCGGTCTTCGGCACAGTAGTCAAGGGAATTGACGTCCTGAAGTCCATCTCGGAGCGCGACCCGGGGCGATCCTCGACCCCTGGTGACGTGATCGAGACCATCGAGATCACCGTCGCGTAACGCCAAGCGTGAACGCCGGGAAACCGGATAGACAACTGTCAAGAAATGCCTGTACGGCCCGTCCTGGAGTACATCCAGGACGGGCCGGTCTGTCACTCCCCGCCGGTTCCACCGACAACCGACGGACTAGTCTGGGCAGTCAGGTACTCAACGGTCCGGATGGCATCGTCAATGGGTTCATCGCTGTCAAGGTCGCCGTCACCATCGGTGTCCTCCCCACTCGACCCGAACAGGGAACTCATGAGGGCACGGCCGACCACGCTTGTGAGGATTCCGAAAAGGGCGAGGCCCGCGATCATGGTGAACATCGCCACGACGCGCCCGGCGAGGGTGACTGGAAACATGTCGCCGTAGCCGGTCGTGGTGATGGTCACGACGGCCCACCACATGGCGACCGGGATGTTGATGAACTGCGTGCCGGCCTGGTCAACCTCAAGCGTGTAGATGAGGGTGGATGACATGGTAAGGACCGTCAGCAGGGCGATGAAGTAGATCTGGAGGTCCATCCAGAATGTGGACTGCTTGCCCGACATCGTCGCCTGGGCGGACGACACGGCCGACTTCATCAGCTTCAGGACCCGCAACATGCGCAGAACCCGGAGGATGCGGATGATCTTGAAGGCAATGCCGTGGGAAAGGTCGACCTCAATGCCGAATGAAGACGAGATGGCGAAGACCAGCGTGATGTAGGTCGGCAGGATGGCAAACAGGTCAACAAGCCCCCAGAAACCGAGGACGTAGGCACGCTTGTTCGTCGCGAGGTACAGGTAGGAAAGGTACTCAAACGAGAAGAGGACCACCATCGCGACTTCGAACATCTCGAAAGTGGGGCCAAGAGTATTGTGAATCTCGGAAACCGAATTGAGGATGACGATACCGATTGACGTGAAGATAAGGACGGTAAGCACACGGCGCACCCACGCGAACACCTGGGTCCGCTCGTCAACGAACGCGTGGCGAAGCACCTGGGTGAGGACCGAGTCCGTCGCGACGGCCTTGGCGGTGTCGATCTGACGCCCACCAGTGGCCTCCACCGTCTCCCGGACAATGACCCGGGCAGCTTCCCCAAAGCCGGCAAGAGACTGGGCAGAAAACGATGCGGTCAGGTCAGTCGGTTGATCGTCGTCGAGGACGCGATCAGCGCCTCCTCCCCCCATCATCACGCGTGGTCCCAGCAACTGAAGGGAGTCGAGAAGGGCCCGCAATTTCGCGCGTCTCTCGGCAGCCTGGGGATCCCCGTCCCCTTGGCGCCCGAACAGCGACCTCATCAATGTCCGCCCGACAACACTCGTCAGGAGTGAGAACAGGGCCAGGCCGGCAAACATGGTCAGCGCACCGGCAAAGCGGCCGAACCCGGTGACCGGGTACATGTCTCCGTACCCCGTGGTCGTCAAGGTCACGAAAGCCCACCAGATTGTCATCGGGACGTTGTCGAACGTGTAGGTCGGAAGCGGCCAACCTTGATCGGCACGGGCCTTGTAGAACTCGATCATCGGGTTCGACGCCCAGGCTTCGGTGACTGGTTCGGCGTCATCCGCAAGCAGCTTCAGGGCCTCGGACAGTGAGGGAGCATCCACTGGATACGGCTCGATGTGATAGACCACGGTCGCACTGATCACGAGGACCGTGAACAGGCATATCAGGTAGATCTGGATGTCAAGCCAGAACGTGTTCTTGTCCTTGGCATTCGCGCTCGACTCGGCCGCACGTTCGCTGGCGAGTTTCATCAACTTCAGCATCCGCAAGACCCGCAGGATGCGGAGTTCGCGGAGGAACCCGATGTTCACGCCCGGGATCAAGGTCCCGCCGGTGCCAGACACATCGAGCAGCGCAAGGAACGAGGGTGCGATCGACAGAAAGTCGATCACCCCCCAGATGCTGAAGAGGTATGCGCGCCGGTTCGAGGCAACCCAGATGTTCGACGCGTATTCAACCGTGAACAGCACGAGCAATGCGTAGTCGATCGTCACAAACGCCGACAGGTAATCCTCGTGCAGCGGATGGACTGTCTCCAGGACGAGCGCGATGACCGACGTCAGGATGGCAACGAGAATGACGGCAAGCGTGCGCCGGTAGGCAAGGGACCGCGGATCATGGAGCGCGCGCCGAACAAGTCCCCGGACGCCGCCGCTCGATGGGGCCGAGACGTTGTCGGCCGTCACCGTGTGCGTCGACGACTCAGCCATTCCGTTCCTCCAACCGCGCGCCTCTCACTCTCTTCCCCGGCCGCTCGCCGGCCATTCTGGTCGACGTGCGCGGTCCGGTGCCGTCATGGAGGAACCCTATTGTCACCTGTGAGATAATGCGCCGCCATGCGCGGGAACTCACGACGTCTGCCGGTCCTGCGGGCAGGACGGCTAGTCAGGATCCGGCGCGCAATCGAAAGTGACCAGGCCGAACTGGCGCGCCTGCGCGCCGATCCGGAAATCGATCACTTCATGGGAATAGACGCGTCGCCCTCGGCGTGGTTGTGGCGGCACGTGCCTTTGGGTGACCAAAGTGCTGCTCTAACAGATTTGATGATTACGACTCTTGTTGGCGAACCACTTGGGTTAGTGAGCCTTTGGGACCGTGCAATCCCGCACAATGCGGCCGAGCTGTCAATCTGGATCGGTGCCGGACACCGGGACAGGGGCTATGGAAGCGAGGCGCTCCGGCTGACCCTCCGATACGCGTTCGACGACCTGCACCTCCACAAGGTCTACCTCCGCGTCCTCGAGTTCAATCACCGGGCACGCCGCACCTACGAGAAGTGCGGCTTTGTGGTGGAGGGTGTCCTCCGGGAGGAGATGTGCATCGAAAGCGTCTGGCATTCCCTCCTGTACATGGGAGTGCTTGCATCGGACTTCCAAGCCGCCGACCTTGCCTTCGAACCGATCGACGAGTTCGACTCCCGGATGCCACCGGCCGTAGTGTGAACCCGCCATTACCCACATTCCGACGTGGGTTGGAGAGCTCCATCCGGCGGCCACTCGCGGTCGAAACGCGCAGCCGCAAGCGCCGCGGTGAGGCGGGGACGTTCAAGCCACGTCAGAGCGCGGGGCCGGCAGGCGTTGAAGCGCTCCACCTGGAGGTCAATCTCCTCGGCTTGATGGAGGTACGCATTACGGGCCCGCGTACGCGCTTTGTGGCTACGGCGGGACGAGCCACGGACAACCGAACGGGAGCGGCTGCTTCCAAACAATCGCGACAACACCCGTTTCCACCAGGGAAGTGAGCCTTGGCGGGCCACGGAGCCCGTCGCAGGCGAGAATTCATGAGACCCTTGCATCGCCTCAGACCGGGCCGCAACTACAAACTCCGTCAGCGCTTCTAGTCCGTCGTCTATTTCCCGGCCCAGTTCGATCCAGAGGGGCGCACCGCCGGCCTGGCGAAGAATCCGGTACGCCACCTCCATGTCGCCGGCGAAGGGGTTCTCCTCGCCAAGGTCAAGCGGCCGACCCGAACCGGGAACATTCGCGAAATCGCCTCGCTCGATGGCCTCGCGTATTCGGCTCTCGGCAAAAGAATCCCGCGGCGCGGCGCAGAATAGCGATTCACCCTCCTTGCTGACCGCCACGATTTCTCCCTAACAGGGTCTTGCAATGTTATCGGCCACACGTTTGACCGCGAAGACGCCGCAAGCGAAGCGTATCCAAATCTGGCGCCTTGGGAGGGGACGTTGCACCCGACATTCACGGCACGATGACTCCCGGTTAGCAGTCGAGGGCTAGAATCCCGGATGATGGTGGTCGGTGGCATCGGATTGGCCCGGTCCTCACGACTTGAATACCCGCTTCTGATTTCGACGGGCGCATCCCACTGGCCGGAGAACGAGAATCTCGCATGGCGACCCGGATCATTGCGGTTGCGAACCAGAAGGGTGGCGTCGGAAAGACGACCACCGTGGCAAGCCTCGGCGCGGCCCTCACGGCACTGGGACGCCGGGTCTTGCTGGTGGATATTGATCCCCAGGCAAACCTGACCAGTGCTGTCGGATCCAGCAAGGACCTTCCGGGCTCCTACGAACTGCTGCTTGGCGAGGCGACTGCCACATCGGTCATCGTCGGAGTGCTCGACGCCGCTGGGAAGCAGGTTCCCGATGGTGCCCGCCTCGACCTGATACCGTCGTCGCCAGACCTGGCAGGTGTGGAAACCGAACTCGTCGGACAGGCAAACCGGGTGGAACGGTTGCGGAATGGACTCCTCGGCTCGATCGAGACATACGATTACGTGCTGATCGACTGTCCCCCGGCCCTCGGTTTGCTTACCCTGAATGCACTGGTTGCGGCCGCTTCAGTGCTCGCGCCAATCCAGTGCGAATACCTAGCCTTGGAAGGTCTGACCCAGTTGCTCGATACCTTGCGCCGGGTACGCGACCGTCTCAACCCGGAACTGCGCGGTCTCTTCCTTTTGATGACCATGTTCGATTCACGCACCGGTCTCGGCCAGCATGTCGTCGAGGAGGTCCGCACGCACTTCCCGGACCTGTTCCTGCAAACGATGATCCCGCGGACAATCCGCCTGGGCGAGGCACCCAGCTACGGCCAGTCGATCATGCGGTACGACCCATCCGGACGAGGCGCCGAGGCGTACCGTGCCCTCGCCGCCGAACTTGATGCCCGGTTCGACGCCGCCCGGCCCGCAACGTTGGTGGGGGTGTAGCAATGCCGCCACGACGGGGCCTCGGGCGGGGTCTCGATGCATTGATCGCGTCGACCCCTGAGCCCACCACCACAATTCGCACACCGGAACCGCACGATGACTTGGTGCCTGACGGTACGCCTTTTGAGGTGGATATCGACCGCATCGAGGCGAACCCGCGCCAACCGCGACAGGTCTTCGACGAAGTTGCAATGGCCGACCTTGCAGACTCGATCCGGGTGCACGGCGTCCTGCAACCACTCTTGGTGAGTCCGGTCCCAAACGCAGGCGGGGGGCTACCCCGCTACCAGTTGATCGCCGGGGAACGACGGTGGCAGGCCAGCCGGATGATCGGCATGGTGCGCGTTCCCGTGTCTGTCCGGGTCACCACACCGCAGGAGTGGCTTGAACTCGCACTGGTCGAGAATGTCCAACGGTCCGACCTGAACGCCCTTGAAGCCGCCGGCGCCTATCGCCAACTGGCCACCGACTTCGGCATGACCCACGAGGCCATCGGCAAGCGTGTGGGGCGTAGCCGGCACACCATCACGAATACCTTGCGTTTGCTGCATTTGCCCCCAAGCGTGCAGCAGGACCTCCGGGACGGCGACCTGACCGAAGGGCACGCCCGGGCACTGCTCGCCTTGCCAGACAGCATCCGCCAACGGGAAGTGGCTTCCCGGGTCATCCGGGAAGGCCTCAACGTGCGCCAGACCGAGGCGCTCGTGAAGCGGCTCCTCGGGTCGGTCGCGCCACCGCCTCCCAACCCGGTGGAAACCCATCCGGTCGCACAGCGCATCAGGTCCGTGCTCGGAGACACCACCACGCGGGTCGACCTGATCCAGGGACGCCGGGGAGGCAAGGTCGTCATCCACTATGAGGATGACAGCCAGCTCGAACGTCTGTACGGACGCCTGGCGTCGGGCCCCGATGCACCCTCTGGTCCGCCCGTATCCGTGCCTGAACCTAAACTATTCGAACGACGCGTCAACGATCCGACGTAGCGCTTCGATGTCGTTGAGGATCACCCGGTTCCTGGCGATGTCTATCGTGCCGCGTGACCGGTAGTTCGACAGTGCCTTGTTGACGCTCTCACGGGTCGCTCCGATCATCGAAGCGAGGTCCTGCTGGGTAACCCGCAGCTCGACCGGCGGCACCAGGCGCGCACGGGTTCCGGCGTCATCGCCATCCGGAAACGCCATTGCCAGGAGTTTCTTCGCGAGGCGTTCTCCAACGTCAAGGAAGGCTGCGTCCTGGACCAACATGCCCGATTCCCGCAGGCGCCTCGCCAGTGCGCGGAGGAGACGCAGGGAAACATCCGGCGCATCACGCAACAGCCGATGGAACTCGGTCTTCCGCAGCGAGAGTGTGGTGGTCGGTGCAGTGGCCTGGATGGTGGCGGAACGTGGCAAATCGTCAAGGAGGGACATCTCCCCAAAACTCTCGCCCTCTCCCAGGAAGGCCAGGATTGCCTCGTGGCCGGTACGCGAAGTCACGACAACCTTGACCTCACCATTCAGGATCACGTGAACGGAATCGCCCGGGTCTCCCTGAAGGAAGACGATCTGCTCACGTTCAAACCGATGCGTACGTGCCAGACGACCCATGTCAACGAGTTGGGTCTCGGTCAGGCCCCGAAGCAGAGGAACGGTGCGGAGGATGTCGTGGATCGTCGGACCATTCCGTGGCACCACCTGAACCTCCTGCATGATCCGGAACATCCCGGGTAGCGAAACAGACACCACCCCACCTCACCCCGCCAGGCTTGGATGCGCCCCGATTGCGGGTTCCTGCGTGTTCACCACATGATGCACTGAACTGAAGCGCGATTCCAGTCACGCACGGATCGGTGCCACCCTTTCCGTCAACTGGAACGTTTGTACTATGATTCGACGTCGGATCCCGAGGCACTGCCCGACCATCGTGAACGGGCCAATCGACCGACACCGAACCGAGGAACTGCTGGCATGGACACCGGACAAGACCGCATGACCGCTCCGGGGATCCGGAAGAACGAGGCATTGGCATCCCTTGGAGGTTCTCCTCAAGGGGTAGCCATCGGGTACGTCACGGGAGAGTCGACACCGGCCGGGTTCAGTTTCGTCAGCAGCCAGGAACTCGTACCTCCGCGACTCGAGTACGTCGTGGTCGCAGGGATGCGTGAGCGCCGGGGCGACACAACCGTCACGGTAGATCTTCTTGCCCAAGTGACCAACATCACCGCAGATGTCATCACCCTTGATGACCGGATCGACTTCCTTGGTGCAGAGACCGTCCTGAACCACCGGGTCACCTTTCCGCCTCGCCTGCGCGTCGAAGCCGCGGTGGTCGGCTATCTCGACAGCGACCAGCAGACCGTCCGGGCTGCCAGGAACGCGGTACTGCCGGGTACACGGGTGCACCTGGCTCCGGATGAACTCCTGCGCAAGTTCTTCTCTCGGACCGCCGGGACCTCCATCACCCTCGGAACACTCATGAACCGGCAGAACGTGGAAGTCGCACTCGACCCGAACGGCCTGTCACGGCATCTTGCCATCATCGCGCAGACCGGCGCGGGCAAGTCGTACCTCGCCGGGAAGGTGCTTGAGGAACTCCTGAACCTCGGAGCCACCATCGTGGTGCTCGATCCCAACTCTGATTATGTCCAGCTGCGCAAGCTGCGCGAGGACGAGGCCGTTCCGTACGAGCACGCGCGCAAGGCACCGAACCACGACCGCATCCAGCTGTACCGGGTCCCGATCGCGGGTCGGCAGCGCTATCCCGATGACCTGTGCGGACCGTCGTCGAAGTACACCATCCGGTTCTCCGGCCTCGACGGCGAGGAAATTTGCGACGTGGCCGGCGTCCCGTCGAATGCCGAGCGGATCCGTGAGGCAGTGGTCAATGCCTGCATCCGCCTCCGTCGTGACCGGGTCGACTTCAATCCGAGGTTCCTCGCCCAACATCTGGCCGACTTCGCAGGTGTCCCGCTCGAAGATGTTGATGACCACGCGGCTGACAATGGCGCGGCCACCGTCGCAACCCGGCTACCGGACTTCGACGACGGCGCCGCCCAACTTGAACTGATCCGGGCGACCGACCAGGTCACGAACGGGACGGTCACTAGGCGAGGGCGCGGCGATACCCAAGCTGGCCCTCCCCCTCCCCACGCCGCCGGATCCAAAGCTGCGTCGGTTGACGACCGCGAGATGGTCGCGGCCAGAAGTGCACTCCGGTACATCCGCAAACTGGAGAAGTACCCGATCTGGAGCCAGTCGACGATCGACCTGAACGCAATCCTGAAGCCGATGGCACTCACGGTTCTCGACCTCGCAGGGACAGAAAAAGGGGTAATGGCCTACACGGCCGAATGGCTTCTCTCCAACCTGTGGCAGCGCGCCCTCGGAGGTGAATTGACTAACCCAGTCTTCGTGGTCCTGGAAGAGGCACACAACCTCGTACCTGGAGGGAGGGAAACCACCCGGGCCTCGAGGATCATCAACACCGTGGCGTCCGAAGGCCGGAAGTTTGGGGTCTTCCTGATCGTCGTCACCCAAAGACCATCGAAGATTTCCGACGACACCCTCTCACAATGTGCGTCACAGCTGATCATGAGGCTGACCAACCCGGACGACCAGAAGGCGATCCAACGGGCATCGGAAGTGGTGTCGCAGGCGCTGCTCGACGACCTTCCGGGCCTGAACCAGGGCGAAGTCGTTGTCCTGGGCCGGTTGACGCGGGTCCCAGCGATGGTGCGGGTCGGGGGACGGATCGGCGCCGAAGGTGGTGCGGACATCAACCTTGTCGAACGCTTCGAACGGGCGCGCAAAGAGGTGGAAGATGAGCGGTTCGCCTCAAGACGAACCACGCCAAGGATCGTTGCACCGATCAAGCGTCAGCCATTGAGCTGAGTGCCGGTGCCGGTGGAATGAAAAGACCCTTCGCCAGTCCGGGCTTCATTGGCCGGTCTGGCAAAGGGTCTGTCAATCAAGTCTGGGCGGTGGCCGTTCGCGAGTCCCGGTCCTAGACGGCAGCGAGTTCCTGGACCAGGGTGCCGGGAGTGTTCGCCGTGCGCCCCATGGCGCGTGGAAGCACGCGTGGGCCACGCGCCTCGGCAGCGAGGTTCGGGTGCATCTTGGCGTAGTGCAACCGGAAACTCTCACGAGCGCGAAGCAGGAGTGTCTTGACTGCGGTTCGGGATGTACCAAGGATTTCGGCAATTTCCTCGTAGCCAAGACCGTGGTATTCACGCATGATGAGCGCCGCACGGTACCGGGGCGAAAGGCGGTCAAGGACCGAGGCGACTTCGCCCTTGGTCTCGGTCTGCATCGCGTCCCGCTCAGGATTGTCGCGTGCGACCTGGCTTGGGTGGAAAAGCGAAATGAAAGAGTCCCACGGCTGCCACTTGAGAAGCCGGCGGTGCCGGAGTTCGTCAAGGCAAACATTCGTGGCGATGCGATAGAGCCACGCCTGAGCTTGGAAGTTTCCCTTGGCGAGGGTTTCGGGAAGCTTGCGGTATGCCTTCACGAAGGCATCCTGGGTGAAGTCGCGGGCGTCTTCAGGATCACCAAGCAGGCGATAGGCGTACTGGAAGATGGGTTGCTCGTACTGTTCGAACAGTTGGGCGAAAAGTGCATCTGTCTCTGCCGGTGTAAGGACCGGTGCGACGACAGCTGCGGCCTGTTCGGCCACGTCGTCACCATAATCGCAGGTGTCATCATCCCGCGTCTCTGTCGCAAACGACGCGACAGGAAGCATCGCGTCAATGTTCGATGGTTCGGTAAGCATGCGTGCCCCCTTTCATGGGGACAGTATGGCACCGCGCGAGGCGCCAAACCTGACATCTACCTGACATTTGGTGTCGCCGCCTGACGCGGCGGTGCGTTCAAGCACCCCAGAAATGCACCGGACTCACGCGGTTCCTATCTGAAGACACGACGAGTCGGCGCGATGTCAGTCGTGAAATCCGTCAACCTTGGCGATTTCCACCGAGAGTTCGCGGAAAGCAACCACGTGCCGGCGCAATTCGGCCTCGAGTTCATCAATCCGGAGGCCTACCTGAGCGCGTTGCGCCCGGAGGTGACGCAAGCGCACCGTGCGACTCGTGGGGGTTGCATCCGCGTCAGCCGGGAGTAGGGTGGTCGGCGACGTGGCATGAGCGTCGGGTTCAGGCTGGGTTCCAGAAAGGTCGCCCGTTTCGATGCCGTTGGAAGTCGCTCGAAGGATGGTGACGCGCCGGTCGACATCGGCGCGGACCTGTTCGACGGTCAGGCCGTGCCGGACGGCTTCGGCTAGGTAGGTTGTCCGCATTTCCGGTGGCAAACGCATGATGTGGAACCCCGCAGTGGGCGGGATGCGTTCACTCAGGACCGCCTCGGCGACTGCCAGGTCGCGAACGAGGTTCAGACGGTTCTGGATGGTGCTCTTCTTCTTGTGCACGAAGTCCGCGATCGCGCGCACCGACCATCTTGACGGATCCCGGCGCTGCAGATGGGTGTACCTATATCCCTCTTCCAAGGGCGTTAGGTTCTCGCGTTGAAGGTTCTCGATCAGGGAAAGGCGTTCGGCTTCCTCGTCGGTGAGGTCGCGGATCTCCGTGCGCAGAGTCGGGAACGGGCGAATGGTCGCGTCGCAAATCCGGGCGGCCTCAAGGCGCCGCGCCCCGGCAACGAGTTCGAGGGTCTCCACGCCATCAATGAAGACCCGGCGCGCGATCACTGGTTCTATCTGGCCCTCGTCAGCCAGACTACGGGCGAGTTCTTCCAATGGGCGCCGCGCAAAATGCATCCGCGGTTGAAAGGTGTTCGGCCTGAGTTCGGCAAGCGGGACATCGGTGAGGACGCCGGTGCCGGTGCGCATGATCGCGGCGAGGGACGCACGAACGCCGGCATTGCGGGCACTGTCTCGGTCAGTCTCCTGCACCTCGGCACCGACTTGCGCCATGGGTCCAGTCTCGACACGATCAGTCGTGCCTTCAACGGTTGATGCGGGACGGGCAAAGAGGGCCTCGGTTGCAGTGCGGCGTCGCAGGACATCGGACAGACCGGAGAGGGAATCGCGCCTCCGGTTTGGGGAAGGTCGGGCCGGCGTCGCATCACCGGCAACCTGGTCCGAGTTCCCTTGGTCATCGGTCATGCGCAGCACCTTCTTAGCCGAGTGGTCGTGGGCAGCCGGGCCATGCCCGTCCGGGCACGTCGAGCGGTCATTCGAGAGGCAAGCCTGGTTGGGCAACGCCCGCCTCATCACGCCGGGATCGTCGGGGCGTCTTCACTGGGTCTGGTCCACTCGCCGGGCTCTCGCCAAGGATTTCCAGTGCCAATGCGCGGTAGGCGTCGTCGGCCTCGCTCCCGGGGGCAGCAATGTGGATCGGTGCACCACGCAATTGTGCCTCGGGGTACGCAACGTACTTCCGGATGACGGTGCGGGTGAGGTAGGACGGATACCGCTCTTCCAGACCCTTGAGGACAACCTGGCAGACACGGACCCGTGGCTCGTGCTTGGTCGGGACGATGCCCGCTATGGTCAGCGCCGGATTGAGGGTCTCTTGGACGGTCTGCACGACCGACATCAGCGTGTGGACGCTTTCGAGGGCAAAGTACTGGGTTTCAACCGGCACGAGCAGGCGGTCGGACGCAACCATCGCGTTGATTGTCAGGACACCGACGGATGGACGGCAGTCGAGCAGGATGTGGTCATACCGTTCCGAGACCGACGGGGCCGTCAACTTGCGTCGCAGGACATGTTCGCGGGACAGGACGGAGATGAGCTCGATCTCGGCAGCTTCCAACGACGTGTCGGCCGCCACGACGTCAAGCCGGTCGAATCCGGTCGACTGGACCGCCTCGAGGATGTCGTAAGAGGGATCACGGAAGACACGGTACATGGCGCCGGGCGTCCCGGAGACGCCGAGACCCCGTGCAAGGTTGCCCTGGGGGTCGAGGTCTACAAGGAGGACCCGGTGGCCCAGGTTTGCGAACCAGGCGCCGAGGTTGATCGTGGTGGTGGTCTTGCCGACACCACCCTTTTCCTGCACGATGCCAAGGATCACGCTTGCCCCCACGGCGGGTCGGTTGGTCCGGGTCTGGCCCGGGGTTCGCCGCATCGGACGGATCGTCTCCAACCTGCCTGCAAGTGAGACGTGCGGCACGGGCACTAGGTCTCCCGCATCGTCACGGGGAGGGCATGATGGTCGGTTTCCGGACCCGAAGTGTCCAATGATTGGACAACCGGGCAATTTCGCCGAGGTACGAACCGACGAGAGGGCAGTTGGCCCCCACGGCCCGTCCAATCATTGGACACCGAAGCCGTCGCTATACTCGGGCACATGTTTCTTGTTGGAACCCAACGAATCAACGACGCTGGTCACCTCGAGATTGGCGGGTGCGACACCGTCACCCTGGCACGGCACTTCGAGACGCCGCTCTACGTCTTCGACGAAGCCGACATCCGGGATCGTTGCCGCACCTACCGGGCGGCCTTTGAGTCGCGCTATCCGCACGTGACCATTGCCTACGCGGGGAAGGCATTCCTCACCCCGGCGATGGCCAGACTGATTGACGAGGAGGGTTTCGACCTCGACGTCGCGTCGGGCGGGGAACTTCACGTCGCACGGGTGGCCAATTTTCCAGGGCGGCGCCTCGTTTTCCACGGCAACAACAAGTCCCCGCGTGAACTGAATGAGGCCCTTGACGCCGGGGTCGGGCGGATTGTCCTGGACAATGACCTGGAGATCGTGACCCTGGATGCCGCCGCCCAGGCACGCCGGCATTGCCAGGAGGTCTGGATCCGCGTGGCACCGGGAGTGGACCCCCATACCCACCGACGCATCCGTACCGGACAGAACGACACCAAGTTCGGCTTCAACATCACCTCAGGTGCCGCCCTGGAGGCTGTGGTCAAAGTCCTCGGGCGCCAAGGGCTCCTTTTTACGGGATTGCACGCGCATGTTGGAAGCAACCTGAAGGACATGGAGGCGCACCTTGCCGCCCTCGATGCCGTTCTGGATCTGGCGCTGGCCATCCGTGATGAAACCGGCCTTTCCGTCGAGGAATTGAACCTCGGAGGCGGGCTAGGGATCAGGTACCTTCCCTCTGACGAGGTGCCTCCCGTTGACGAGTTCGCCGAACGCCTGACCTCGGCCCTTCTCGATGGATTGGCGTCACGGCACCTGCCGGTTCCGCACCTCCACCTGGAACCGGGCAGGTCGATTGTCGGTGAGGCTGGAACGACGCTCTACACCGTCGGTGCGACGAAGTCGGTCCCGATCCCGGAGGCACCGGGGCACCGGGCATTCGTTGCGATTGACGGTGGCATGTCGGACAACCCGAGACCGCAACTCTACGACGCCGTCTACTCCGCGATGATTGCGAACCGACCGGCGGCACCAACGACTGGCACCTACCGCGTGTCGGGCAAGCACTGTGAGACCGACACCCTCATCGACGACGTCGCGCTTGCAAACCCCCAAGCGGGTGACATCATTGCGGTCCAGTCGACCGGCGCCTACAACCATTCGATGGCGAGCAACTACAACCGTCTCCCACGACCGGCTGTCGTGTTCGTCCGTGAGGGGACCGCGCGCCTTGTGAGCCGTCGGGAGACCTATGAGGACCTCGTCCATCTCGACATCGGCCCCGATGACGATGCCGGTGCGCCAGTCAACCTTCCCTCATAGGGCATGGCGAGGGGTTGCGTGAGGGTGGAACACTCCCACTCCCTATGTGTGGCTTCCAATGTCACGAGTGACAGGCTTGACGAACACCGGGCGCCTGTCGGTGAACCGAGACGACTACCATGACATTGACCGTGACGCGGATTTCGGACGGATTCTGGTACTGGCGGACGACGCATCCCGATTGCGGGCCTGATGGCTGGCCGAACGGAACCGACGCCACCGTCGGGTCGGCATTCGTGGAAGATGGACGCGGGATAACGCTCATCGATCCCCAGTTGCCAATTGACGACGTCAACCGCGACCGTTTCTGGAAGGCACTGGACCGGGACGTGGCACGTCATCCGGACGGAGGCCTTGCGATTCTCCTGACCTGCCCGTGGCACGAGCGGAGCGCGTCCGACCTGCTTGAGCGCTACCGGGACCGTACGCGGGTCACGGTCTGGGCACCGATCGGGAGTGCCCTGTACGCGGACGTACACGTGACCGATCCATTCCTGGATGACAAGACCCTGCCAGCCGGGCTCATTCCTTACACCCTTGAATATCCCGGCGGGAAGGACAATGACGAAACCATCTACGTCATCCCTTCGCATGGTGCGGTCGTCTTTGGTGATGCTGTCATCGGGC
>Ga0214923_10002669_pt1 | contig 23374 bp, 16 predicted proteins | sample LL1510_MetaG_FD_177993 | JGI IMG/M metagenome (GOLD analysis project Ga0214923, IMG submission 177993) | Freshwater microbial communities from Lake Lanier, Atlanta, Georgia, United States - LL-1510 | ecosystem: Environmental > Aquatic > Freshwater > Lake | place: USA: Georgia | collected...
GGAATTAAATCAAATGGAACAATTTGGTCTTGGGGCAGAAATTATCAAGGTGAATTAGGTCATGGTAACAATATCAACTTAAATACTCCCAAACAAATTGGAGTTGATAATAGTTGGGCTAATATTTATAAAATCGGTTATATAAGCAGCTCTTTCGGAATTAAAACCGATGGAACATTATGGTCTTGGGGGGATAACTACTATGGTCAACTAGGTCATGGTAACAATATCAACTTAAATACGCCCAAACAAATTGGTACAGACAATCAATGGTTTGAGATTTTTGGAGAAGGAAGTAGTATATTTGGAATTAAAACCGATGGAACCTTGTGGGCCTGGGGTAGTAATGGATCTGGACAATTAGGTATTGGAAACATAATAGATCAAAAAACTCCTAAACAAGTTGGGATAGACAAAAATTGGGTAAATATTCAAAGTTTAGGTTACGGTGCTTTTTGTGGAATCAAAAAAGATGGCACAATATGTTACTGGGGTACTTTTTACTACAACGGGGGGAACTCAATTACAATAAAATCTCCTGAACGAATAGGCAATGAAAATAATTGGAGAGAAATTACTAATGGTGGTGTTGGAATTAAACTCGATGGTTCATTATGGTCAATTCCTTCAGAAACACAAATTGGAGTTGACAAAGACTGGAGTAAAATCTTCTATTTAAATGGAAGTTACTTTGGAATTAAAACCGATGGGTCTTTATGGGCTTGGGGCAATAATAATTCAGGGCAACTGGGTTTGGGAGATACGCAAGATTATCCTACACCTCAAAAAGTTGGCAATAAAAATGATTGGAAAAATTTGTATTGTTCTGGTTACAATAATAGTTTTCTTGCAATTAAACAAAATGGAAGTGTTTGGTCTTGGGGTAATGATATTGTTTTAATGCCTAGACAGGTTAAAAACAATTCTAATTGGGCTAAAATTTCTGCAGGTCAACGATATTCATTAGCAGTTAAAGAAAATGGGACCTTGTGGTCTTGGGGTTTAAACGATTCTGGACAATTAGGATTAGGTGATCAACAACAAAGAAACATACCAACACAAATTGGAGTTGATTCTAATTGGATTTCAGTATCAACTGGAGGAAAACATGTCTTAGCTCTTAAACAAAATGGCACAATATGGACTTGGGGTGGCAATCATTTAGGACAACTTGGTATTGGTTATGAACGTGACACTATCATTTCGAACCCAATTCAAATTGGATCTGACACAGGATGGAAAATTGTATCTTGTGGGAATAAAACAGGTTTTGCGATTAAAAATGATGGTACTCTTTGGGGTTGGGGTGATGGCAATGGGTTTTCAAGTTCAAATTTTCAACACTTAAAACCAGTTCAAATTGGAAAAGATAAAGATTGGAAACAGGTTTCCGCTGGATTAGATGGGATATTATTTAGCGCAATCAAGCACGACAACTCAGCTTGGATGAGTACATTTATTTTTAATCAAACCGATTGGCGTAAAAATCATTTTACAAAACCCATCCAAATCGGAACTGATTCAGATTGGTTAACTACATCAGCTGGAGAGTCTAGAATATTTGCATTGAAAAAAGATGGCACTTTATGGAATTGCACAAATGATAGTCTAACTTCATTCAATCAAATTGGTTCAGACAAATGGAAAAATATTGAAGCATCGAGAACATTCTGCAATGGATTGAAGCATAATAATTCACCTTGTAAAATTAGTTTAAATGGAAATATTGAGGTATTAGATTCCAATATGGATTGGACCGCTATTTCCTCAAGAAGTGAGTTTTCAAGCGTTTTTTTAAGCGACAAACACAGTTTAGGTATTCGTAAAATAATTAACCCAACATCTGGAGTAGAAAGTTTCAAAATTTCAAACACTATATATCCAGTTCCAACTTCTGGATTCATCAAATTTTCAAATAGATCTATTCAATCAATAAACTATGAAATTTATGATTTAAGTGGCAAGAGTATTCTGATTGGGAAAACCCAAGAAAGTATTGATGTCTCAACGCTATCAGTAGGTATTTATATACTCAAAACAAACCAAGGCAACTTCAAATTTATCAAAGAATAGTAATCAATTAAAAATATGAAAAAACTAGCTTACATCATTATTTCAATAGTAACACTTTCAATTTCAACAAATTGCAAATCGCAATTCACTTACAGTGAATCAATTCCTTACCTACCAAATTTGAAATTTGTTAAAAGTTTCAATAATGGCACTGCAATAGCCGCCGGGGAATTTGGAAAATTGTATTTATACAACGGTAGTGCTTGGAATGACATTTACAAGGATTCATTTACTGATATGCATTTCGTGAATGGCTATATTAACGAAGTAAAAGAAGGTTATCTTATTGCTAAGAGCAATGGGAACAACAAAAATATCAAAAATTTTAGTTGTATTAAAATATATTCTTTTAAAAACAATTCAATAAAAGAAATTTTTGCCGACGATAGCTGCGTTGGTGATGAACTAAATTGTACTTTTAAGGACAAAAACAATGGTGTAGTAATATATACATCAATCAATTCAAAAGGAGATAATTTTGAAAAAACAATAATCTTTCGTAATGGTAAAATGAAAACAATTCAATCCACACAAATTAAAAGTTGTAATTCAACACTTTTATACCCTCATATTAAGATTTTTCAAGATGGCACAATATGGCGAAATACATATCAATGCCTTTACAAACTAATTAATGATTCCGTATGGATAAATTTCAGCTCAACTAATCAATTTACGAATTTAGGTGAATTTGATGAATATAAAGGGAATAAATATGTTATGGATGGCTATAGAATTTTACAATATAAATTCAACGATTGGTTAGAAATTGGAAGAAATCCTAAATCCAATTCCATTCAAAAAAGCAAATTTATAAATGATAGTACATTCGCATTTATATCGGATAATGGAAAGTATTGGGGTTTTTGCAAATTAAACCGAATAATAAAAAGTTGGAAATTTGACTCAATATTTTACAAATCGGGAGTATTTATTTCAAATCTAGACTTTGATTCTATTCAAAACACTTGCTATTTCGTAGGTAAAAAGTCTTTAATTAAAGTTTATAAAAAACTAAAGGAAATTCCAAATTTAAATCTATATGATTACAACGAAATGAAGCTATTATCAATGGATTATTTAGATAAGAATCACTACATAACCGTTGGAGAGAATCAGATAATTCACTTTAATAAAGAAAGAATTTTAAAACGCAACTTCCAATTGAACAAAAACTTTATTTCTATTTCAATTAAATCAAACTTGTACTATTTTGTGGCTTTAAATACCAATGTTGTTCAATTAAGAGATTCGTCCGATAAAATTGTTACAGAATGGATAATACCCAATATAAATATCAATGAAATAAAATATGACCCTAAGAATGACCAATTATTTGTAGCATGTATTGAAGGACTATTCACATTAAAGGCAGGAAAAACAACAAAATTAAATAGTAATAATAAAGTAACGAATCTTATTCTATTTAATAATATAATTTATTTTAAGTCCACAGATGGAATAAATGTTTATAGCCATGTTGATAATGCAACTTATAATATTCAATTAGGCAATTTTTGGTTTTATAATATGGAGTCTCCTAATTTTGGCTATACAATCCAATGCATTAAACAAAAACCAACCCAAGCCAAAACTTATGATAGCTTAAATGGATGGTACTTTAAAAACTCTACCAATTTTGATTTGAATTATTGTGGCATGTACACGCCAATAATTGCAACTAACAACTATGGAGATCAATCTTGCTTAGGTTTGACAAATGATTTCATAAATTACAACAGAAATACAAAGAAATCCCACCAATCAAGTTTGACTGAGAATTATTCAACTACAAAAACAAGTGGCGATATAACTGCTTGTAAGCTAAATGATTTAGGCGATTTGTTCTTTTGTACTTCAACAGGCTTAATATACAAAACTAATATTAATCCAACCTCTAACAATAATGCAAATATTTCATTGAACAAAGAAATCAAAAATGAAGAAATTTACCCCAACCCTGTTGCTGACTTTTTATATATCAATAATTTAAATAAAAGCAAAATCGAATATATTGTAATCTCAATAGATGGTAAAGTTTTAACAAATGGAATCACATCCGACAAGATAGATTTAACAAATTATAATCCAGGACTTTATATCTTAAAAACAAAACAAGGAAGTTATAAATTTATCAAAGAATAAAAAATTACACTTCAGAACCCCAGGCCAAAAGCTTGGGGTTTTCTTTTGCAATCTAATTTTTCCATAAAAGCGGGCGTACCTGTTTTTACCAAACCTATTAACTATCAACCACCTCCATAAATGTGCTTTTGAGCACTTTTATCGATCTAATTGGTATGAAACAAATTCCATAAAAGCGGGAATTCCCGTTTTTACCAACCACCAAAATTTACAAGCACCATTTCCAACTTTTTTCCCGAAAAATAATTTTTTGTACCCACCCCCCCTTAGGTATCTCCAATATCAATCACCCCCCCTGGAATCGGAACCTGGGTAAATCCCCTAGGACTAAGAAAAAATGGTAACTATTATTAACTTCGAAAAACGTCAGAGTAAATCTGGCAAGGAATTCCATGCGTTGATTCTTCAAGGTGGAATTGAAATGGTTCGTTCAGCTGAAACTGGACAATTCTATGCAACTGTGAAGAGATGTTCAATCCCTTCAACACTCGATGAAAAATCTTGTGAAGCAATGATCGGTGAAAAACTCGATGGCAAAATTGAAAAAGTATCCTGTGAACCTTACGAGTATGTTGTTCAAGATACAGGTGAAGTCATTGAACTTTCTCATCGATGGAGCTATGTTCCAAGTTCTCAAAGCGTAAGCATGCCTTCGTTTTCTATTATTATCTCTGATTCGATATTTTGGAGCAGTATTGCAAGTTCATTACTTTCTTTTCGCTTAACCAGAGCAAATTTTTCATAAATATCAGGATAGGTGGTTTTGAACAACGTCTTCTACCTTCACCAATAGTTCATGAGGTATTATTTGCTTCTGTGCTGATGTAACCGTATAATTTCTTTCGTTTTATCTGTGAGAAAATAACCTCCAGTTTGGGGAGCATCTCCTCGGTATTCTATCATTCCATACTCCCTTAACTGCTTCAAATACCGCTCGAGTGTTTTTCGTGTTAAATCTGATTTTACTTGCAGTTCGGGTGATCTATATCCTTGATGATTTGCAATGATTTGTATTAGTTTAACCAGTTTGGCTGCTATTGCTTTTGTTGCACCCTCAAAAGCACCCTCAAAAGCACCCTCATTTATTTTTTGAGGGATTGGAATCTGCATATAAAAAATATTTCCCTCAATAAATTTAGTTAGACATTAACCTAATGGACAACTTGATTCTTGGGACGGACAACAATTATTTGAGATTCAAGCAGGAAGCATTGATGTAGATAATCATTCAGCCCAGAAATGATTGAATCAACAAGAAATAAATCATATTTATAAAACTCAATTATAACTGAAGTAGTCGAATATTTACACGTTAAAAAACCAAAAACGAGTATTATTTTAGACTACTTTTAAAACACATAAACTGTCATATATCTATGTGAAAATTCATAAAATTGTGTAATTTTGCTAAAAATTGAGTATTTTTATAAAAAAAACCAAAATGAACAAAAGAAATACTAAAAATAGAACAAGTTTTTTACTGCAAAAAAATGATTTTGTGGTGGGGATTGGAAGTGTTTTGAATATTTCGGGTTCTTATTTTGAATATAATTATTCGAAATCAGATAAAGAAGCAGATTACAAAGCAATTTATTCAGATTGGTATAATGTTGGAATAGATATAAGAAATTCAAATAATAAGTTTGAAGAAGAAAACAAGGATAAATAATGTCTTAATCTATAATTATGTCAAAACAAGATTTGAAAAAGCCGGCACCTCTAGCAGATAATAGCAGTAAATCAGTTGAACTTGTTGAGTTAGAACAAGATCTTGTTTCAATTAATCCTCAAATATTTCAAGGCGTTCCAGTAAAGAAAAAAGAAGAAATATTACGGAGTGTTTCTATAACAATGATACAAGAACGCTCTCATTCAGGCCCATTGCCTGATGCTGAAACTCTAATAAAATACAACTCAATTATTCCTGACGGTGCTGAAAGAATTATGAAAATGGCCGAAAAACAACAGGAACATAGAATGACGATGGAATCAAAAGTCATTACTAGTCAGTCTCATCAAAGTAAGCTAGGTCAAATTTTCGGCTTTATTATTGGATTAGTTGGCATAGGTAGTGGAACATTTTTAGCATCAATTGGCGAAGCTACTGTTGGAGGTATTATCGCAGGAGGAACTGTGGTTAGCTTAGTGTCTGTATTTGTGTTAGGAAAAAGAAGACAAAAATCTGAACAATAATTTTCTTCTGCAAATTTTATAATTCAATAAGTCCATTCAATCCACTCTAATCCTGTTCTAGTCCAGCATACTAGTAGTTCAATTTCTTCTTGAGACAGACCTTCCGTTTTATTAATATCCAAGGTATATAATGAAACGCAATAGGTTCCTATTTCGTCAACTTCTCATACCATACAAGTTTTACTCATGTATATACTCAATATCACGGTGTGCAAAAGTGCCCCCATTATTTCCTTGTCTTGAAACAATTCCTATAGCATTCGTTGTTTCTATCCATTTAGATGGAGAAAGTGTAAATGAATTGGAGCCTGCTTCAAATATAAATGGAGTCGAATTCGACCCCTTTGAAATCAGAATTATTTAATTGCTCCCAAATACCCAAAAACTCTACTTTTTGCCATAGGTGTTTATTTGCTTTTACTTTTCTTCGGCTTCTCTTTTGTAAACAAGTCGGCTGTTTATTTTTCATATAGCTCGAAAAGAAACACCATTCTATTGGCTTCGCTAGTAAAGGATTGTGGTCTGTAAGACCCTTCTTTTGTGAAATTTAATGCCATGATTTTTTTATGTAATACAATCTAAATTTTTGTTAAAATTCTTTACATTATGATTATCACAATAATACAGCAAAAAGGCCTGATTTGCAACTTCTTTCACCTTCCAATCTTTGAATAACTTAATGTAATTTAACTATTTACGAATTGAAATATTTCTCAAATCTCATTTTGAAGCTATCGCATTTTGCGATACCAAATAATTGATCCCTGATTCTTAAAATGCAAAAATAAAAGCATTTAGAGCCCAACATCGTGGCGTAAGAGATATTAACTTCTTTCTATTTAGAATCGCTAAATTATTTGCCTAGCCCCCAAATTTTGAACTTGATCCTGAATTGCTCCCTCAGTCATTTTTGAGAGAAATAAAAAAAAAGCCTCATTACTGAGGCTTTAATCTGGCGGTCTGGACGGGACTCGAACCCGCGACCCCATGCGTGACAGGCATGTATTCTAACCAGCTGAACTACCAAACCGTTTTCCTAATCAGATGTTCGTGATTGGGAGTGCAAAAATACTATTTTCAATGTCATTTGCAACATTTTTTTTCATAATTTTATAAAAAAGTTCATTTTACAAAAGCCTCTGACGTATTTTCGCCAGTACAATGACTAAGAAAATATCCATTTTTGCCGCTTTAGTTGCTTGCTTTTCAATTGCTTCGGCGCAATTTCCCGAAATTAATTGCTATCACAATGATCCCGGTGCCCATGAACGTAACAGAAACATAGATGTTTCTCATATGCTCGTTGAAGTTTCCTTTAACCCAGCTCAAAAACAAGTCTTTGGTGTGGTTACCCATACTTTTTCATCCCTCCAAAACAATATCGATACCATTTTCTTTGATGCCCCAGGTATAAAAATCAATAAAGTTTGGCTCGATAACAAAGAAATTACGTTTCGTATAAATGCTGAGGGACTTATTTGCAACACAAACCTTAAAAACGATTTCAAAAAAATCCACTCCGTAAAAATTGACTACGCCGCTACCCCGGCAAAAGGAATCTATTTCATTGGATGGAATGTCCCTCAAATAGAAGATCCTGCAAATATGACGAGACGCCAAATCTGGACGCAAGGACAGGGCATCGACAACCGCCATTGGATTCCAATGATAGACGACCGTGGCGAAAAATACATTACCGAAACAAAAGTTTCATTCCAAAACGATTATAATGTATTGAGCAACGGTAATTTGGTTTCGAAAACTCCAGATTCAAAAGACAAATCGAAAACCATTTGGCACTATAAAATGCCAAAACCTCATGCAGGTTATTTATTGATGTTGGCCATCGACAAATATGCAGTGAAATCTACAAAAACAAAACGTGGCACCCCTATAAATTTATGGTACTACCCTGAACATCCGGAACGCGTTGAGCCAACCAATTTATATAGCGAGAAAATTATTGAATTTTTAGAAGACGAAATTGGAGTTCCTTACCAATGGGGATCATATTCTCAAGTGATGGTGCAAGATTTCCTTTACGGTGCTATGGAAAATACATCAGCAACTGTTTTTGGCGATTTCTTTTGGGTGGACAAACGCAGCTTTCTCGACAAAAACTACATTGGTGTAAACGCCCATGAAGCAACCCACCAATGGTTTGGTGATTTAATTACAGGTCGCCACGACGGTGAAACTTGGTTACAAGAGAGTTTTGCTACTTTCTATCCCGGCCTTTTCAACGGTTATGCCTTTTCGAAAAACGAGATGGACTGGTATTTTAGAGGACAAATGTTGGGTGCCATTGCCGCAGGAAAAGCAAATTCATTGCCTGTTCGACATAGCCAAGCTGGAAGTTCTAGGCATTATCCGAAAGGAGCTTCTGTTTTATATATGTTGCAACATTTGTTAGGCCGCGACAATTTCAGACGCAGCATCCAATTGTATTTAGAGCGCAATATGTTTGCGACGGTTGAAACTTGGGATTTGCAAAAAGCAATTATTGACGCTACGGGTATCAATATGGACTGGTTTTTTGACCAATGGATTCACCGTGGTGGAGAACCAAAATTAAAAGTGAGTACACAAAATGCGGTGCAAAACGGAGAAAATGGCATTGAATTTACCGTTGAACAAGTTCAAAAAATTGATCCCATTGTAGGCGTATTTAAAATGCCCACAGATATCGCAATCTACTTTAAAGATGGCAGTGTGCATCGCCAAACAGTTGTGCTAGACAAAGCATTTCAAAAGTTCTTTGTCCCTACAAAAAACAAAGAAATTGCGTTTAAATTATACGATGAGGGAAGTTTTATTTTGAAGGAAATAGAATTCACCAAATCACCTGAAGAATTGTTCGCTCAAATGGCGAAAGCGGAAAACACAATTGATAGATATGATGCATTGGTGGCATTGAAAGGATTGGGCGGCTCATTTGCAAGCAATGAGAATGCGAAGAAAGTATATGAAATGGCATTAATGAATGCTTGGCAAACAGAAACCTACAAAGAAATGCGCGCAGAAATTGCAAATCAAATCTTGAACTTGGGTAACTTGCCATTGGCATTATACACGCAGATTGCGACTGACAAAACAACTGAAGTTCGCAGGGCATTTGTGAACAAGGCGCCAATTAATGAAGAAACAAAAGCATTGTTTGAAGCCGCATTAACAGATAGCAGTTACCTAACAATTGAAGCGGCATTAATAAAAATGTGGAACCATCCTTTGTTTCAAAACAAGCACAATTCGCTATTAGATAAAATCAAAAATATTGATGGTTACACGAATAATATCAAAGTGAGATACTGTGAATTGGCAAGTGAAACCTATGTAGACATGAAAGGAAGCTTCATTGGGGCATTGGTAAGTATGAGTAGTGACAAATATGAGTTCAGAACACGTATTTTGGCGATGCAGGCATTACAGCGTTTGAATTTCTTAAACGATGACCTTGTTTTAAATTTATTTGAGGGAATGACTACTTTCAACAGCCGTTTGAATAGTCCAGCCATTGAGGTTGCCACATATTTTAATAAACAAACTCAATATGCCAGATTATTTGCTAAAGTATTACAAGCATACAGTTTAAATGCAACTACAGAAGCTCAAAAAGCGAATGAAAAGAAAATTCGTCGGATTTTAGGATATTAATATCTGATTTGTGTGAACTTTGGCATGTGGTTTGCGTATATTCGAGTATGCCAAAGTTTTTCATCATAATCGCACTCATGTTCTCAGGACTAAACTGTGTTTTGGCTGACGTACCGAAAGTAAATGCCATACCAAATCCTGCATCAACATCATTAAATATTCAGGTTAGCAATACAGATTTAAGCGATATTAAAATCAAACTTTTTTCTGTTTTAGGAAGTGAAGTTACAAATTTAGAAATTCATGAAACCGACAATAAAGGAGGTTATTCTTTGAATGTAAGTCAAATACAGGATGGTATTTATCTATTAACTGTTCAAAGTGGCAAGGAACAAGTTACCAGGAGAATAAAAATACAACACTAATTTAAATCTGCCTATTTAATTGCAATAAATTTTATAAAAATTAATGAAAAAATCTCAATTTAGGTTGAGATTTTTTTTTGAATTGAAGATATAATTTTTATAAAATGAAAGAAAAAACAAGTGTTTCCTTTGAATTTTGACAAAAAAACGATTAATTAGCGTTTTATTTAGGATAAATATTGAAAATGAGTCTCCATTTTGATAAATCGCACGCACGAATGTTTAAAAAACTAGCGCTACCATTGGTTATAATGACCATTGTTTTCGGAATTACAACAGGTTGTTCTCCGACATTCAAAGAGGCGAAGACCTTGTTTGACCAGGAATATTATGGCCAAGCTGCCGTAACCTTTGAAGAAGTTTCAAAGCGTGACAAAGACAAAAAAGTGAAAGAGGAGGCAGTATTTATGGCTGCTGAATCTTATCGTTTAAACAACGATTACGATAAAGCAAGAAAATTGTATGAAAAGGTTTTGAAAAAAGACCCGAACAATACTCAGTCTTTGTTGATGCGTGCAAACATGTTGAAAAAACTTGAAATGTACCGTGAGGCAAATGACGCTTACAACAAATACTTAGAAAAAGTTCCTGGGGATACCAGCGTGCAATTAAAAAAAGCAGGATGTGAATTGGCTTTGAGATGGACACCAGATAGTTCATTGTTTAAAGTTGAAGCTTTCAAAGCGGCAAACTCAAAAGCGAATGATTGGGCACCAATGATTGCTGCTAAAAAAGACAATATCGTATTTTTTGCATCAGACAGAGAAGGTGGATTTAGCAAACGTGTTTATGGCGGAACCATGCAAATGTGGTCAGACATTTGGTATGTTGAAGGAAAAGAAGAAAAAGCAGCACCTACAGGCAAAAGCAATAAAAAAACCAAAGTAAAAGTAGTTAAGTGGAATAAACCAGTTTATGCTGAGAAAAATAGCAGCAAATGGAATGAAGGTGGATTAACTTTTGACGATAAATTCTCTACCATGTACATCACTCAATGTGGTGGTGAAGACGGTAAAACTGAAAAATGTGCAATTTATAGCTACAAAAAAACAGGCGTAGATTGGACATTGGGTGACGCTTTAGAAATCTGTAAAGAAGACACAGGACATAGTTATGGTCACCCATCTTATGGTTTGGACGACAAAACTTTGTATTTCTCTTCTGACCGTCCAGGTGGATACGGTGGATTCGATATTTGGGCAATTACTTGGAGCAAACGTTCTAAATCTTGGGGAGCACCTATCAATTTAGGTCCAGATATTAATACCGCTCAAAACGAGTATTTCCCTTATTTCAACAAACACGACAAACGTTTATATTTTAGTTCAGATGGATGGCCTACTTTAGGTGGTTTGGATATCAATGCTGCTGAATCAACCAACGACATTACCAAATGGAGAGACCGTGAGAACATGCGTGAACCATTAAACAGTGGTGGTGACGATTTTGGTATTACTTTCTACGAAGGAAAAAGCAACAAAGGTTTCTTCACCTCAAACAGAGGTGCTAAGAAAAATGACGATGACATCTATGCTTTTGATATTGTTCCTTTGGTGATTACCATTCGTGGTGTTGTTACAGATTGTAATACAAACAAACCATTGGTTGGTGCAACTGTGATGATTTCAAATGACAAAGACACAAGTGTAATGATTTTGAAGGCGAATGAGAATGGTGAATATCAGGCTACATTGAATCCTAAAACAAATTATGAGTTATTGGCTAAATATCCAGAGAAATACTACTTTGAAAAACCTCCAGTAAACAGAACTACCCATGGTATTCGTTTTAGCAAAGAGTTAATTCAAGATTTCTGTATGGAAAACCCATTGGACAAAATCTACACATTGCCTATTTTCTACGATTTAGACTCTGCCAACATTCGTCCTGATGCTGCTAAGATCCTGGATACTTTTGCAGAAACTGTATTGGTAAAATACCCACGTTTGGTGGCGGAATTTGGTTCTCATACAGATTGTCGTGCATCAGAAGGTTACAACACCAAGTTGGCACAACGTCGTGCGGACAGTGCCAAAGTATACTTGCTAAGAAAATACAAAATTGATACAGCACGTATCCATGCAGTTGGTTATGGAGAAAAAGAGTTGATCAACGATTGTAAATGTGAAGGTGGTGAAAAAGCAGGATTTACTCCTTACCACAAAGACACAACACGTAAAATGGTTGTTGTAAAAGATGCAAAAGGAAATGTAGAGAGAAGTTACTACGAACAATACAAACAATCTGAATTAACCAAAATTGATGGCAAATGGTTTGTACCTTGTGATGAATACCAACACCAACAAAATCGTCGTACTACCGTAAGGTTCGAATATGGCAACGAGAAATCAAGAGCCAAAATCAACCAAGACGTTGACCTAAATAATAGCAACAAAGGCGCAGAAGCAAAACGCAAAGAAGAAGAAGCAAAAGCAAGAGAAAATGCGGTTATTGCCGATGTTGATATGAGTACGGTTGTCAGGGTTAAAATTAGCACTGAAGACAGTATCAAATTTATCTCTGTAATGGTTGCAAATAAAGAAGCAAAACAATTTGCTTTTGACTTGAATGGAAAAGTAACCGCTGTTCCAGCTGAAACTGCTGCTGAATGGTTTGAGAAAGAAATAATCAATAAGAAAGATTTCGTAGACGGCGAGAAATTTAAAGTAGGTAAAGTAAAATTGCCATCTAACAAATTTGTTGTTGAAGAAATGATGATTGGCGATTACCTTGTTAAAGGTGTTCAATTCACTATTACGGACAAAGTAAAAGTTCCTACCTTGGGTAAAGGATTCTTTGCTAAACCATTCAAATCTGATTCAAGAATAATAGGCGCTGAATTGGTATTGGTGCCAAAGAAAGTTCAGAAAAAGAAAAAAGAAAAAGTGGATAGTACTTCAACAGAAGATTCTACAAATAAGAAGAAATCTAAGAAGTCTAAAAAGTCAGATAAAACTGACGAAAATGCGCCAACTGAAGAAAATAAATAATCATATTTAATACCTAAGAAAACCCTTCAATGCCAAAAGCTTAGAAGGGTTTTCTTTTTTATAACCACATACAAATCTTATAATTCATGATACCCAATATACCTAAAATCAAACATTTAGATTCCAACAATTTCTTTTTATTGGCTGGTCCTTGTGCCATTGAAGGGCGCGACATGGCATTTAAAATTGCTGAACAATTGGTTTCAACTTGCGATAAATTGCAAATTCCATTGATTTTTAAAGGATCATATAGAAAGGCAAACCGTTCTAGAATCGATTCATTTACGGGCATTGGCGATGATTTGGCACTATTTATTTTAATGGAGGTAGGTGCGCATTTCAATGTTCCAACAGTAACCGACATTCACGAATCTCATGAAGCTGCAATGGCAGCACAAGCGGTTGATGTATTACAAATTCCTGCGTTCTTATTTAGACAAACGGAATTGTTGGTTGCAGCAGCGAAAACTGGCAAGTGGGTAAATATCAAGAAAGGACAATTTGCAGGGTCAGACGCCATGCAACATGCCTACCAAAAATGCGTTGACAGTGGCAACGACAGGGTAATTTTAACCGACAGAGGAAACTCTTTTGGCTATACCGATTTGGTGGTTGACTTCAGAAACATCCCTCAAATGCAAAGAATAGGAGCACCTGTAGTCATGGACATTACGCATAGCTTACAACAGCCAAACCAAAGTAGCGGTGTTACTGGTGGCAAACCAGAGTTGATTGAAACAATTGCAAAAGCAGCAATTGCTGTGGGAACAGACGGATTGTTTATGGAAACACATCCAGATCCATCTACTGCAAAAAGTGACGGAGCAAACATGATTCCTTTGCATCAGGTTGAAGATTTATTACAAAAGCTAGTACGCATTCGTCAAGCCATCATTTGATTGACTTTTTATACCAATATCTTAATACCTATAGAAGCTATAACTTCTATTGCTTCCATTGGGGTCTTTTCCCTCAATTTCTAAACGGCCATTCGAACCTTCCATTGCAGCAATTAAATCAACCGCCTCCGTATATGTTTTGCCATTAAATTTCAATACTATAAATCCATTTGGCAATCCCATTTGTGCAATAAACAAGTTATTTTTAATGTTGATGAGTCGAATTCCCGAAGCAATTTTGTATTTTTCACAATCTGATTTGGTTAAAGGTTGGAAATCCGCACCCAAATATTTGCTATTCACGGCACCTTTCATTAACAAGGCCTGATTCTCTTTTTTATCTACCAAGTTCAAAGTAAATTCCATTTCCTTCCCTGCCCTTAGAGCATGAACCTTGATTGAATTCCCTGGACGTTGATAAGCCATAAATTCGTCGTAAGACGAACGGCCATTGATGTTCGTGTTTCCAAGCTTAATAATGATATCGTTTGCTTTTAATCCTGCTTTTGATGCAGGTCCATCAGTCATAACATCTTTCACTTTTACAGGCTCTAGTTTCAATCCTAACGTTTCAATTTCATTCGAACTAGCTTCCCCAATTTCCATTCCAGAAAACGCCCTTTGTACTTCACCTTTTTCAATGAAGTCTTTTACGATTTTCTGAACAATGTTACTAGGAATGGCAAAACCATAACCGGTATAACTACCCGTATTGCTTTGGATGGCTGTATTAATTCCAACCAATTGTCCCTTCAAATCAACCAAAGCCCCACCACTGTTGCCAGGGTTAATGGCAGCATCTGTTTGAATAAAGCTCTCAATGGGAAATTGATTTTTCACAATGTTGATATTTCTTCCTTTGGCACTCACAATTCCCGCTGTTACGGTGCTATTTAAATTAAATGGGTTACCAACCGCAAGTACCCATTCTCCCACTTTCACATCATCGGAGTTGGCAAAGACTACTGCTGGCAAATTCTTTTCTTCAATTTTTATCAAGGCCAAATCAGAACCAGGATCGGTTCCAACCACTTTTGCAACGTATTCTTTTTTGCTGTTATTCAATACAACCGTAATTTTATCACCGCCTTGAACAACATGGTTGTTGGTTACAATATATCCGTCGCTATTTACAATAACACCGCTACCTGTTGAGGTAGCTTGTCCCCTACTTCCAAATGGATCGAAATCCCAAAATCCAAAAGGACTTTCATATTGAACGGTACTCAATGTTTTAATAAATACAACGGTAGGCGTTGAAATTGCGCTGGCCTCTTCAAATCCTGCCAAGTTCATTCCATTCGATGCCATCTTCACGGGAATATTATCACCGGCAACCCTTAAAAATGCAATACCCGAATTGTTTACTTTGTTAAAAATCCAAGACCCAACGAATCCAGACGCAACCGACAATAAAACAATTGTAATCCACGAAACATTCTTTTTCATAACATTTAAATATAGCAAATTTTAAGCAAAAATACAATTGGAAACGACAAGAATCAATTGGAAATCGATGGGAGTTAATTTGCCTGTCGATTTAATAAAAGATGCGCGTTGATGCGATTTTCTACATTCTCGCGAATGTCCATGTAATAGAAATTCAAATCGGCAATATGATAATTGGGATTCCTATAAAAGAAACTTCCTCTAAATCGGGGTTTGTTCACCCATAAAATTCCTCCGTGAACTTGCGCATCGCATCTATGTGGCAATACTTTGTGAGCTGGCAACAGCACTGTGCCTTTACTTAGTTCCTTTGGAACATAATTTTCATTGTACTCCCAAGTAATTGGATTGATACAAATTGCTTTCTCTGCGGTTACCCATGGATTATCAGGCACAAAACCATGTTCGTAGCTTCTCCAACTTACCCAACATTGGGTTTGATTGGCATTGTGACAAAAGTCAATTGCAGGTAAGGAATCTGTTGGAACAGGCATTCCAATGATATATGCAACTACCAATTTCTTCTTTAAAGTATCACTAAAAAATTCCTTTAACAAGCGCGCGGCGTGAATGGTACCTTGGCTATGAGACGCAATTACAATAGGACGGTTGTGGTTGTGATTTTTCAAATAATACAAAAATGCATTTCGAATGTCTTGATATGCATAATCGAGTGCTTTCCATTTATCGCTCAAATCCTTGGTTCTAAAACAATACATATGAGCTTGACGGTATCGCGGGGCATATACCTTGCAACTTCCATTAAAAATAGATGCTTGAAACTTCACCGGCGAATTGTCTACGCTTTCATTTTCTTCTTCGTTATTTACATCGGCATTCCATTGATAAGGTCCAGTGGGTTGGTTTCGAAAAGTAGTAGGATGAATGTAAAACACATCCGCTTTTGCAGATGATTGATTGTCTTTTAGTTCTTGAGGGACAAAATCGGCTTGATCCTTTTTTGTAGGCAACGCCGACCAGTTTTTCTCTAAGGAATAATCGGTTAAGGGAGGTTTAACACAGGAATCAAAAGACACAGGTATTTGATATACTTTCTGAGCCGAGGCCAATTGAATTGTAAAAAACAACAACCCAAACAATAAGATTTTTTTCATAGTGGTTTATAAATAACCAAAAGAGGCGCAAAATGTTGCGCCTCTCAAATTATTTTATTGTCAATTTTATTAATGCATTCCTGGCATCATAGGACGGAACCAAGGAATTCCAGCCAAAATCACAATCAATGCAGCTAGGTAAAACCATTTTGCATTGTCTTTTCCTTTTTTCACAGAAACACCTGCAACGGTGATCAATGCAATTGAAATAATCATCATCAATGGATGTTCAACAGCCATTTTGCGCTGCATTGCATCTTTCATTACTGCACCCATTCCTCCTGCGGCTTGAATCAACTTTAATCCCCAAGCACCTGCAAACCATTGTACCAATCCCAATAGCAACATCACATGCGAAACGATGGTTAAAATTCTCGCTTCTTTGCCATTCTTTTTAGAGAAACTATTGATCAAAGACCAAATTAACAACACCAAAATTACCCAACGGAGTAAATTGTGTAAATGTACAAATCCTGTCATCATATTTTATTTATTTAATGTTTGTTTAAAGGCAAATATAATAGAAAAGCATTGGCCTATTTCCACAAAAAAAATGAAAATAAAAGAGTGTATCTAAAAAATTACGGTGATAATAATTTCATAACTTAAACATCAGAGAATCATGAAATAATCTTATTGAATTTAGCATTGCGAAGGAATTAGAAAATTACTACCTTCGTGATAGATAAATCTCTCTATGAAAAAGTGGTTAAAGCGCATTGGCATTAGTATTGCCGTAATTTTTGTTATTTTATTGATCCTTCCTTTTGCATTCAAAGGGAAAATATTGAAAATGGCCCAAGAAGGTGCTAGCACTTCTGTAAACGCCAAAATATCATTTGATGATGATTTGAGCATTAGCTTAATTCGCAATTTTCCGAATTTATCGGTTGGAGTAAACAACTTAAAAATTATTGGTATTGACTCATTCAAACACGATACATTGTTCTCTGCGCCACAAATTCGTTTAACCATTGATATTTCTTCGTTGATTGGAGGAAATAAGCCTATCAATATTCGTAGAATTTACCTAAATCAACCACGCCTTAATGTGGTTGTTTTAAAGAGCGGAAAAGCCAATTACGACATTGCAAAACCAGATACTTCAACAACAGTTGATACAACTACCAGCGCTCCTTTGTCGTTGAAATTGAAAAATGTTGAAATAGAAAATGGTTATATTGCCTACAACGACCAAAGCATGGATCTCGACATGGTTGCAGGTGGTGCTAACTTGATCTTAAAAGGCGACTTTGCCGATAATATCTTCGTTATGAATACCGAACTTGGTTCTAGCAATTTGAACATGAGTTATGGTGGAATGACCTTGGTTTCGAAATCTGTTCTTGATGTAAAGACCAATGTAGATGTTGATCTAAACAAAATGCGTTTTGCCATCAAAGACATTGCCGTGAAAATGAATGAATTGCCTCTAGATGCCAAAGGTTGGTTGCAAATGAACGACAATAACATGGACATGGACTTTGCCATTGAAGCTCCTACTTCAGAATTTAAATCATTCCTTTCGGTGGTGCCTGGTTGCTATACCAAAGACTTTTCTCAAGTGAAAACTTCAGGAAAAATGGGTTTGAAATTCGGCATCAAAGGGGTCATGGACAGCTTGAGAATGCCGGCTACCCATGCAGAATTGAAAGTGGATAATGCTTCTTTTCAATACCCTGGATTGCCAGCCAGTGTTTCTGGTATCAATGTAGATTTCAAGTTCGACAATCCCGATGGAACTCCAGACAAAAGCATTGTTGACCTAAGTAAATTCCAAGCAAACCTAGGTGGTGAGCCTTTGGATGCAAAACTATATTTGTCTACCCCTATTTCTAACGCTTATGCCAAAGGATATTTAAAAACAGCCGTTCATTTGGAAAAATGGTTGAATTTAATGCCGTTGGAAAAAAACACTTCCCTCAAAGGTGAAATTTTGGCCGATATGAATTTTGACGGACATTATTCTGAAATTGCCCCAGGGAAATTGCAAGATTTAAAAGCGGAAGGACATATTTCTATCAACGGAATGCAATATAACGCACCATCTACCCTCCCATTGTCAATCAATAATTTAAAACTGAATTTAAGTCCTAAAGTATTCGATTTGCCTTCAGTAGACATGACCTATGGAAAATCAACTATTTCTGCCAACGGACAAATTACCAATATGTTAGGTTACTTATTTAATGAAGAAACATTGCATGGTAACTTGAACTTAACAAGCAACAGTTTAGATTTAAATGAGTGGATGAATTCATTGCCAAAATCTACTGAGGAAGCTCCAAAAGTTGATACTGCGGCACCAATGGCAGCTCCAATTATTCCATCAAATATCGATTTCCAACTTACAGCAAATGCGGGAAGCATGCAATTCCAAGATTACAACCTTACAAATTGTGTAGCCAAGTTAAATGTTGCAAATGGAGTGATTAGCATCGACCCTATCAAAGCAAGTTTGTGGGGAAGTACTTTCGAAATGAACCGCACTTCGTATGCACACGTGAAAGGTGGCGATCCTATTGTAAATAGCAGCATTGCACTGTCGAATTTAAATCCATCAAAACTAAATGAGAAAATAGCCTTGGTAAACAAATATGCCCCTGCGTTGAAAGACATTGAAGGATTGGCAAACTTGAATATGAATTTAAAAACCAACCTTACACAAGAAATGGGCGTTGACATGAATTCTGTATTTGCAGATGGAAATTTGAACGTTTTGAAAGGTTTGATTAACATGCCAAATTGGTTGAGCGAAGCAGGGAAATTCTTTAAATGGGATGCCAAAAAACTTGAATTGCAGCCTAGCAAAGTTGGTTTTACCATTGAAAATGGGGAATTGAAATTGAAGGATTCTATCCGTATGAAATTACCTAAAGGTGGTAAAATGAGTATGATTGGTAAGGTGAAATTAGATCAAACCATTGATTTTGGGGGACGTATTATTGCCGAAGGAAAATCATTGCCCTTAAAAATTACGGGAACCGTTCAAAATCCAAAATTGGTGATTGATTGGAAAGGTTTTGGAAAAGACTTGGCACAACCTTACTTAGATAAAGGCAAGGAAGAAATTAAAAATAAAGTCAATAAAGCAGCCGATGATATTTTGAATAAAGCAAGAATTCAGGCCGAAAATTTGAAACAAACTGCCCGCGAAAAGGCAGAACAATTGCGTCAAGAAGCTCAAAAATTGGCCGATAAGGAAAGAGCAGAAGGCGACAGACTTGCAACAGAAGCTTTGAAAAAGGCAAATGATGAAGCTGATAAGTTGGTATCTAGAGCATCTAACCCAATTGAGAAATTTGCTGCCGAAAAAGCGGCAAAAGTATTGAAAAAAGAAGCTGAGAAAAAAGCCAACCAATTCAAACTTGCTGCAGGCAACAACGCAAGTAAAATTGAAACTGAAGTCAATAAAAAAGCCGATGCTTTGGTAGCAGAAGCCGACAATAAATCTGCCGAGATTATAAAAAATGCAGAGGAGCAAAGAAACAGAATCAACGAGAAATAAGTAGGTTCATAAGTATGAAACTCAAACCATTTCTTTTTCTGTTTTCTTATTTTATTTTCAATATTGGAATTTCGCAAGAAACCTATTTGCCAATACCCAATACCCTTGAACCCTGCAATGATTCAAAAAGGACAATTTTATGCTCGCCCACTGGTCAAAAAATCTATTTGGCACCTGGCTATTCATTAAGGGAATTTACGTTTATTGATTACATAGAAGGTCCTTCTAATGGCATTATTGAAGTGGTAGAAAATCAATTGTTAAAAGATACTTTTACTATTTGGATCAATGATGCACAATTAAAATTGCAAGGTAAAGAACCCTTTGTGAAAGGGAGAAAACTGAAAGCCGTTTGCACCTTTATACAAGATTACGACACACTTATTGCCGGTGGTAGAGGAAGTTTATCGGGGTGGTACGCATTAGAAATTGTGGATGCCAATAAAAAATTTACCGCACCCGAAATTATATCTGCTCCGGCTTTTGAAAAGTTTGTGAAATCATTTCAAGGGACAGGATCAAATTGCGACAAAAACATTTTTGGAGTTTTTTGCGATTCCGCCACCCAAGATACCCTGTGTTTATTTCCATCAAAAATCAGAAATGAAATCAAAGGAACTTACATCTTGAAAAATTCGCCTGAAAAATCCGAAATACAGGTACAAGTACTTTATAACAACTATTTGGGTATTCTGCGAATCCAACTGCCTTATCCCTCAGAATCTAGTTTTATTTACTACCATCCAAACTGTTGGGTGCTGCCTGGTGAAGTGGGAACCAAAGCCTATTTTCAAGAAGGAAGTACCATTGAAGGTGAATTTCTTCCCTATAGAGCACCCAAATTCTTTAAACGTAAAAAAAAATAACATGGCCAAATTCGAAACAAAAAAACAACATATTCTACCAATCAAGGATTTTGTAATCAGAGAAATAAAATACTTTTTATATGCTTCTATCATTGTTGTTTTTTCAATGGCTTTGGGCGTAATTGGTTATATGCATTATGCCCAGTTAAATTTTATTGACAGCTTTCACATGGCCGCCCTTATTTTAACAGGAATGGGGCCAGTGGCAGAAATGAAAACCACCGCAGCCAAACTATTTTCATCGTTTTATGCGCTTTATAGCGGTGTTGCTTTTTTAACCATGATTGCCACGTTTTTGGCCCCCATCTTACATCGCTTGTTGCACGTTTTACATCTCGATGACGAATAAATTAATTACAGAATCGAAATGTTTAGTCCAAATATTCTAAGAAATTTGCTTCCGTAACTAAGGCAACTTGTGCTTCAGGATATTTAGAGGTAAAGGCCTTGGTAATTTTGGCTTTTTGCTTCACCTTGCATTCAAAGGCATAAATTTTATCCTCACGCTTTTCAATTAAATCAACCTCTTGTTGGGCATAGGTTCTCCAAAAGTAAAACTGAGTAAAATAACGTTTTTGCTGATTCAATTTAATTCTTTCCTGTATTACAAAAGCCTCAAATAATGCGCCCCAATCTTCTCGAGAATTTCGAGGACCAAACTTCCGGATAACGGCATTTCGTATTCCATTGTCATAAAAATACCACTTATGTGTTTTGGTAACTTCGTTGCGCTCATTGGTGCCGAAGCCCCGTAATGAAAACAATACAAAATTCTTTTCTAACAAATCTAAATATCGTTCTACCGTATTTTTACTAATACCCAAAGATTTTCCAAGCTCATTATACGATACCTCACTTCCCATTTGATGGGCCACCAATTCTAACAATTGCTGCACTTTTGATGAATTCTGAATACCCTCAAATTTGAAAACATCTTTTAATAAATTTCCAATTCCCAAATCTACCAAATACTCTTGTTTATCCATTTCATTCTCAATTTTGAAAATTTCAGGGTAACTTCCATAAATCAAACGGGAATCTAATTGATTCATTATTTCAAAGTTTGTATCTACATCACGTTGCTCGTTAATGCTAATTGGCATTAAATGATACGTATAACTTCTACCCAATAAAGGGGCACCGGCAGCATTTGAAATATCAAATGAAGACGATCCCGTAACAATGATAGTTAAGTCTTCAACGTGATCAATAATTAACTTTAAAACTTGACCAATTTCTTCAATATTCTGTGCTTCATCAATACACAACAATTTAATTCCACTGAACAACAATTGATAATTTGAAACAGTCCTATTGCTCAATTTCTTTTGTATTTCTAAATCCTCGCCGTTAATCCATAACTTTCTCAATAATTGAGATTCGAAAATTTGATGCATCAAAAAGGTCTTTCCAGTTCGGCGAGAACCGTAAATTATCAAAACTTTTTGCTGACCAATTTTAGATTGAATCTGTTCCGAAATTCCACGTTGAAATTGCTTCATACTTCAAATATAAAACAAAAAATATTAATTTAGTCAGTTTAAATTGAATTTTACTATCAATTTAGTCAGTTGATTGACTAAATTTACTATTAATTTGGTCAGTTGACTGACTAAATTAATACTTTTTATATCAAAATACTATAAATCAATTACATAGAAAAATAATGTAGTTTCTCTATCACAAAATCGATCATTTCGGGGGTAACATCGAGGTGCGTTACCATGCGAATTTGGGTGGCACTCATGGCCGAAACCCGAATGTTGTATTGCAACAAATAATCCGAAACTTGCTTTACCGTTGCTGGCATTTTGATGGCAAAAATGACAATATTGGTTTCTACGGGCAACACCGAATCAACCCAATTGAGTTCGCTTAAAACCATTCCCAATTTTTTTGCATGTGCGTGATCAATGGAAAGTCGTTCCACTTGATTCTCCAACGCATAGCTTGCAGCTGCTGCTAAAAATCCGGCTTGGCGCATGCCGCCGCCCATCACTTTTCTTACCCTTCTTGCTTCTTTGATAAACTCTTTGCTTCCCAAAAGCACACTACCAACGGGAGCGCCCAAGCCTTTGCTCAAGCACAACGAAATACTGTGAAACAGTTTTCCGTAT
>Ga0214923_10002670_pt1 | contig 23369 bp, 23 predicted proteins | sample LL1510_MetaG_FD_177993 | JGI IMG/M metagenome (GOLD analysis project Ga0214923, IMG submission 177993) | Freshwater microbial communities from Lake Lanier, Atlanta, Georgia, United States - LL-1510 | ecosystem: Environmental > Aquatic > Freshwater > Lake | place: USA: Georgia | collected...
CTCATTGCCACTTATTCGGAGCTCAAGCCGGCTGACCTTGCGAACACGCTGCTCGATTTGCCGAGCGAGCGCATGATCGAGGTGGCCGAGGAGCTACCCGACGACCGCCTCGCCGATGTGCTCGAGGAGATGGACGAGAGCGACCAGGTCGAAATCATCGAGCAACTCGACGACGAACGCGTCGCCGACGTGCTGGAGCAGATGGAACCCGATGACGCGGCCGACTTGATTGCGGAGTTGCCTCAGGAGCGCGGGGAACATCTTCTTGAGCTGATGGAACCCGAAGACGCCGACGACGTGCGCTTGCTACTGAGCTTCGGCGCCGACACCGCGGGTGGCCTGATGACCTCGGACCCGATCATCCTTTCGGCCGAATCGACGGTCGCGGAAGGGCTCGCAATGATTCGTCGGCACGATACGGCGCCGGCACTCGCGGCAGCCGTGTGTGTGACGCTTCCGCCGTATGAGTCGCCGACGGGACGCTACCTGGGTCTGGTCCACTTTCAACGGATGCTGCGCTATCCGCCCCACGAACGACTCGGCACGTTGCTTGATTCGGGCCTGGAGCCCGTGCAAGCCAACACGTCCGCCGCCGAGGTGGCGCGTATCCTGGCGAGCTACAACCTGGTCTCCGTGCCCGTCGTCGACGAAACTCACCGACTCGTGGGTGTGGTCACCATTGACGACGTGCTCGATTACTTGCTTCCTGACGACTGGCGCAGTCACGACGAGGATGCGCCGGCACCGCGTCGCGCGCCACGCACGGGCGCCACGGCCACGGTCACCCCGCGAAAGAAGGTGACCCGTGGCTCGCGCTAACCGGTATGACGAACGCTGGGATACCCCGAAGGGTTTGAGCCCGCTGTCTCGGGCTCCCGGCCGGCGTGACACCTTTGGTCGTTTCACCGAGTCCATCGCGCGCGCCATGGGCACGCCGTGGTTTCTGCTCGGACTCACGATTTTCGCCGCAGTGTGGATGCTCTTCAACACCTTTGCACCCGAGGGCTGGCGCTTCGACTCCGCTGTGATTGGGTTCACTGCGCTGACTCTCATTCTGTCGTTGCAGGCTTCCTACGCGGCTCCGATGATTCTGCTCGCGCAGAATCGACAGGATGACCGTGATCGGGTGCAATTCGAGCAGGACCGAATTCGCGCCGAGCGCAATCTCGCTGACACCGAATATTTGGCGCGCGAGATCGTGGCCTTGCGACTGGCCATGAATGACATGGCCAGCAAGGAGTTCATCCGACAAGAGCTGCGAGCACTCCTCGATGAACTCGACGCCGAAAAGAAGCCAGGGGCCCGGGCGTCGACGCGTTCGACGCAACGCACAACGCAGCGCCCTGCGCCCCGTGCGACGCCCCGATCAAGCTGACGTCGTGACCATTGCACTTCTTACCGACCGCGTGCGGGCGGCCGCGGGCACGGTCATTGACCCGGAACTGCGCCGACCCCTGAGCGACCTCGGCATGATTGGTTCGGTCGTGGCCGACAATCACGGTGCCGTGAAACTCGAGGTTACGCTCACGGTGGTTGGTTGTCCGGCTGCGGCCACGATCGAGCGGGATGTGCGCGCGGCCGTTGGCGCCGTGGACGGTGTCACCCTCGTTGACGTCACGTTGGGCGTCATGACGGATGCCCAGCGCCTCGCGCTACGTGAATCCTTGCGTCCCGGCGCAACGCGGAGCAACCCCTTCGGTCCGGGAACGCTCACGCGCGTCATCGCGGTGGCCAGTGGAAAGGGCGGCGTGGGTAAATCATCCATCACGGTTAATCTGGCCGCCGAATTGGCGCGTCGGGGGTTCGCGGTGGGTGTGATCGATGCCGACGTCTATGGCTTCAGTGTGCCGGCACTCGTGGGACTCGCCCCCGAAGGTGTTTCGGTGCGACCGATTCGGATTGACGACATGATTGTGCCGCCGGTCGCACACGACATGAAGGTGCTGTCGATTGGGATGTTTGTCGAAGATCACGACGTCGCAGTGGCCTGGCGTGGGCCCATGTTGCAGCGCACGATAAGCCAATTCCTCACGGATGCGTGGTTTGGCGCATTGGACTTCCTTGTGCTCGACCTGCCACCTGGCACGGGTGACGTGTCGATTACCGTGGGTCAGTTGTTACCCAACGCGGAGATCATTGTCGTGACGACGCCGCAACCTTCGGCCAGCGACGTGGCTGTGCGCGCCGGTTCTCTCGCACGCCAGCTCAATCACCACATCATCGGTGTCGTGGAGAACATGGCCGAGCGTGTGCTCGATGACGGCACAACGATGTCACTCTTCGGCTCGGGCGGCGGTGAACGTACCGCCGCAAAGTTGGGAACGTCGGTCATCGCGACCGTTCCACTGAGCACGACGCTGCGAATGGATGCGGATGCCGGCATCCCCGTCGTTCTCGCGCACCCGGGTGACCCCGCGTCGCTCGCGTTGGGGCAGCTCGCCGACGCGGTGGTGCGACGGCCGAATCGACTAGGTGGACTCTCCGTCGAACGGAGTGGCGGCTGACACGTTGCGTGCGGCGGCCGAGACGCTCGACCCCGAGACGCTCGACCCCGAGGCGCGGACGGGGGGCTTGTCGGCTGCGCTGGGGGACGACGTCGACGAGTCTTCGAGGAGTGCTTCGCGAATGATGCGACGCGGATCGTACTGTCGCGGGTCGAGTTTCTTCCAGTCGATGTCGTCGTAGTCCGGTCCGAGTTCCTCTTGCACGCGGGACTTGGCTCCATTCGCAAAGTCACGCAGCGCGCGAACGAAGCGCGCGAAGCCGGCGGCGGCGGCCGGCAATCGGTCGGGTCCCACCACGAGCACGGCGATGAGACCGATGAGCAGCAACTTCTCGAAGGTCAAACCGAACACCCTACGAGAATACTCGCGAGTGCACGCACTCTTTGCCCGTAGGCTGAAGCCCGGGAGGGATGGTTCGTGAGTAAGCACGATGTGAACTGGATGTACGCGGAGGACTTCGCGGTCGAGACTCCACCCATTCAGCGCGCTCGTGAACTGTCCCAAGAGTACGGCGTCGACGCGATTAGCCCGGCTGTGGGTGCGCAAATGGCCGTCCTCGCGGCCAGCATGAACGCGGGTTCGATCATCGAAATTGGTACGGGACTCGGCGTGAGTGGCCTCTGGTTGCTGCGCGGTGCTCCCGGGGCGCAGTTCACGTCCATCGATTCCGAGTACGAGTATCACGAGCACGCGAATGCGCTGTTTGCTGAGGCGGGAATCGACCACACGCACGTGCGACTCATCACGGGATCCGCGTCGACGATTTTGCCACGGATGAATGAAAACTCGTATGACATGGTGGTCATTGATGCCGATCCGCTTCTCTTGCTCGAAAACGTCGAGCATGCGTTGCGCTTGGTTCGAGTGGGCGGACTCATTCTGCTTCCCCGCGCGCTCTGGCACGGTGAGGTAGCGGATCCGACGGCCCGCGGGCACATCCCCACCGCGTTTCGTTCCGTGATGACGCTCATCTCAGAATCTGACGCGGTGTTGGCGTCGCTGTCTCCTGCGGGTGATGGCCTGCTTCAACTCGTACGTGTTACGTGATCGAGAGAGTCACCCGAACATAAAGAAAAGCCCCACGCGATGCGGGGCTTTTCTCAATGAGTCAATCGCGTGGAGAAACCTACGCGGCCGGGACAACTCCCGACAGAACTTGGTGCAGTTCTTTTGCCTCGGCGTCGTTGACAGAAACAACCAACCGTCCGCCGCCCTCCAAGGGCACTCGAACGATGATGAGACGACCTTCCTTGACCGCCTCCATTGGACCGTCACCGGTTCTCGGCTTCATAGCCGCCATTACGCCACCTCTTTCTCGCAAAGCGTCCTCCTATTATCCCATGACACTCCTCGTCGAAAAACCACGAGAAGGTGAGCGAAGGCCCGTTTACGGGGGTGTCCAGTCGTAGTCGGCCACCGCCCACGCCGCACCAATCCATAAGAACTGACCGACGACGAACAGTGCGACGAGGAACGTTCTATAGAGGCGGGATGGTGGTGCCGCCAGTATTCCTAGTCCGGGGAAAAGTGGGGCAAGAATGCGGAAGGTGCTCGACTGCGGAAAGAAGACCGCAAAGATGTAGAGGCCGTAACTCAGACACCACAGCCGAATGTCGGTCCCGAGTCGACGTGCCGCCGGGAGGAGCAGCAACAAGATGCTCAAGAAAATGACCCCGCCGAGTGCCACATAGGCCCACACTTCGGGCATGTTCCACTGCATCTGCGCCCACCACCGGGCTCCAAGAATCCACGGTGTGAGGGGCACGAGTTCGATGTAGCCCACATAAGAGGATCGCCACGCGAGTTCCGTCTCTAGGTAGGCGTTGGGCACGCCCGTCACGATGCCCGCGATGAGCGGCCACGCGAATCCCGCCACGACGAGCCACGCTGCCGTCACGGCAGCCCAGATTCGCTCGTTTCCAGGAAACGGCGTGCGTGCGCGTTGCACAAAGCGAATCACGAAATGCGCACCCACGGTGAGCGCGAGTGCCAAGGCACCGGGTCGAGTAAACGCCAACAGGGTTCCCGATGCCATCACGAGTGCGTAGCGATGCTGGGTCAGGTAGTAGAGCGACACGACGATAAGGAGCATTTGAACAGACTCGGCATAGGCCAACTGCAAGAGCGGGGCCGTGGGAGCCACGCTAAAGAGCACGACCGTGAAGAGAGCTTGGCTCGCGGGCGCATAGAGCGCAATCAACCGAAACAAGAACAATGACGTCGCCACACCGGCCGCCAGTGAAATGACCACACCGGCCGCGTTCCAATCAAATCCGACAGTCATCAGTAGTCGGGCGAGCACCGGAAAAAGTGGGAGAAAAGCCCACTGGTTTTCGCTCACGTGACCGTCGTCGGTGCGCGGAAGTTCACTGGGATAACCTGACACGGCGATGATGTTGTACCAGCGACCATCCCACAGCGACGAAAAATCCGCGAGCGACGGCGCGGCACCGGTCCATGGGTTCTCCGCTTGATTCTGCGCGTAAATGAGAAGAAAGACGGTACTCAGTGCGCGACCGATTGCCCAGACAAGCAGTACGGCCCCCCACCACGGCAGACCCCAGACACGCGTGCCCGCCAACGATTTAGCGCGAGAGCCAACCACGCAGAATCCTCTCAACGGTGAGAATCTGATCGACCGCGACGTGCTCGTCATCCGCGTGAGCCAACGAGGGATCGCCAGGTCCAAAATTCACGGCCGGGATGCCCATCTCCGAAAGTCGCGCAACATCGGTCCAACCATATTTGGGTGCCGCCGGTGCCCCCACCGCGTCGCAAAAGTCGCGCGCAAGTTGAGCATCGAGCCCGGGTCGAGCCCCCGGTGCCGCATCCGTGACCGTGACCTCAAATTCGCCAAAAAATTTCTCGAGAAACTCGCGCGCCTGGTCCACCGTGGTCGCCGGCGCGAAGCGGTAATTCACGCTCAGCACCGCGTCATCGGGAATCACGTTTCCGGCAACACCGCCCGACACGGCGACTGCGCTCAGGCTTTCGCGATAGTCGAGACCGTCCACCGTCACCGTAGTGGCAGCAAAATCGGACAGGCGTGTCAGGGCCACGCCCAACTTGTGTATGGCGTTGTCGCCCTTCCAGGCGCGGGCACTGTGTGCTCGCGTGCCCCGTGCCCGAACATCCACTCGCATCGTGCCGTTGCACCCGCCCTCGACGACCGCGTTCGTCGGCTCACACAGAATGCCAAAATCAGCGTCGAAAATCTCTGGGCGATGACGCGCGAGACGCCCGAGCCCATTGAGCGATGACTCAACCTCCTCGTGATCGTAGAAGACCCACGTCACGTCCACGTGCGGGTCACTCAGCTGCGTCGCCAGTTTCAGCGCGACGGCGATTCCCGACTTCATGTCGACGGTGCCGCGACCGACCAGCACCTCGATGCCATCGCGACGCTCGCGCCGCACGGGAAGGTTCACGTTCACGGGCACGGTGTCAATGTGACCGGCAATGAGCACACGCTGGGCACGACCGAATTCGGTGCGCGCAACGAGGGCATCACCGTCTCGGAACACGTGCAAATGAGGCGTATCGCGTAACACGCGTTCTATTGCGTCGGCCAACACAGTCTCGTTGCCCGAGACGGACTCGATGTCACACACCGCTTGGGCAATCGTCGCCGCATCACGCGAAACATCGAGCTCGGGTGCGGACATGGGTCAAGTTTAGGGGCGGGTAACCTGTATGACATGAGCGCGCATCCACCCACGACCGCCTGGGGTCACGGCCTTGCCACACTCACATCCGGCGGCCGTCACGACGGCATCGTGCTCGACACCTGGTACCCCGCCCCCGCACTCGGATCGCGCCCGCACGAGGCCACCTGGAATGTGCCGGAAGAGCTGACCAGTCTGCTCGGCGAGGATACCCGACGCCGGGTCACCGTCACCCCCCTCACGCTCGAGATTGATCTGACGCGAGCGCCAGTGGGGGCATCCGATGCCTACCTCCGGTTGCACTTGCTCTCGCACCGGCTCGTCACCCCCAACTCGATCAACCTCGACGGAATTTTTGGGCAACTCGAAAATGTGGTGTGGACCACCGGAGGCCCGGTTCACCCGCTCGATTTCGATCAGCTGCGCCCCACTCTGTTGCGCGCAGGAATTCAAGCTCAGGGGGTGGACAGGTTTCCGCGCCTCACCGACTACGTAACACCCCCGGGTGTGCGCATTGCCGACGCCGCCCGGGTGCGACTTGGCGCGCACTTGGCACCGGGCACGGTCGTCATGCACGAGGGTTTCGTGAACTTTAACGCGGGTACGCTCGGCGCATCGATGGTGGAGGGACGCATCTCTCAGGGTGTGGTGGTGGGCGATGGCTCGGATATCGGTGGTGGGGCATCCATCATGGGCACGCTTTCCGGCGGTGGCACTCAGCGCATCACCGTGGGCGAACGCAGCTTGCTCGGAGCAAATTCTGGTGTGGGTATCTCCATCGGCAACGATTGTGTGGTCGAAGCGGGTCTCTATGTGACCGCTGGCACGAAGGTCACGTACGTGGCCGGCGAGGAAGTTCGGCACGCCAAGGCGCTCGAGTTCTCGGGCGTCGACAATCTGCTGTTCCGACGAAACTCGCTCACGGGCAGCGTCGAGGTGGTCTCCCGTCTCGGCGCGGGCGTCACTCTCAATAGCGACTTGCACTAGTCGGTGAGAATCCGCTCGACGCGACGGAGCTAAATCTTCAGATACCGCGTGATGGCGAAGTTGGCGGAGAGGGCCGCGAGGACGCACCCGATGACCAGTAGTGCGGGCACGATGATGAGCGCGTCGCCGAGGCTGACGAAGGAGGTCAGCGGAATGTTCACGGCGAGATAGCCCTGAACAAAGAACTGCACGATTCCGACGATGGCTGCTCCCGCCAGGATTGATCCCACGAGGGCCGCAAAGACGCCTTCCATGATGAATGGCGTCTGAATGAAGGCATTGGATGCTCCGACGAGTCGCATGATGCCCAGCTCACGACGTCGTGAAAAAGCAGACAGCCGAATGGTCGTGGCGATGAGGAGGGCGGCGGCAATGAGCATCAAAACGGCCACACCCACCGCGGTGTAACTCCCGGCATTCAGCACGGCAAAGATTTGGTCGAGATAGGCTCGCTGATCGGTCACGGCTTCGACCCCCGCCTGACTTCCCAGCGCCTCGACGAGGACCTGGGATTGGGCCGGGTCTTTCAGATTCACCCAGAACGTCTGATTGAGCTGATCGGGCGTCACATACTCGGCGACGGGATTGTCCGCGAACTGCCGCTGAAAGTTGGCGAATGCCTGTTCGTGGTTTTCGAAGTAGTACTTGTCGATGAAGGGCGTCAGCACGTCGGACTTCAGGGCCGTCTCGACCGCCGCGATTTGGTCGGTCGTAGCCTCACCGTCAACGCATGTTTCGCCAACCGAGACGCTCGTGCACATGTAGACGGCAACCTGAGCCTTGTCGTACCAGTAGTTCTTCATGGTGCCGGTTTGCATTTGCAACAGGATGGCCGTGCCCACGAAGGTCAACGAGATAAACGTGACCAGCACAACGGATACGACCATCGAGGCGTTCCGACGAAGTCCGTTCGCGGCCTCGCCCCACATGAGTGCAAATCTCATTGCACCGGTCCCACATCTGCAGGATCATCGTCCGCGTAGGTTCGGCGGCGCTGCGACTGTGCGCGAAGCCGCTCCGTGACGGGAGCCGCATCGTCGTCTCGAGGTAAACGCGAAACAACGCCCGAGTCGAGCATGTCGTAGACGAGTGTGCTCATGTCTTGCGTGTCGGTGATGCTCGCGTCCACGTCGGGCGCGAACGGGTCGGGCATGGGCGGAACCGCGTCGAGCGTCGTTTCCGGAATGTCGGTGGCGAACGTTCGCAGACGCTGGAACGCATCGGTTTGTGACTCCACCTGGGGTGTTTCCGACATTGTCACGATTTTGGTCGTGGGCGACGCCGTCGTCGACGGTGCACGTTTGGCCGACGACGCCCTCGCCGTCGCGGTCGCTGCGGTCGTGCCGTAGCCGGATTCGCGTTCGTCCCGAACAATCACGCCGGCCGACAGTTCGACGACACGCTTTTTCATTTGGTCGACAAAATCGGCGGCGTGGGTGGCCACGACGACCGTCGTGCCCGACGCATTGATCGATTCGAGGAGGGCCATAATGCCCGCACTCGTCGCCGGATCCAGGTTTCCCGTGGGCTCGTCGGCCAACAGAAGGGCGGGCTTGTTCACGATAGCGCGGGCGATCGCCACGCGCTGTTGTTCACCACCGGAGAGTTCGTGCGGGTACCGCGACGCCTTGCCGCCGAGCCCCACCATTTTGAGCACGTCCGGCACGGCCTCCTGAATAAAACCTCTCGACTTGCCGATGACCTGCAGTGTGAAGGCGACGTTGTCGAAGACTGTTTTGTTGGGGAGTAATCGAAAGTCTTGAAAGACGACGCCGAGTCGGCGACGGAAATAGGGAACCTTGCGAGACGACACCGTCGAAAGGTTTTGTCCCAGAACGTGAATCTGCCCAGTAGTGGGCTTGTCCTCTTTGATCATCATGCGCAGACAGGAGGACTTTCCCGATCCCGATGCGCCAACGAGGAAGACGAATTCTCCCCGCTCAATGGTGAGGTCGATGGCATCGAGCGCCGGCCGAGACGTGCCGGGATACTTTTTCGTGACCTTGTCGAAGAGAATCATGCTGCACACGAGCCTAGGTCGGCAGGCGCACGATTACTCGGAACGACGCGCTACACAACCTTCTTGCGCCAGCGGATGCCGGCCGAAATGAAACCGTCGATGTCACCGTCGAACACGGCCGACGGGTTGTTAACCTCGTACTCGGTGCGGAGGTCTTTGACCATTTGGTAGGGAGCAAGAACATAAGACCGCATCTGGTCGCCCCAGCTGGCCGTGATATTTCCCGCGAGCTCTTTCTTTTTTGCGCTCTCTTCTTCGCGCTGTAACAACAAGAGCCTCGACTGCAGCACGCGCAATGCCGCTGCCCGGTTTTGAATTTGGCTCTTCTCGTTTTGACAGCTCACGACAATCCCGGTCGGGATGTGGGTGATGCGCACCGCCGAGTCGGTGGTGTTGACCGATTGCCCGCCCGGACCACTCGAGCGAAAAACATCCACACGCATATCGCCTTCGGGGATGTCGATGGACTCTGTCTCCTCCATGAGGGGCACCACCTCAACCGCAGCAAAACTTGTTTGGCGCTTGCCGGCAGAGTTGAACGGACTCATTCGAACGAGTCGATGCGTGCCCGCCTCGACGCTGAGGGTGCCAAACGCGTACGGGGCGTCAATCTCGATGGTGGCCGACTTGATACCGGCCTCCTCGGCGTAACTTGTGTCGAGCACGCGCACCGAAAAATTGTGCTTTTCAGACCAGCGCAAGTACATGCGCAGCAGCATTTCCGCGAAATCCGCCGCGTCAACTCCCCCGGCGCCGGCACGAATGGTGATGACGGCAGCGCGCGCGTCGTACTCACCGTTGAGGAGTGTGTGAATCTCAAGATCATCCATGACCTTCTGGATTGCCGCTAACTCAGCGGTGGCCTCAGCAGCGACCTCGGCGTCACCGGCTTCGTTTGCCAAGTCGACGAGGACCTCCAAATCGTCGAGACGACTCTCGACGCTGACGATGCGAGCCAATTCCGCCTGAGCGTGACTCAGTCGACTCGTGACCTGCTGAGCGTTCTCGGTGTTATCCCAGAGGTCGGCCGCTCCGGCCGCGTCACTCAGGGCCGCGATGTCGGCAGTGAGCCGCTCGACACCCACTACGGCTTTGATGTCGGCGAAGGTTGACCGCAGTGCGCGAATCTGGTCTGACAGGTCAAGCTCCATCATGATGACTCCAGCCTACGGCGTAGGCTGAAGCTGTCATGTCGTCACCCGTTGTATTCCGGATTCGCGCCATGGTCGTGCCCATCTATCTCCCGACTCTGCTGTTTTCGGCCGGCGAAGCTGCTCTCGTTCCGGTTCTTCCCGCAATCGCCAGTCGGCTCGGTGCCGACCTTTCGGTTGCGGGCGTTGTGGCGTCGATGCTCGTCGTGGGGATTCTCATCGGCGACATCCCGGGCGGTTGGATCGTGGCACGCATCGGCGAACGGGCCGCCATGCTGTGGTCGACCCTGTTGGCACTTCTCGGTATCGCCGTTGCGGTTTTTGCGCCCAATGCGGGTGTTCTTGCCCTCGGCATTCTCGCGCTCGGTCTTGCCACGAGCGTCTTCGCTCTCGCGCGCCACGCCTTTCTCACAACGTTCGTTCCACTGTCACATCGCGCACGCGCCTTGTCGACGCTCGGAGGAATGTTCCGTGGCGGTGCCGTCATGGGACCGTTTTTGACCGCCGGTCTCATGAGTGTCCATCACGACCCGGCGAGCGCCTTTTGGATTACCGCGGGATTCACGCTCGGTGCGGCGCTCGTTCTCCTTCTCATGCCCGACCCCGAGAAAACATTTGGTCGCGCGCACACGACGAACATGCGTCTCTCTCGCGCGCTCTCCCGACGCGAAACAGATGGCGAACGGGAGGTGCTGCGCGAAACGCGCGGGCTCTTCCACACGGTTTTATCCAACTGGCGGGTACTCATTCGCTTGGGCACCGGTGCCGGACTTGTCGTGGCGTTGCGCACCGGTCGCACGGTGCTCCTTCCGCTGTGGGCGGTGAGTATCGGGGTGAACACCGGAGATACCGCACTGGTTCTCGGTCTCGCGTCGGCGATCGATTTCGCCCTCTTCTTTACGAGCGGTCACGTCATGGATCGCTGGGGTCGCCTCTGGGCGATTGTTCCCTCCATGTTGGGCATGGCCATCCCGCTTCTCGCTCTCGCGTTCACGCACGACGCAGTGACTGCGGCCGTGTGGTTCACCATCGTGGCGCTCATCATGGGTTTGGGCAACGGGCTCGGATCGGGAATCAACCTGACTCTCGCGAGCGACCTCGCACCCCGGAGCAATCCCGCCCCATTCCTCGGCGCATTTCGATTCACCACAGACGCCTGCGGAGCAGCCGCTCCGCTTCTCGTATCAGGACTCATCGCCGTCGCATCGATTTCGGTTGCCGCAATCGGCCTCGGTGCGCTCGGGCTCGTGGGTGTCGGAATGATGCTGCGCTGGGTGCCTCGGTATATTCCCGCTGCCGCACGGGGAAATCGAACTTAGACGAACGCGTTCAGTCCGGTCATTTCGCGACCGACAACGAGCGCGTGCACCTCATCGGTTCCCTCATAGGTGCGGACCGCCTCGAGGTTGGCCATGTGACGCATCACGGGGAACTCGTTCGTGATTCCGTCACCGCCGAGGATGCTGCGCGCCGTGCCCGCGATTTTGATTGCCTCGCGCACGTTGTTGAGTTTGCCAATGCTGATTTGCGCGAACGTGAGCTCGCCCTTCTCTTTGAGCCGACCCAAGTGGAGCGCCAGCAAGAGACCTTTTTCGTATTCGAGCATCATGTCGGCAAGTTTCGCCTGAGTGAGTTGGAACGACCCGATCGGCTTGCCAAAGACCTCACGCGTGGTCGAGCGCACGACGGCGGCGTCGAGACACGCACGAGCCGCACCCATCACGCCAAAGACAATCCCAAAGCGAGCTTCGTTCAAACACCCAAACGGCCCAGAGAGTCCTATCGCGCCGGGGAGCATCGCATCCTCGCCCACCCGAACATTTGTCAATTCAATGTCACATTGAATGGATGCGCGAAAAGCGAGTTTTCCGTCGATCGGCGTCGCGGTGAAGCCGGGAGTCAACGTGGGGACGATAAACCCGCGAACTCCGTCCTCGGTCATCGCCCACACGACGCACACGTCGGCAATGGAGGCGAGCCCAATCCATCGCTTGGCACCGTTGAGAACCCATCCGTCTGCGTCCCGCGTAGCGACCGTGTGCATGTTTGCGGGATCGGAACCACCGTGCGGTTCGGTCAGACCAAAACACCCGATCTTCTCGCCAGCAGCCATCTGTGGCAACCACTCCTGCTTTTGCTCCTCCGAGCCGTATTTGGAGATGGCCGCCATGGCGAGCGAGCCCTGAACCGAGACGAGCGTGCGCCAACCAGAGTCAACGGCTTCGAGTTCGAGACACACGAGGCCATAGGCGACCGGGCTCACGCCCGCGCATCCATAGCCTTTAATGTGCATGCCAAAGAAGCCCTGCTTCGCGATTTCGGGGATCAACTCCGTGCGAAAGTACTTGTTGTCGTAGTCGACCTCGGCCGTGGGGGCGATCTTGGTTTGCGCGAACGTGCGGGCCTTGTGTTGCCACTCGCGTTCTTCTTCGGTCAGCAGCGCGTCCACAAGAAAAACATCGTCCGTGCGGGCGATATCGGGAAATTCTGGCGTACTCATTCGACTCTCGACCTCTCGTCATCAAACCATCCACTTCCAGAATGCTCTCCCAAAAGCGGTGGTACCAACTCGTAGCGGGCTTTCGATTCCGACAGCCGGATGGGGCTACGCACACTCGTTGCTGTTCTCCCGTCAGAGGCAATCGTGACCAGGGGTGCCAGATCGATGTGTTCGGCAAACGCGAGCGCGTCGGTGACGGAATTCACCGGGCCGACGGGGATTCCCGCGGTTCGCAAGGTGGTCACCCAGTGGTCTGCCCCGGCACTCGCGAGCACCGTCTCCATGGTCTTCGTGAGTTGTTCTCGATGTGCAACCCTCTGCGGATTGGTCACAAACCTCTCGTCGTCGGCCAGCGCAGGCACACCGAGCGCGTCGCACAACGAGCGAAATGCCCGGTCGCTCCCCACCGCGATGATGATCGGTCGGTCCGCCGTGGCATACAGTTCGTAGGGCGAGATGCTGGGGTGGGCGTTGCCGAGGCGAGACGGTGCGTGCCCCGTTGCGAGCGCGTTGCCCGCCTGGTTGACCAACGCGGCGAGCGCCGTCGACATGAGGTCCACCTCGACGAGTTGTCCGTGGCCGTGCGCGTGCGCATCCCGCGCGCGCAATGCCAACAGGATGCCCGCCACCGCGTTTTGTCCGCACAACACGTCGACCAGTGCCACGCCGACCTTCGTCGGCTCACCGTCGGGTGATCCGGTGATACTCATCAGCCCGCTCATGGCCTGCACGAGCAGGTCATACCCGGCCAACTCGGCCCCCGCGGGGGAGGATCCGAAGCCCGTGATCGAGCAGTACACGACTCCCGGGTTGTGCGCGCGCACCGTCTCGTAATCGAGGCCGAACTTCTGCATCACTCCCGGTCGAAAATTTTCGATCACGACGTCGGCGCTGCGAGCGAGTTCGCGGGCGGTGGCGAGGCCCGACGGCGTCGCGAAATCGCACACCACGGAGCGCTTGTTGCGGTTCACGCTTCCGAAGTAGGCCGACTGCCCATCGGGTGCGAGCGGTGGCGCCCACTCGCGTGTCTCGTCGCCCACCGGGCTCTCAATCTTGATCACGTCGGCGCCAAAGTCGGCCAACATCATGGTGGCAAATGGTCCCGCGAGAACTCGAGAAAAATCGGCGACGCGCACTCCCGACAGGGCGGGATTCGTCGACGTCGGATTCACCGCATCAGTCTAGGCGAGCACTCGTGAGGCACTACTAGGCACACACGCCATTCCTGTCGTATCGTCACCGTATGGCTCACATCGCACTGAAAAACTTCATCAACGGACACTATGTCGATTCGAGCGCCCCGACGACGCTCGACATTACCAACCCAGCGACGGGTGAGGTTTACGCGACGACACCGATTTCCGTTGCCGACGATGTCGATGCCGCTTACGCCGCCGCCGCCGCCGCCTTTAAGGTGTGGGGTAACACCACGCCCGCGCAACGCCAACTCGCACTGTTTCGCATTGCCGACGCGATCGAGGCTCGCGGTGATGAGCTCGCCGACATCGAAGTGCGCGACACGGGCAAACCCCGCTCGGTTTTTGTCAGCGAAGAGATCCCTCAGTCGGTCGACCAAATTCGCTTCTTCGCCGGCGCGGCGCGAAACCTAGAGGGAAAATCGACCGGTGAATACATGCCCGACCACACCTCGTCGATCCGGCGTGAGCCAATCGGTGTCATCGGACAAGTGACGCCGTGGAATTACCCGTTCATGATGGCGGTCTGGAAGTTTGCGCCGGCCCTCGCTGCGGGCAACACGATTGTCATCAAACCCTCCGATTCGACTCCGGCGTCGACTCTGTGGCTTGCCGAGCTCGTGAGCGAGTTCGTACCCGCCGGCGTGATGAACGTCGTGTTGGGCGACCGGGAAACGGGGCGCCTGGTCGTGGCACACAAAACCCCCCAGATGGTCGCGATCACCGGTTCCGTGCGCGCCGGCATGCAGGTGGCCGAAGCTGCCGCTGCAGACCTCAAGCGTGTGCACCTTGAGCTCGGCGGCAAGGCGCCCGTCATCGTGTTTGACGATGTCGATTTGGACCGGGCCGTTGAGGGCATCGCGATGGCGGGATACTTCAACGCCGGTCAGGACTGCACCGCGGCCACGCGCGTTCTTGTGCAAAAGGGCATCCATGACAAATTCGTTGCGGCCCTCGTTGCCCACGCACAACAGACCGCGCTCACGGGTCCCGGCGATGACGCATTTTTTGGCGCGTTGTCGAGCGACGTCCACCTCGCAAAAGTGACGGAGGCGATTGCACACCTTCCCGCACACGCGCGCGTGGAACTCGGCGGTAAACGACACGGCGATCGCGGGTACTACTTCGAAGCCACCGTGGTCAGCGGTCTGCGTCAAGAGGATGACGCGATTCAGAACGAGATTTTCGGACCCGTCATCACGGTGCAACCTTTTGACACGGAGGACGAGGCCATTGAACTCGCGAATGACGTGACCTACGGACTCTCATCGTCGGTGTGGACGACGAACCACGGCACGGCGATGCGCGTGTCGAAGCGACTCGACTTTGGTGCCGTCTGGATCAATACGCACATCCCCGTGGTGGCCGAAATGCCACACGGCGGATTCAAGCATTCGGGCTACGGAAAAGACCTGTCTGCCTACGGGTTTGAGGATTACACACGCATCAAACACGTGATGTCGTACATCGGGCGATAGTCAGGTGGGCCAGCTCAGCGGGGTGCAGTCCCAGGTCTTTCGACCTCTTCCCGATGTACTTCGATCCGACGCCATCGTCGAACGACTGACCACGGCCATCACGCTCGGTCTGCTCCGGCACGGGGAACAGCTGCCGGTGGAGAATCAATTGACCGCCATGCTCGGTGTTGCGACGGCCACGGTGAGGGATGCCCTGCACACCCTTCGGCAACGCGGAATCATTGAGACGCGACGAGGCAGAAGCGGTGGCACGTTTGTCGTGGGGGCTCCGTCACCCGAACCCGAGATGCTGCGACAGAGACTCGTGGCCCTGTCGATGGCGGAGTTGCGAGACCTGGCCGACGAGCAAACATCGAATGGCATGGCCGCCGTGCGCCTCGCCTCGGAACGCGCCTTTGACCACGACTTCGACCGACTCGAATCGATTGCGCAACTGTGCGCTGGTGCCGACACGCAGGTGGACTGCATGCGAGCCGACTTTCGATTTCATATTGAACTGACCGTGCTTGCCCAGTCGGAGCGACTCATGCAAAACGAAATGCGCCTTCTCAGCGAATCCGTGGAAATTCTGTGGTCAGTCTTGGATTGGCAGGTTGACCGCGTCTGGGCGGCCGCCGATCACCGTGCCATCGTTACTGCGTTGCGTTCCGGCGATGTCGCAACTGCTCAAGCTGCCGTCCGAGAGCACATTGGGCGTAACACCTACCGCTTGGTGGAGCGACGACTTGACGAAATGTATCCGACGGGGAAGAGCACGTGATCGTTATTGAGGGGGTGGAATCAACCGCGCGCGAGGTAGCCGAGTGGTTTAGTCGCATCATTGACGATCTGGCTCGTCTGGCCGACGAGTCGTCCGCGGCCATGGCTCTCGCTCGCGGAAAGCGTCCCGCTCTCACGCCACGGGATCTGAAAGCCACGGGTCCGGCCGCTGCGAGATTCCTGGATAAGCATCCTGAGCATGAGGCAGCTGGCATCATTCTTCGACCGGGAGTCGTCGGAGCCGATGGTGAAATCGAGTGGTGGAAGCGTGACCTCGACGGTTCGCTCCGGACGATTCTCTTTTCCTTGACGCCGCACACGGCGGGGTTCTACGACTTTGAAACGTTGGAGTGGTTCAGCAATGTCGTAACCACGGGGCGACCCACGCTCACGGGTCCCTACGTCGACTACGCCGGCATGGATAAGTACATCGTGACAACGACCGTGCCGCTGCGAGACGGGGAGAAGATTGTGGGCGCCGCGGGGTGCGACATTGAGATGCGCGCCCTCGAACCCGCGTTGATGCCTCTGTTGCGGCGCGTGAAGGCGGATGTGGCGATCGTGTCGCAACACGATCGCATCGTGTTGGGTAATTCGGGTCGATTCCTCGTGGGTAACCGACTCGAACGTCTCTCCGACGCGTGCCACACGGTGGAACTCGGCGTGCACGAACTCGGACTTCGGCTCGTGGCGGTGCCCGCACGCGTTTCGTAGGGCGCGACCATGTGAGGGGTCACTCGTCGTGGCGCGGGACGAGTGCACGGCGCGACCCCGCGCGACTATGTGGCCATCGCCCCGCGATGTCGGCGCACCGCGTTGACGAATGCCGAAAAGAGGAGGCGACGATCGCTGGCTGATCCGTCGGTGTCTTCGGGGTGCCACTGGATGCCGACGACCCAGTTAGCCTCGGGAAGCTCCGTCCCCTCGACGACCCCGTCATCGGCGCGCGCTGTCACAACCAAACCGGGCGCGACCGTGTTCACCGCCTGATGGTGACCCGAGCGCACAACGAGCCGGTCTCGACGATAAATCTCATGGACGTGAGAACCGGGCGTCAGCGTCAGGGTTTCGTCTTTAAATGTCGGCTCACCACGTCCTCCCCGATGCAGATCATGCGGCGTGATGTCCGGAATGAGGTCGCCACCGAGCGTGACGTTCAAGAGCTGAGACCCGCGACAGATGCACAGCAGTGGCGCATCCCGGGCAATCGTTGATCGAATGATGCCCATGGCGTAGTCATCCGCCCGCCGATCAACACCGTAAGCATTGGGTACCGGGTCATGATGACCGTACAGCGTGGGATCAACGTCACCACCGCCGAGGAACAGCACTCCGTCGGCCTCATCGACCTGCTGTGCGTCGGTCAAGTCACTCGCACTCGAATCGAACAACACAATCCGCGCGCCCACTGCATTGAGTTCGTCGAGTGCACACGAGCGAAAACGATCGACCAGTTCGGCAATTTCCGCTGACGTTCCCGGAGTGTTGAGCGACACCACTACGGCAACGACCGGGGCGTCCCGCGGCATCTCACGATTCGTCTGCGGAAGCACCGAGCTGTCTGCCGCCACCGGAGGCACGAGCGTCAGCCACCCAACGGGTAAGGAAGCTTGGGCATCCACTTCGACCACACCGCTTCCAGACGCCCATCGGCGCGAAGGGTATCGAATGCGGCATTCAATGCACCGAGCAGCTCGGCGTTGCCGGGCTTGACTCCGACCCCCCAGGGGTTTCGCGTCTCTGCCGTGAAGGCGACCTGAAAATCGGGATCGTCGCCCAGAGGCAGCATCACCACATCGTCATCGACAAACGCGTCGACATCGCCTCGACGCAACGCCTCGATCATGTCGTGGAACACGTCTGCGCTCGCTCCGAACTCAACGATGACGGCGCCCTCGATGGATTGCGCGACCTTGAGGTTGGCGCTGTTGGCGATCGCGCCAACACGGTAACCCGACATAGTGGTTGGGCCACTCGCCGGGTCTCCGGAACGCACCAGCACCGTTTCGTTGAAGATGGCGTACGGCTGCGTGAAGTCGACGAGTGCGATGCGCTCAGGGATCATTCCCTGGCCACACCAGACCGCGTCCGCTTCACCGGATCGCACGGCGGGAATCATGTTGTCCCAGGGCATGAACATCCACTCGACTTCTCGGCCGATTTCCGCGGCGACGAGCGCCGCCAATTCGGGTTCGTACCCGTCCCGTGTGATGCCGTCCGGGCTCGCATCGAATAGTGGCAGCGCGGCCGAGTCAATGCACGCCAGTCGAAGTTTCGTGCTCACGGTACCGTCTCCCAATATTGTGCGAATTCCCATTCGGTGATGACGCCACAATAACGTGCCCACTCATCACTCTTGAGCTGGATGAAGATGTCGCGCATTTGTTCCGGAAGAGCTTCGCGAAGGAGGTCACTCTTCTCGAACGCGACAATCGCGTCGCCGAGAGTCATCGGGGTGACATCAAACGAGGCGACCTTTGGATTGGCATCGGTCAACGGGTCACCCGAGTTGATCTTCTTCTTCAGACCGTCGGCCATCGCGGCGAGCAGCGCCGTGTGCGACAGATACGGGTTTACACTCGCATCCGGTTGGCGATACTCCATCCGGCCAATGGACGAAATGCGAATCATGCCCGCGCGGGAATCGAGCCCCCACGTCGGCGAACTCGGGGCAAATTGTCCCGCATCCCAGAATCGCTTATACGAGTTGACCGTGCTCGCCATGATGGCGGTCGAGGCACCCGCATGCGTCAACATCCCCCCGACGGCCCAGCGGCCGACCTCCGAGAGGTGGATGTTCTTGTTCTCTGGATCGACGCAGGCGTTCTCTCCGTCTTTCCACAACGACAGATTGTGGTGGCAACCGTTACCCATGAGGCCATTGAACGGCTTTGGCATGAACGACGCCGTAATCCCCAACTCGCGGGCAACCTGCTTGCACAGCTGCCGATAGGTCACGAGACGGTCCGCGGTGAGTTCAACCCGGTCGAACATCCAGTTCAGTTCGAGCTGTCCGTCATCCTCGTAGTCACCCTCCACCATGTTCAGGCCAAATGCGGTGGCGTAGCGTACGACACGTTTGAAAATCTCGCGCGAGCGTTCCAGGTTTTCGACCTGATAGGCGGGACTCGCGCCATCCTTTTTGATGACCTCCAGACCCGGACCCGACCACGTCATCTCGGGCTCGGTGCCACTGCGCACCTCGTAGCCGGTGCGTCTCGTGAAGTCCGCATGGGCACGCATCAACAGCCCGCGCGAATCGGTCTGCAGCGGGCGTCCGCCCACCTCAGGAAAGTGGGGCGGCTCGTAGGCCCGACAGAACATGCGCGCAATGGAGGTGTCCCAGGGCAGCACCACGAAGGTCTCCGGGTCGGGCAGCGCGATCATCTCGCGCGCCCCAATGCCACCGCCGATGAGTTCGCCCTCACGGTTCGCCTGGAGGTCGGCCACGGCCGTGCGGTGCAACGCGATGCCCTTTTCGAGATTGCGACGGATGTGCGTGGCCGGCACCATCTTGGCCACCACTTTCGAACCGATGGTGGGCAGCATGTAATAGATGAATTCAACACCCGCCTCGGCGATGTGCTTCTCCAGTTGTGCGATGACATCGGGCTGCATGTTGGCCGCCTGATGGCGCGCAAACGCGTCATTGTCATCAAGCGAACTGATTGTCGATTCGTGAGCCACGCGAACACTCCTTTGTGCGATGGTGAGATAGGTCATACGGATTCGGCAACCGAGGGTGCGTCACCCGGGTCGAGCAGTGAGACTGTCGGTTAGTCGGAGATGCGAATTGCTTGAGCCGGACACACGTCCGACGCCTCTTCCACCTCGTCGCGCAACGACTCATCCACGTTTTCTTCGTATTGCAGAATTCCGCGCTCGTCGAGGCGGAACACCGTCGGCGCGGCAAAGGTGCACTGACCGTGGTTGTCGCATTTCGTGCGGTCAACAATGACTTTCATGGATGTTCCCTTTCGAGCGAGTTGGGTTTAGCGACGGTCAAAAGCGAGGGGCAACAGCACTGGTCCGGTGTTGCCCGAGTCGGGCATCCATTCATCGACGCCGTTGATGCGCAGATTCGTCATTTTTGACGACAACGCGCGCAGCGCAATGGCCATATCTGCGCGCGCGACGAAATGCCCGAGGCAGTGGTGCATTCCCCCACCAAACCCGTAGTGACCGACACGTTCTGCCGTGATGTCGATTTCGGGATTGGGGTACGCCTGTGGATCGGTCCCACTCACCTGCGTGAAGAAATGCACGGTCGTTCCGGCATCAATGTGCAACTCTTCGTAGTCAAAGTCGACCACCGTTTCGCGCGTGACCCACGTCGTGGTGGGGTTTGTGCGCATGACTTCTTCGACGGCTGCCGGGGCAAGCTCGGGATGCGCGGCCAACAGCTCCCATTGCTCGGGATGTTGCAGGAACGACATCACGCCGAGTCCGAGTTGATTTCGGGTGGTGTCCATTCCTCCAAAGATGAGGAGGCACAGGGCATTGCGCAGCTCGTCGTCGGAGAGCGAATCGCCGTTGCGGTTGGCCTCAACCAACCGGGAGACCAGATCCGGACCGGGGTTGACCTGGCGGTCGCGAATCAAATCTTCGGCGTAGACGTAGAGTTCTGCGATGGCTGCCTCCACCTCGGCGAGGTCTTGTTGCAGCGTGACACCGAGGGCAAGCCCGATGGTCGAGGCAAGACGCGCAATCGTCGGCCATTCTGACTCGGGAATTCCGAGCAGGATGCACAGCACGCGCGTCGCGTACGGTTGCGCGAACTCGTTGACAAACTCAACCTGCCCGTTCGGCAGAAAGTCGTCGATGAGTTCGTCAGCGAGCGCTTCGAAACGCGGAAGGTAGGGCTCGAGATGCTTGAGCGAAAAAGCGGGGTTCAACAGGCGACGGATGCGGTGGTGGTCTTCCCCCTCGAGGACCAGGAGGCATTTCGTCCACCAGTCGTAGAACAACCCGGAGTGCACACCGTTGTGCTCGGGCCATTTCGCACTGCCCTGACGTAAGCGCGGATCTTTGAGCAACGTGGACACGTACTCGTGCCGAAGGATTGCGTAGCCGTAGTTTGTCTTTGCGTACCAGCTGCGTGCTCGGGCATCCCGCACGGCCTGCGAATGCATCGCAAATCCGGGGTCAGCAATGTCGAGGTAGGGAACGTCGAGTTCAGTCGTCATCTGTGGTGAACCTCATTGTTCGGAGGGTGAGTACCGAAGTATGCCTGCCCTTGGATAGTACTCACACGAACTAAAACATTCAATACTGAAGTTTTTATTTGCGTATGGCCGTCGCCCGGTGTCCATCCAGGATTTTTTCCGTTCACGCAAAACCTCTATCCCTAACGGTAAAAAAAGCACTATCGTGACAAACGCACAAGGACGTGCATCCGCGGATGGTCCGCTCTCGGAGCGCATCCCCGTACTGAAAGGTCATCATGGCTAGCACTGAACAATCGGACTCCGCGCACCTCAGCGCGCTGGGGTACGAAAGCAAATATCACCGCTCAATGTCGGTCTGGAGCACCCTGGCACTGGGCTTCACGTACCTGTCTCCACTGGTCGCCATTTACGCGCTCTTCGGATTGGGCCTGGCAACCGCCGGCCCGAGCGCCATCTGGTGGATCGTCATCGTCGGTGCGGGTCAGCTTCTCGTCGCTCTTGTCATGGGTGAGGTCGTCTCGCAGTTCCCCATCGCTGGTGGCATTTACCCGTGGATGCGCCGCCTCGCCGGCAAGCGTCGTGCGTGGATCACCGCCTGGGTGTACGTGTGGGCCATGCTCGTGACCATCACGTCGGTCGCGGAATTCGGCGCCCCGTTCCTGTCGCAGGTCTTTGGAATCACCGAACTCACGCCGGAAATCAACCTCGCGCTGACGCTCGGTCTCCTGATCCTCGCCCTGTTGCTCAACCTTGGTGGAACGAAGGCACTGGCTCGCATCGCCCGCATCGGACTCGCGGCCGAGCTCATCGGTGTGGTCGGAATGGGCTTGTTCTTGCTCATCTTCCACCGCCACAACGACTTCAGCGTGTTCTTCGAGGTCTTCCAGGGCAGCATCATCGACTGGGCTCCCCTCTTCCTCGGAGCTGCTCTCGTGGGTCTGTTCATGTTCTACGGCTTCGAAGCCTGTGGTGACGTGGCGGAAGAGGTCAAGGACGCGGCCCGCCAGGTTCCCAAAGCGATGTATCTCACCATCTTCATCGGTGGCATCTCGGCTCTGTTCTCCTTCTCGGGTTACGTGCTCGCCGCACCGGACCTCGCCGCGCTGGTCGAAGACCCGGCACCAATCCCCACGGTGCTCACCGCGGCCATTGGTGCGACCGGGATGCGGATCTTCCTGATCGTCGCGGTCATGGCGTTCATCTCGTGCGTTTTGTCGCTCCAGGCCGCCGCAAGTCGCCTGTTGCACTCGTTCGCACGCGACGAAATGCTGCCCGCGAGCAAGTGGATGGCAAAGATCTCCGACCGCAACAAGGTTCCGGCAAACGCCCTCCTGGTTGCCAGCATCATCCCGATGATTCTGGCGGTCGTGATTTACTTCGCGCCCGACACGCTGGTGCCCATCACCGACTTCGCGGTCGCCGCCATCTACATCGCCTTCCAGGCGGTCGTGCTGTCGGCGCTGATTATGCGATTCCGTGGATGGAAGCCCGCCGGACCGTGGAACCTCGGCGGCTGGGGCATCGTCGTCAACATCGCGGCACTGGCCTACGGTCTGTGGGCTCTCTGGCAGCTCATCGTTCCGGATGTGCTCGCACAGTGGGGTGTCGGCGTCGTGCTCGTCGTCGGTTTGCTCTACCTGTTCATCGCACGACCCGGACGCAAGTCCAACGTGCCGTTCGGTGACGCGATTGAGGTTGCCAACAAGATGCGCGCTGCGGCCAAGTAACTCCGCACACGCATAAATCTGATGCCCCGGTCGTCATGACCGGGGCATCATTTTTTTGCTCACCGCAACGGCAGTTTTGATTAGCGAGCCCACAGCACACTTCGCGCCGTTGACGTGACATCGATGCGCAACCCCGCCGGCATCAAAAAAGTGATGACCGGCGGACGCCACATCGTGGACAGGGTCACCTCAGCGGAACGTCCGTCGGGTGTGC
>Ga0214923_10002671_pt1 | contig 23369 bp, 18 predicted proteins | sample LL1510_MetaG_FD_177993 | JGI IMG/M metagenome (GOLD analysis project Ga0214923, IMG submission 177993) | Freshwater microbial communities from Lake Lanier, Atlanta, Georgia, United States - LL-1510 | ecosystem: Environmental > Aquatic > Freshwater > Lake | place: USA: Georgia | collected...
GCCATGCTTCGCGCTTCGGAATTAGCGCTACCGCTCCTGCAGCCTGGGAAAAGCCTGAGATTTGCTAAACTGCCCGACAAGGAAGATCCGGATTCGCTGGTTCGCCGCTATGGTGCTGCTGCCATGCGAGAATTGCTGGCGAAAGCAGAAGGATTGGCTGAAACGGTGTGGCAAAGCATGATGCCTGCGGGTCAGAAACAAACGCCAGAGCAGCGCGCAGGGCTGGAACAATCGTTGATGCAGCTGGTAGAGCAGATTGCGCATCCAACCGTCAAAGCGCATTACCGCTCGTTCTTCCGCGAGAAAATATGGAAGCGCAGCGGCACGGGAATGTCCAAAGTCGGGCGTGTCAGCGTGTCCGGCCCTTCTGCAAAAGTGATCCCGATGTTGCCGCAGAACCATGATCAAAACAGCCGTGTCTACCGTTCGCTCACGCAAGCCACGCAACTGGCTTTACTGTATCCGCAGTTGCTGCGCGATGCGGTTGCAGAAGAAATGTATAGCCGCATCGAAGTGGCGGAGGCAAACTTACGTCAACTACAACAGGGGATTCTGCGGGTGATTTGCGACTATCCTGAAGCCACGCGGGAAACGCTGCGTATGGGGCTGGAAGAGCAGGGCATCTGGGCGCTGGCCGAGGCAACGCTGGCGCAGGCTGTGGTTTGGCCCAGAGGCTTCAAAGAAGATGTGGAAGGACAGCGCCTGCCGCAGGCCCGCCGTATGTGGATGATGGCGATGAATGCCTATAGTCTTGCCGTGATTCTGGATGAGGTGCGGCGTGCGGAGTCCGATCTGGGTGTCCAGTTGAGCGAGCAAATGACCGAGCGGTTCAACGCCCTGAGGCTGCAAAAAGAAATGCTTGAAAAAGAGCGGGATGAGCTGCTTCAACAAGAAATGATGGAAGACGGATAAACCACAACCCCGCAGTTTGCTTTGATTTCAGATAAATTCTCGCAGAAAGCGTTTGACATCCAAAGAGTTGAACGCATAATGCGTGGGTAATTTTTCCCAGCTGCGGCTGGAAGTGAGAGGGTTGCACACATGGCCAAACTGTCTAAACCAGTGAACAAGAAATCAAACAGCAAACCAGCCGCCAGCAAAACCCAGACGAAAAAATCAAAACCTGCTCCTGTGAAGGTCGTAAAACCTGCGCCCAAAAAACCGGAAGTGAAAAAGGCAGCGGCCTCTAAGGCTAAACCTGCGTCGAAGGTTGCAGTCAAAGCCGCTTCTAAGAAAGCATCTGCGCCGAAAGCCACACAAAAAGTGAAGGTTCCACAAAAAGCAACCCCATCGAAGGCTGTAGACAAAAAAACAGTTGCGGCCAAAAATTCTCTCGGTAAAAAATCTGGCTCCAACATGACAACAAGAACAGAGCCTGTGACGAAAAAATCAGCAAAAGACTCTAGCGCTGCCAAACCAAGCGCAAAAAAGACGAAAGAAAACCCCACCCAGAAACCTGCCGCCAACAAAAAGGCAGATGCTGCGTCTGGTAAGAAATCGACTCCGGCTGTTCCATCGGCGGAAAAAGCATCGACGGGTGTTACGGAAGCGTTGATCGATAAGCTGTTGAAGCTCGCTCGTACGCAAAAAGGCGTGCTGACTTATGACGAGTTGAACAAGCGGCTGCCCGCGGATTTCACTCCCGAAGCGATTGATGAGGTCATCAGCACGCTTGAAAAAAATAAAATCAAAGTTCTCGAAATTGCGGATGTCGATGAAGATGATCTTGCCGTGATCGTCGGTGAAGATGAAGAAGTGGTGGTAAGTGTAGAAGAGCCCGCCGAGAAGGAAGACGAAGACGATAAATATGGCCGGTCAGATGATCCGGTGCGCATGTATCTGCGCGAAATGGGCAATGTGGAGCTGCTTTCCCGCGACGGTGAGATTGAAATCGCCAAGCGGATCGAGGCGGGTCGTGAAATGATCATTCGCTCGCTGAGCGAAAGCCCAACCGTCATCAACGAAATTCTCACTTGGCGCGATGCGCTGGCATCCGGCGAAATGTTGCTGCGCGATGTGATTGATCTGGACGCCACCTATGGTGCAGGCACCGAAGATAAATTCGCTGATGTATCACGTGAACGCGAAAGCTTCGAAGACGAATATGACGGCGAGGACGAAGACGAGGACGAGGACGAGGACGAAGATGAGGCCGCCGCCCGCGCACGTAAAGAGGTGGAAGAGGAAGATGACTATGATGATGAGGCATCTCTCTCGCTGGTTGCCATGGAAAACGCGTTGATGCCTCAAGTTCTGGAAACGCTGGATAAGTTTTCTACGACCGCCAAAAAAATGATCAAGCTGCATGACAAACGGTTGACCTCTGCGCTTGAAAGCGGCGACTTCAAAGATGTCGATAAAAAGAAATACTCTGCCCTGCATGACGAGTTGGTCGAAATCATGATCAATGTGCGCTTCAACAATGCGCGCGTGGATGAGCTGGTTGAGATGCTCTATGTCATCAATAAGCTGCTGATCGGCTATGAAACGCAGTTGTTGCGGCTGGCAGAAAAATCCAAAATCAAGCGCAAGAGCTTCCTTGATGCGTATCAGGGGCATGAGCTGGATGCCAAATGGCTCAGCAAAATGGCCAAAAACACTAAGGAAAAAGGCTGGAAAGACCTCTCTGATCATCACAAGGATGAAGTAGAAAAACTGCTGGAAGCCATCCGCCGTGTGGCCAATGAAGTGGGCACCGACATTCAGGAATTCAAGCGTATCGTTGGGGCCGTAAGCAAGGGTGAGCGCGATGCAAACCGCGCCAAGAAAGAAATGATCGAGGCCAACCTGCGCCTGGTGATTTCGATTGCGAAAAAATATACCAACCGCGGCCTGCAATTCCTCGACCTGATTCAGGAAGGCAATATCGGCCTGATGAAAGCGGTCGATAAATTCGAATATCGCCGTGGTTATAAATTCTCGACCTATGCGACCTGGTGGATTCGTCAGGCGATTACCCGCTCGATTGCCGATCAGGCGCGCACTATCCGGATTCCGGTGCACATGATCGAGACGATCAATAAAATCGTGCGTACCAGCCGTCAGATGCTTCACGAAATTGGCCGTGAGCCGACCCCCGAAGAACTGGCACAGCGTCTGGTGATGCCAGTCGATAAAGTGCGCAAAGTGATGAAAATCGCAAAAGAGCCTGTCTCGCTTGAAACCCCTATCGGCGATGAAGAAGACTCACATTTGGGAGATTTTATTGAGGATAAGAATGCCATTCTGCCGGTAGATTCGGCTATCCACTCTAACTTGCGTGAAGTGACTACCCGCGTGCTTGCCTCGCTCACCCCGCGTGAAGAGCGTGTGCTGCGGATGCGTTTTGGCATCGGCATGAACACCGATCATACGCTTGAAGAAGTGGGGCAGCAGTTTAGCGTAACGCGTGAACGTATCCGCCAGATTGAGGCAAAAGCGCTGCGCAAACTCAAACATCCAAGTCGCAGCCGCAAAATGCGTAGCTTCCTGGATAATTAAAAACCTGTTTCGCGTCTTTTCGCGATACACTGAGGTGCTTGCGCATCAGGCTTATGGAAAGCATTTTTACTTCACTCACAACGCTTGGGATTCAGTTGCGCCTGAGTCAAATTTAGGTTAGTCACAATAGTCATGGCGACATTCGGAACACGACTATTCACGCTTTTTCGCGGTCAATATATTGGCCGTGATGAGTTTGGTAACACCTATTATCAGGAGCGCCGCGCGCGCAAAGGCGTAAAAGCTAGGCGTTGGGTCGTCTATAAAGGGATGGCAGAACCAACCAAGGTTCCCCCACATTGGCATGGCTGGCTGCACTATACCTCTAATCAAGTCCCGCTGCAGGGCAAGCCCTCTAAAAACTACGATTGGCAGAAAGAGCATCTGCCAAATGCGACGGGAACCAAGGCACGCTATGTGCCGCAGGGCCATATTTCAAAGGGTGGCAAGCGCGCAACAAGCAGCGCGGATTATGTTGCCTGGAAGCCGGAGTAAAAATCTATGGGAAGAAACCTGATTGAAACTGTCATGGGAGCCGTTGTGCTGGCGATAGCATTCGGTTTTCTGGCCTTCGTATATAACCAAAGCTCAATCAAAGAGGTTGATGGCTATGCCATTAAAGCCAGCTTCGATGATTTGTCAGGTATTGCTGCCGGTAGTCAGGTGCGCATCGGCGGCGTGAAAGTTGGGGTGGTGGAATCACTGGATCTGGATCCCAAAACCTTTCTGGCCAATGCCCATATGACCATTCGCGATGATGTAAAGCTCCCCAAGGATTCTTCTGCAGCGGTGGTTTCCAACGGCCTGTTGGGAGAAAAGTTTATTAAGCTGGAGCCGGGCGGCGATGATGCCACACTGACCGCAGGGGACTCCATTAAATTCACACAGTCATCAGTCAGTTTTGAAGAATTGATTGGCAAATTTGTCTTCAGCTCTGGCGGCGTAGATGGCAAAAAAGGTGAAAAAGGCGACGCTGCTGATGCGCCTGCCGCCCCCAAAGACGAAAAAGGCGATGCCGCTGAAGGCAAAGAAAACCCTTTTAGCCTCGGTTTCTAATCGATGCGTCTGCGTATCCTCCTGTCGGTATTGTTAGCCCTGAGCCTGAGTGTGACTGGCGTTATGGTGGTCAATGCGCAGGAAGGTGACCCCGAAGCACAACACGGCTACGATGTTCCTTCTGAATCCGTGCCAGCAGTTCCCGTTGTGCCGATGGATCCGTCGGAACCGCCACCGCCACCAACCGCCACCTTCGATCCCGCACAACCAACGATCCCCTTTGAATCCATGGTGCCACCTCAACAGCCGGGAGCAGCACCGGAATATGTTATACCGGATGGCTCGTCAGCCGATCCGACACAACCGGTTATTCCGGAAGGCGAAACGCCTCCACCGGTGCCAACCCCTGAGCTGACGAAAGATCCGGGAAAATATGGTCAGGAAGCGGAGCTGCGCGCGCTCAACAAAGTTACCACGCGTGTCGAGCTATTAAAGGGCCCGCTTAATACGCCCATGGCCTTTGGCAATTTAGAGATTACCGTCAAAACCTGCTGGTCTTCCGGTGCCGATAAACGTCCGGAGCATATTGCGCTGATGGAAGTGGTGGAGCAGGTGCCTGGGGAAGGGCCAAAAAGCGTCTTCTCCGGATGGATGTTTGCCTCATCTCCCGGATTGTCTGCATTGGAACATGCAGTGTATGACCTCACGGTTGTGGCCTGCCATGATAAAAAGAATGAGGCTGACAAAGATAAAAAAGACGGCGAGAAAGACAAAGCCGACAAGGATAAGAAAGAGGGTAAGGCAGCTAAAAAGAAAGACGAGTCTACCACTATGGACGCCCCTCCTGCTGCGGACTCTCAGGTTGAAAAACCAAAGAAACCAGTAACTAAAAAAACTCCCGCAAAGAAACCAGCAGATAAGCCCAAACCGTCTACTAAGGCTCCACCACCGATTCCCCAAACGGTACCTGTGACCGGTGTGTTGCGCCTACCACCTGGCCCACCGCCTGCCGCGCCGCAACCAGCTGGACAGTAAGCGTTCTCAGTCATTGTTCAATCTCGGAATGGGCTATCTCGACAATAGCATGGCGTCGTTAAGTTTCGCAGTAGTGTGAAATGTTTTAAGTAAGGGAACGACCTTCTTTCTCCCCGCCGCCAGGCAGGGCACCCGTATAAGTGCTTCCAATAACTGAAGCGCCCGATTCCCTTAGGCCTGAGCTTTTGGCAGCAGATCTTGCGGCTGCTTCGTCTGTAATAGCCCTTATACCATCCTCCCCTAAGGTACGTATATATTGATCAACCCTTTGGTTTATATCATGAGGGACACTAACTGCTCTGCCAGGGGTAGGCAACAGGCTGTGTGTAAAGTAGGTGCCGCTGTTATCGTGCCTTTCATATACGCTGTCAGTGTGTTGCAGGTTCTCAAAACCCATCCTTCTAAGCAGCGCATTATAAACTTCGTGCTGAAACCGTTCCGTCCCCGGTCCGCCAACGTATCTTTGACCAATTTCTACTGAAGATCCAAGGTCACTGCGCCTCACAACAGGGCGCCTTCCGCCTTCTAAGGTCAACTCCCCTAGTATCTGCCTTGTTAGTGCTGTCTTATCTGTCATAAAAGCACCCCCACCCCTAAATAAGCGTAACTACAGTTATACGCCCCTCAGTGTAACATAAGAATATTACACTTTTGTGAAGGTTCCAGAGGCTTTCTTGGCTCGTTCTTAATAATGTCATCAAACTGTCACATTTCTCAGCTAGAATGGACGGTAATAAAAAAATATTAAAACAGATTAGGTAGGTGATGCATGGGAACACCCGTTATACATACGGGGTATGTTGGCTTGGACAAGCGCAATCCCGGAAATAATCGTGCAAATGTTTATGTCTATGGCAGCCTGCTGGGGCTTGGATTACGGCCAGCAGAAGACATGATGCGGGCGCTGGGGGCAACAGAGATATATGGCGGCCTTGGCGGCAGTTCAACTTATGATCGTTACAGTAGTTTTCAAGCGGGCGCCGCAGGAACTTTTGCGCGCTTAATAGGGAATCAGCTTGTTGGCCAGATAAACGGTAGCGTTAGAGATACCATTCGCACACTGGCTGGAACATATGACACGCAAACGGCAGGGCGCAGTATAGGGGCTATCTCTTCATACTCCGGCTTTGGACCTAGCCAGCGCTTTGATTTATATAATCCAGAGCATGCCGCGAGAATTGTTGGAGGCATTTTCTCAGGCGAGATTCAGGGGGTATTTCCAAATAAAGTGCATAGCATGCTTACGCCGGAACAGATGAATCTGGCGGTCTATCATGGGTATCGCGCTTGGGCTCAATTTGGTTCGCACAGTAAAAACCCTGTTGTGCGTGCTGCTGCGGTGAAGGCAGAACAAGCAGCCGAGCGAATGCTTGCCGACGGGTTGATAGACCGTGGGCGTTATGGCCCGGGTGGCACACATGCAGACGCACGGGGCCTGCCGCGGCTTGACCCCACTGAAATGGCCGCAACGGATTTTGCGATGCTACAACGTTTTGGCTTCGGAGCAGGCATACCTGCTCCAGCGACCGTGGCCACCGGAGGTCCTACTCCAAATTTAGTTCGCACGTCTCAGGACTACCTGTCTTTCTTGGGCTTTAAGCCGCAAGATCAGGCGGGCGTGCTCGGCGCTTCCACTGCTGAAGCGATGGATCGTTACCTCAATGACCGTCGTTTAGGCGATCTGGATGATGCCACCCGCATGGAGCAAGCAAGGCAACAATTTGCTGCTACGCATACGCATCTGCGTCGTGAAACGCTCGCGCATTTAATTAAAGCCTATGAAAGCGGCACCCCACTGAGTGCAGAACAGCTCCGGTTAATGCAAACCGGTTTGGCCGAAGAGCGCGGCAGATCCGGTGCCGCCTTATATGGAAAACGTATCGATGGCGTGGATGGACAAGGGACTCGAATAGCGGTCAGTGAATTCAGAGAAGTGATGCGTGCGGCGGGTGTTGAGCTGCCAGTTGTTCGACCTGCTGATACAGATCCAGAACCAGGCAGAGTGATCGAGCAACTGCCAAAACCTGAGCACCAAGAGCGTTTCATAGCCCCTGGTAGTCGCGCCTAACCATCCAAAATATCCACATCCTCAAAACAGTCATTGAACGCCCCTTGCGAGCATGTTACTTTGCGTGACCTCAATAAGAGGCACGCATTCCGTTTGGCAGTCCATTTGCCGGTAAAAAGCGTGCGCACAAAGTCGGCAAGTCCTCGTAACACTTTAAGATAAACGTGTGTCTGCTTCGGTAGGACACGGGTTGGTTGACGACGATGCGTATTGAACGAAAATTCACTCAGGCGGGTAGCTCCCCTTATGCCGCCATTGCCTTCCGTAAGGTAGAAGTAGAAATTTGCCACGCCGATCCCAAGCAGCGTGTGTGTATTGCTGACTTTGAAGTTCCCGCCAATTGGTCTTATGCTGCCAGCGAGTTTCTGGTGCGGCATTATGTGTGTAAACATGAGGTGGCATCGCGCTTGAAGCCTGTCAACGAAAAGGGCGTCCCTTCATGGCTTCGTCGCATGGAAATCGACAAAGACGCCTTGCTCAAGCTGCCACGAGAGGAACATTTTGGTTCGGAAGTTTCCGCCAAACAGATTTTCCACCGTCTCGTCGGCGCATGGACTTATTGGGGTTGGAATCTGGGCTACTTTGATAGCGAAGAGGATGCTAAGGCATTTTACGATGAATCCTGTTATATGCTGGCGGCACAGTTAGCCGCGCCTGCCTCACCGCAATGGATGAATACGGGCCTTCACTGGGCGTATGGTATGTCGGGTGATGCGCATGGCCATTATTACGTCGATGCGGCTACAGGCAAGATTATCAAATCCGATAGCGCTTATGCGCGGCCGCAACATCATCACTGCTTCATTCAGGGCGTCAAAGACGAGCTGGTGAGCGATGGCGGCATCATGGATTTGTGGGAACGCGAAGCCCGCGCATTCAAATATGGCTCCGGTGCGGGTAGCAATATGTCCTGCATCCGCAGCTCGCGTGAGACGATGGCCACCGGAGAACATTCGGTGGGTTTGATGCGGTTCTTATCCATTGGCGATAAGGCAGCAGCGGCGGTGAAATCGGGCGGTCGCGGCTTGCAGATCGAGAAACTGGCGCTGGTTGATATTGATCATCCGGATATCCAACACTTCATCCGCTGGAAAGTAGAAGAAGAACATAAGGCGGCGTCGCTCATCACCGGCGCGCGCATGATGCGCAAGCATCTGGGACGCATTATGGATGCGGTGGCCGCAGAAGAGGGTACCGGCGCACATTTGCCGCAGCAGAACTCCAAGCTCAAACATGCGATTAAACAGGCCAAACGTGCCATGATTCCAGAGAGCTACATCGCGCGCGTGCTCGATTATGCCAAGCAGGGGATCACTGAAATTACCATTCCGATTTATGGCGCAGAAGAACAGTCGGATGTCTTTTTGACGGTTGGCGCGCATCAGGCCCATCTGGCGGTCCGCGTATCCGATAAATTTCTGATGATGGCAGAAGCGGGCGGGCAGTGGCCGCTGACCTCGCGCAGCACCAAACAGATCATTGAATCGCTGGACGCATCGGAGTTATTCGATCATCTGGCGCAAGCAGGCTGGGCAACCGGTGACCCTACCATTCAGTTTGATGACAATATTCAGGCATGGCACGGATGCAGCGCCGACGGCCCCATCGCCGCTTCCAGCCCGCATGGTGAGTTTTTATTCCTCAATGATTCGGCCTGCGATGTGGCAACATTGAATGTCATGGGATTCTTGGGCGAGGACGGCCAGTTCGCCATCGAGCGATTTGAGCATGCCTCACGGTTACTCATGATCATGCTGGATATTTCTATCAGCATGGCTCAGTTCCCCTCGCGTGAGATTGCCCGCAACACTTACCGCTATCGCCCCACCGGTCTGAGCTTGTGTAATATGGCGACCTTGCTGATGAGCATGGGCTATGCGTATGATAGTAACGAAGGGCGGGCCACTGCCGCCGCCATCGCGGCCATTATGACAGGCACCGGTTATGTGGCCTCAGCAGAAATGGCAAAAGAGCTGGGCGCGTTCGAGGCCTATGCTGCCAACCGTGATAGCATGCTGAAGTTGATGCACCGCCACCACGAAGCCGTCCATGGCAGAACACAGTTTCTTGGCTCGCTTGAGGTGGTACCACAGGTCCTTGATTATGCCATGTTGCCCGATACCCGGCTGGCCGACGCTGCACAGCGCATCTGGGATAAGGCCGTCGTGATGGGAGATGAGCATGGCTTTAGCAATGCGCAGGTGAGCGTGGTGGCGATCAGCCCCAATGTCACGCGCCTGATGGATGCGGATAGTCAGTCCGTTATGCCAGACAGAGGGGTAGTAAAATACGCGCTGCAATCGCAAGGCAAATACCGCAAATATGTTCCCAAGCATGTGTTGTTGGGCTTGGCTGCCCTTGGATACACCGCCAGCCAGATTAACGATATCGTACGCTATGTTCGTGGGTGCGGGTCACTGAAGCAGGCTCCCGCCATTCATCATCAGGCGCTGATGGAAAAAGGGTTTACCGACGAGGAAATTGGACGCATCGAAGAGGCACTTGGCAATGCTGTTTCCATTCAGGCCGCGTTTGATCCTTTTGTCATTGGCGAATCATTCTGCCGCAACACGCTGAAGATAAGCGATGCTCAGATCTATGACGCGAATTTCGACGTGCTGCAGCATATCGGCTTCAGCGTGGAAGAAATAGAGACTGCAAATCATTATGCCTGCGGGTATATGAGCATGTCTGGCGCCCCTCATCTGAATCCTGAGGATTTGCCCGTATTTGATAGCACCATCGACGCCTTGTATGCGCAGCGCTATGTTTCCATTGAAAGCCAGATCCGGATGATTGCTGCCGTTCAGCCATTTATTTCCGGCGGTATTGCCCACCGCATCACCACCCCGAACGATGCGTCTATTCAGCAATGCCGGCACTGGATGATGCTGGCATGGCGCGCGGGGCTGAAAACGCTAACCCTATATCGCCTTGGCTGCGGGTTGCATGACCGAATGGAGCTGCTTAGCTCCGATCTGGCGGAAGAGTTGACCGATGAGCTATCGTTCAATGCACCCAAATTCGTCGCGTTCAAGCTGGCCGAGGTGATGACTGCCCATAAAGGACGTCGCGAATTGCCGCTACGCCGTGGCGGCTATACACAAAAGGCTGCGATCGGCGGACAAACGGTTTATCTGCGCACGGGGGAATATCCGGAAGGCAGTCTGGGTGAAATTTTTATCGATACTCCCAAGCAACCCGCGCCTTTCCGGCATCTGGTTAATCAGTTTGCAGTGGCGATCTCCATCGCGTTGCAATATGGCGTGCCGCTGGAAGCCTTCGTGGATGCATATCGTGCCTGCCAGTTTGAGCCTTGTGGCCGAGTGGAGGGCAATGCCTCTATCGATACCGCCACTTCGATTCTGGACTACATCTTCCGTGAACTATCTCTGACGTATCTGCAGACGGATGTGCATGAAGCGCCAGCGGATGATGATGTCGCCGCACAGGTGCTGGCGTGGCGCAAGCGCGTACAAAGCGAAACGGAAGATTCCTTACTCTAAGCCATCTCTGCCTGACGGGAATCCACGGCCATCATGTAATAATCCCGCATCATGTTTTCGTAATAGGTGTAGGCGTAAAGCAAGGTGTCGCCTTTTGGTTCCTGCGTGCCAAGAGATAGCAGGCGATCATTGGTGACGGCCGGCTGTGTAAGGTATTGGATCGGCAACACATGGCCCCAGCCCACATTGCGGATACGTTCTGCGGGCGCCCCCATATTGAAGCACACCGGATAAATTTTGGCGTTATAAGCAATCGATAGCGTGTAACAATAGGTTTCCGGCCATACCGAGGGAATCAGCGCAATGTGGCAGCGCGTTTTTGCCAACAGATCGTAAATTTCCTCTTCCTCATACGCCCCATGAATGGTGACGTGATCGGTTTTTCTCAGCGCGCTTGCCTGATCGGCCTCACCAAACACATGAAACTGAATCGGCAATTTCCGCTCTTTGGCATTTTGTGCCATTGCCAGCAAAACACTGGAGCCTTTATGTTCACTCATGCGTCCAATAACCGCCACCTGCAGCGGCTCGGAGGGGCGATGCGGAACAAACAGGTTAGGGGCTTGCGCCATCGAATCCGGATGTGGCCGCAAATGCCAGGCCACTTCAGAGAAATAATGCGCCATACGCTCACCGCAATCTTCGCTGGGAACGTAGACATTCCGCGCTTGCCGCAGCAAGGTTTCATGCAGCTCACGCCATAACCAGATGGGGGTTCGGCCTGCGGGGGTTGGGTGATGTCGCGCCCAGTCTTCTGATGTCTCTACTCCCGGATTACCCTCAAATTTATTGCTGTCATACACCAGATTAATGCTCGGGCAGATGAAGAAATAGTCATGTACGGTGACATCATACTGGCAGTTCATCTCACGACACAGCAGCGGTAAGAACGCAATCATCCGCTGCGGAAATCCAATCAGGTGATGTAGGTGAATATGCCCAACCCCCAGCGCCTTTAACGTATCAATCAGTGCTGCGCGATCATGATCAATATCAAACGTCAGATTAGGGCAGTAGGGTGCGTCCTCATGCCAGATACGCAGTTTGGATGCATGTTTGGGGTCTGGACTTAACCGGTAGGCCGTAATGCCTTCCCGCGCCAGCAGCGCCGTCATATCGCGCACATGACGCTCAGTGCCGCCCCCCGCATTATGACTGATAAACAGAATACTGTTTCCGCTGCCCAGATATTGCAGCCGCGCCAGATCGAGCTGCTGACGATAAGGCAATAGGGGGTCTTCGTCTTTGAAGGTACGCACTAGTTCACGGTAATGCGGATGACGCTTATTGATAATGCGCAATGCGCGCTTCAGCTGCCTGCTTTTATGACCAGCAAACGATACGGAACCCGTATGCCGCACAAACACATTACCCGCCAATACATGCTGCCAGCCTTTATCGGTGGCGCGCAAGCACCAGTCATTTTCCTCGCCATAGCCGCGACCAAAAGTCTCTTCGTCAAAATATCCCACTTCATCCAGCGCCCGGCGGCGAATCAACATACAAAATCCAACCGCGGTCGGCAGTGTGGGGGTGTGATCATGGCTGCTGTTGCGCGATGCCAGTTGATCCAGCTCTTTGTAGCTGATTTCCAGCGCCTGATGATTGCCGCTGAAAGGTTTGGGATAGCTGCATAGCTCCGCATGATTGGAAAATGGCGTTACCGATGCGGTGTGCTTAGCTAAGTGCAGGGTATCATGCAGACGGTCAAGCCAGCCGTCATAGACTTCCGTATCAGCGTTGAGCAGCACCACATCCTGCAGATGGTGCAGTCGCATCCCTTCATTCACGCTGCGCACAAATCCCTGATTCTGAATATGCACAATCAGCTCAAACAATCCCTTCTCATGCATCTTGCGCAAAAATTCGGACAGATGACGGTCTGGGCTAGCATCGTTAATCACCGTCAGCGTGTAGGGCACCTGAACCTTGGCTTTCAGCACGCTGTAGATACAGGTCAGTGTTTCTTCATAGCCTTTATAGACGGGAATAATGACCGCAATGGCTTGCCCATCAGATAGTTTTTTCTGCGTGGGCTGAAAGTCTTTGATCAGGCGCTCCCAATCTGTTTGTGTTGGCGCTACCGCCTGAGGTGCTTTTTTATACGACTCTTCTTCGCCCTGAAACAGCCCATGCAGGCGAGTTAATCCTTCCCGGCGATGCAGCCAGTTCTGATACCCCTTCGACTGCACCACAAAATGTTCAATCGCGTGAAAAGTGAGTTCGGTCGCAATGTCTTTCACATGGCGCGGCAGCGGGAATTTATCATACAGCCACCCAAGCCCTTTACCGCTGAGATAGATCAGGTTGGCGGCCTTCTGCCTGCGATCCCAGATAAAACGCAGGGCGCGCATCGCCAGTGATCCGGCAGCGCGTTTCTTGTTGGGGTCGTCTGTCAGTTGAATCGGGTTAATATTCATGCGGATCGGAGCATAGCCATAAGCAGTCATCCTGCCAAGATTTATATCCGTTTGCGGGATAATCGTGTTCCCAGCGGATGATGTTGATCTACCAGCTCTTTTAGGCGATGGGTGGCAACATGCGTATAAATTTGGGTGGTGCTGATATCGGCGTGCCCAAGAAGTTCTTGAATAACCCGCAAATCCGCCCCTCCGGATAGCAAGTGTGTGGCAAAAGAATGGCGAATGGTATGCGGTGAAACGCGCTGCGGATCCAATCCGGCCAACAATGCCAACTCTTTGAGTAACTGGCCGAAACGCTGTCTGGTAAGGTGTCCCTTTGCACCATGGGAGGGAAAGAGCCAGCCCGATGCCTTGCCGCTGATGAATTGGTCTCGGATCGCCAAATACTCGCTCAGGGCTTGGAGGCTGCGCGCATTGAGCGGTACCAGCCGTTCCTTAGCACCTTTGCCGCTGACCACCAGAAACTCTTCATATCCGTGGGCGCTGGCGGCATTCTTTTGCAAGTGCGACAATTTCAAGGTCATCAGCTCACTCACCCGCAGGCCGGATGCATACAGCACTTCCAGCAGTGCCCGCATCCGCACATCATCTGGAGCAGACATCCGATCAATCGCCGCCAGCAGCGCATCGACTTCTTCGGGTTGCAGCACGTGCGGCAGACTGCGCGCTTTTTTGGGGATAGCAATCGTTGCGGCCGGATTATCGGCGCGATATTTTTCTTGATAGGCAAAGACATAAAATTGTTTGATGGCGGATAGTTTGCGCGAGATGGTGGCGGCCGCCCATTGGGCTTTCGACAGTGTGGCGGCATAGGCCTCAATATCCTGACGGGACAGGGTGAGTGGGTCTTTTTTGACCTGAGCCACATGAGCTATAAATTGTTCAAGATCACGGCGATACGCTTCCAGTGTGTTGCGCGATGCACCACGCTCTGCGGCCATCATTTCTAAAAAAGGCTCTAGCATCATTTAAGCCTTCAGCTCCCTGCGCTCACGCGTTTAGAAATACGCCAGCACGGCGTCGATTACGAACCGGCGCGCCAGCGCTATTCCTCCGGCTTTCTGCAAGGCTTCGCAGATCACCACTGCCGTTGCATCATCCATGTAGTTAAGCGGCTTATCGCCTTGCGCCATCAAGGCCAGCAATACCACACCGGGCAAATTCCCTTTTTCCGATTGCGCGCTAATCATCTCTGCCAGATTGCTCTGCGGCTGCCCTGCATCCAGCGTAATCTGTTGCGCCTTCAGGGTGATATCGGGCACGTGATAATGCATGCTATCCATCAACCGGTAAAAGCGGGTCAGGGCACGGCGCTCCTTATCATCCAGCGGTCCTTTGTGCGGCAAGGGTGGCAGCATCAGCTCCGACGGGCTATAGGCCACTTTAGCTGGCTTTGCAAAGCGCTGCATCTCGTAGCTTAAATAAGTATACACACCATCGGGTTGATAGCGGTCCATCAGCTTCAGCCACAAATCCGTGCTTTTGAAATCGTCATTGCGTAGCAGAATCGCAAAGGCTTTGGGCGCAAAAGCAGGGGTTGTCTTATGGTCTTTCAGCATCAGTGAAATGACCTGAATGGGTTCACGCAGCAGGATATTGGCCAGCGGCAGCAACTCTGGCGTATCAAACTGGGCAATGGCCTGCCCCAGATTATCCAGCGCCATTTTTACATTCTTGCTCTTAGCCAGCGCCTGATAGGCATAAATACGTTTTGCCGCGGCATGGCTTTCGGGCAGCACCACAAAATCATAAAAATCCTTCAATGCTTTGTGGGTACGATTATCGTAGCGGGCCGCGGATTCCAGAAATTTCAGGCGATCTTCTGCCTGCAGGGTATTATTGGCTGCAATGGTAGCATGATATTGCAAATTTTGATCCAGCGGCGTTGCATCGGCATTGTATTGACGAAACGCATTACCATCCGTTCCATAAAGAAAGATTGCCTGATCCGTCAATTCAAGTGGCCCACCCGGCGCACTCACCTGACTGGTGGGGGTTTGGATGTGTTCAATCACCGTCGTAAACCAATCCGGCACCGGAATGCCCAATTCCTCGCGCAAAGAGAGCGCCAGATCCGCCTTTCCACCATTCCCCATCACAACACCACAAAAAATCTGCAGGCGCTGATATTGGGGTTCCATATCTTGAGGCAGGCGTTGCACTGCTTTGCACGCTTCCGCCTGCTTGCCGCCCAACATCATTGCATAGGCATAAAAAGGGATCATGCGCAAATCAAGCGATGATTCCGGCAGCTTGGTTAGCAGCTGGGCGGCGGTAGATACAGCACCCATTTGCAACAACGCCGCCGCTCTCACTTTCGTCCAGTTTTGTTCATTGCTGCGGGGAGGTATGGTCTTAGAAAACAGCAACCGATATAACCCATCGCGCAACGCTCCCGGAGGCATTGTTTTAGGCAGCTTGGAAAAAAGCGTGATGGCTTCTTTTTCGGTCAGATAACGCCATACATTCGGCTTGAATCCGCTGTCCGATTCTTCCAGCACGCCAATCACATCGGCAGGAGAAGGAACATCCGATATGTGAATATCCGATTCATTTTCCGGTTCTGGAGCTTCTCCCGGAGGTGGCGGCACATCGGCAATATGCTTGGGCAGCTCAAATGCTTTGAGTATATGATTGAGCTCCGGATTGGCCGGGCCACGCAGAAAGTCAGCCTCGTCGCGCACATCCTTTGGGCCAGCAAGGGCGACTTGACTCAGAAACAGCGCGGCAACCAGCGCGATGCTATGGGGTTTGAACCAACCTTTCACGGGGAACATCCTTTTGAACCAGCGTAACCGGAGCGGTCACTTCGGTCGTAGCAAGAAAAACAAAAACGGTGGATACAAGCCCCATCAACAACAGCCATTTCCATCGTTTCAGTAACGTAAATTTTGTTGGTCGTGCACGCATTTTTACTAGCCTTTTTGATTATGCTTGTCATTATGTAGCGCGACGAAGAATAAAAGGCAATGATACAGGCTATGACGGAACAAAAACCTTCTGGGCGCAGTGAACGTGTCAATCTGGGTAAGCAGATCGGGCGGCCCGTGGTGCTGGTTGGGCTGATGGGCGCTGGTAAAACCACGGTAGGCAGGCGGCTCGCCAAAGTCATCGGACGCAGCTTTGTGGATTCTGATGCAGAGATTGAATTGGCGGCAGGTTGCAGTATTTCGGATATTTTTGCCATTCATGGCGAGCCTATTTTCCGCGATTTGGAGTTGCGGGTCATCAGTCGGTTACTGGAAAAGCCCAACATTGTCCTGGCTACTGGCGGCGGCGCATGGATGCAGCAGAAAGTGCGAGACCAGATTAAGGACAGGGCGATATCCGTCTGGTTGCGCGCCGAGCTGGATGTGCTGCTGGATCGGGTTGAGCGCCGCAATCATCGCCCCTTGCTTGAAAATGGCGATAAAGGCGCGATTCTAAAGCGACTGATGGATGAGCGCTATCCCGTGTATTCCCGCGCCGATATTGTAGTCGATAGCGGCGCAGGGCCGCACGAAGAAGTCGTTGAAAAAGTTGTCGACAGCCTTATCCTACATACTGGAGATCAGCCGCATGCTACCGCGCACTCACACGCTTGATGTATCGCTGGGGGATCGTTCGTACCCCATTGTCATCTCTCATGGGTTGCTCAGTCAAGCTGGTGAACATATTTCCCGTGTGATTCGCAGGCCCCGCGTCATCATTGTCACCGATAGCAATGTCTCGCAGCATCATCTGAGCAATTTTACCGCTAGTCTGGGTCATGCCGATATCAAGCACGACACGCTGGTGGTACCGGCAGGTGAAGGCAGTAAGTCATTTGCCTGCTTTGAAACACTGCTGAATGATTTGCTGGCACTAAAACCCGATCGCAAGACTACACTGGTTGCACTTGGCGGTGGCGTAATTGGCGACCTGTGCGGATTTGCGGCCAGCGTGTTGTTACGCGGTGTAGACTTTATTCAGGTCCCCACGACCTTACTGGCGCAGGTGGATAGCTCTGTTGGCGGAAAAACGGGTATCAACACCAAAGCGGGGAAAAATTTGGTGGGTGCTTTTTATCAACCCATTATGGTTCTAATCGATACTGCCACATTGGATAGCCTGCCGCAGCGCGAACTGCTGGCTGGCTATGCCGAAATCCTGAAATATGGACTGATCGACAACGCTGCCTTTTATGAATGGCTGCGCAATCATCACCAGCAATTAACGTCTAAAGATCCAGAAGCCCTGCAATATGCCATTTCACTCAGCTGCGAAACCAAGGCAGCCATTGTGGCAGAAGACGAACGCGAACAGGATCTGCGTGCCATTTTGAATTTCGGCCATACCTTTGGTCATGCGCTGGAAGCGGAGCTGGGATATGATAATCGGCTGGTGCATGGCGAAGCGGTGGCCATAGGCATGATCATGGCCGCCAGACTTTCTGAAAAAATGGGATATATTCCAGCCGAAGCAGTCACAACCCTTCGGGAGCATATCAAAGAAGTGGGGTTACCGGACTCCCCGCTGAGTATTTTGCCCGCTCAAAACTGGAATACTGACCGGTTATGTCATCATTTCTCAGCAGATAAAAAAGTTCAGGATGGCAAACTCACCTTCATTTTGCTACGCGAAATAGGGCAGGCGTGTATTCAGCGCTCGGTTTCACCGCAGGCCGCGCGTGAGATTATCGAGGAGTTTATCCGGTGAGCAGCGAAGAAGGGGTAGTCACAGACATTATCCTGCTGGCACTGTTACTGGCCGCCACCATGTTTTGCTCACTATCCAAAGCCGCATTGGAAGCCATATCCAAAGCCCGCGTTTTCTATCTCATGAGCGCGGGGGTGCGCGCCGCACATAAAGTGAACGGGCTGTTGGAGCAAAAGGGCAGTGTGCTGAGTGCGCTACTGCTGGCCCGCACCATCTTTAAAATGTCTGTGGCGGTGCTACTGACGGTGATGGCGCTACCAGTGATGGGGGAGTGGTTAGGGCCGCTGCTGGCCATCGTGGCCGCCACCTTGCTGACCTTGCTGATCGGCGAAATGCTTCCCCGCATGATCGCCATCCATTTTCCTGAAACATCTTCATTATTCGTTGCCCGTCCGCTGGCGCTGCTGGTGTGGTTATTGTTGCCGGTGGTGCGCATGTTGCAGGCTCCAGTGCGATTATTTCTGCGAATCTTTGGCATTGATATCAGTAAACATGCGCCATTATCCGGCACCGAAGTGCCGCGTAATGCTGCTGAACCGCATCAAAATGACGGCGCGGTCGAAAAACAGGACCGCGATATGCTGGGCAGCATTCTGGATCTCAATAATCGCGAAATCGGTGAAGTGATGGTCCATCGCACCCATGTGTATGCGATTGATATCAGCTTGGAGCCAGAAGAAATCATCAAGCGCGCCATTAATACCGTTCACAGCCGTATCCCGCTTTTTAAGGACAATCCCGACAACATCATCGGCGTGCTGCATGTAAAAGATGTACTGAAGCTGGTGACCAGCCAAAAAATCGGGATCACGCGGGAAATGATCCGGCGCATCGCCGCCAAACCGTGGTTTGTGCCGGAAACAACACCCATGGATAGTCAGCTTTATGCCTTCCGTCACCGCCGCAAACATTTTGCCTGCGTGGTGGATGAATATGGCGCGTTTCTTGGAATCGTCACGTTGGAAGACATCATCGAGGAAATTGTTGGTGCCATTGACGATGAACACGACACGCTGGGACTGTATGACATCATGCCATTTGGCCAGAATGCCTATCAGATGGATGGCACGGTCACCATTCGCGATCTCAATCGACAGTTGGGGTGGCGGCTTCCGGATCAGCACGCCACGACCATTGCAGGACTTATTCTGCATGAAGCCGAACAAATTCCACAGCAAGGGTCCGTGTTTGAGTTTTATGGCATCCGTTTTCAAGTAACGGAGCGTAAAGCCAATCAGCTCACACGCATTGTGGTTGAACCCCTTGCTGCACCCGCTGCAGAAGCCTAGAGGAAGCACTGTTGTGGTAAAAAAAGAAGTGATTATCGAATCCATTCGCCACGGGGCTTACATAAAAGTCATCGCGATCGATCCGCAAACTGGCATTGAAGCTACCATTGTTGGCGATCCTGCGGTGGGAACGGAAACGCTCAACAATCTGGCCATTCAAAAATTGGAATACGTGCTTTCTAAGCGTCAAAGCAAAACCTAATAATTAAGGTGTGGAATAGGCAAGAAATCTGGCTTATTATTCGGGCGACACCCCCCAACATGAGGACTTATGAAAACGCTGCTTGCCATTGCTATTACCCTCTTACTCCCGTTTCCATCTATCGCGGATCAACCCTCGACGAGAGCGGAGTCACTGACAAACTCCAACTGCCCTTTGAATGAAACCGCGATGATTAACCTGAATTTTAGCTCGGTAGAAAAAAGCGTGGATACCGCTGTTAGCTATGTTGATAAGAAAATCGCTGAAGTGAAGGCCATCGTTAACAAAGGGAAGGCGGACAAGGCAACTCTCAGCGGAGTCAATTACAATATCAACCCGTTTAATAATGGAGACCCCTCGTCTTCAGATGGGGCGTGGCAGGTGTCAGGTAACTTGTCATTTAACATTACTCCTGCTTCTAAGGGTAAGGATATTCTGGTTTTGCTGAGCAGCCACAAATATCAGCCGAACTTGAGCGTTAGTTCGTACCAGAATGGAAATTGTCAGTAAAAAACAGGATATCCGGATATCTGGGTTCATATAATTCCCCGCATAATCAGCCTTTCACCTTGAAGCGCCCGCCAAGCCCTGCTATGGCTTTTGGGTGATGTCGGACTTATCCTCATATCAACCCATCAGATAGATAAGGATTCTGTGATGAAGTTCAGTAGGTTATTTATCAAAAAATCAGTAAAAACCATTCAGGCTGAGTCTATGAGCAGCAGCCTCAAGCGCACGCTAGGCAAATGGAATCTGTTGAGTCTGGGGATTGGTTGTATCATTGGCGCTGGTATTTTTGTGATGACCGGAACCGCCGCAGCGGCGCATGCGGGGCCCGCCATTATACTTTCATTTGTGATTGCAGGCGGTGCCTGTGCGTTCGCCGGTCTTTGTTATGCGGAGCTTGCCTCTGTATTGCCCGTATCGGGTAGTGCCTACACCTACGCCTATGCCACTATGGGTGAAGTGTTCGCCTGGGTGATGGGATGGTTGCTCGTGCTGGAATATGGTATTTCCGATGCTGCAGTAGCGGTGGGGTGGTCTGGCTATCTGGTCAGCTTCTTAAAAGATTTTGGCGTCATAGTGCCACCACATCTGACCATGCCTCCCGGTGAGTTTGCAACACTTGCCGATGGCACCAAAGTGCCCGGCATGTTCAATCTGCCCGCTTTTTGCGGCATTATGCTGGTGACGGCGTTGCTGGTGACGGGCGTCAGCGAATCGGCACGCGTCAACAACATCATTGTAGCGATTAAAGTATCAGTGATCGTTGCCTTTATTGCCATTGGCGTCTTTTATATTGACCCCACCAACTGGCAACCCTTTATTCCTGAAAACACCGGTAAGGATGGGGAATATGGTATGAGTGGCGTGTTACGCGGCGCATCCATCATCTTCTTCGCTTATATTGGCTTTGAAGCCGTGTCTACTGCCGCGCAGGAAGCCAAAGATCCTCAGCGCGATATGCCCTTTGGCATCATTGGCTCACTGCTTGTTTGTACGGTGCTGTATATGTTGGTGTCGGCCGTGCTAACAGGGGTCGTACACTATTCTGAACTGAAGGTACCGGATCCAATGGCTGTCGCCGTTGACCATATTGGTCTGGGCTGGTTCTCCTTCATCATCAAAATCGGCGCCATCACTGGCCTGAGTTCGGTGATGCTGGTGCTGCTTTACGGTCAGACTCGCATTTTTTACACCATGGCTCGTGATGGCTTGTTGCCTCAGGCTTTTTGTAAGGTGCATTCCAAATTTCATACTCCGTGGATTAACACCATTGTGGTAGGGATTGTCGTCGCATTATCTGCCGCGTTGACACCCATTCAGCAACTGGGAGATCTGACCTCTCTGGGCACGCTGGCAGCCTTTACCATTGTATGTATGTCAACGCTCTATCTGCGCTGGAAAGAACCAAATCTTGAACGCCCGTTCAAAGTTCCATTCTATCCCATTACGCCGGTATTGGGGATGCTCTCATGCGGTTACCTGATCGCGCAACTCCCTATGACAAGCTTTATTCAGCTCAAATTTTTCTTCCTGCTGGGCGCGCTGATCTACATCTTCTACGGTTATCGTAAAAGCCGTCTGGCTCATGAGATGAATCCGCGCAAGGGCGATGCAACCTTTGTGAAAGAACCGCACGAAAAACGCACCGACTAGTCGTTTTCCTTGCAAATCCTTTCACGACACGCTAGGAACGCACTGCTTTTATCGATGCCGCTTTAGCTCAGTTGGTAGAGCACGTCATTCGTAATGACGGGGTCACGTGTTCGAGTCACGTAAGCGGCACCACTTTCCTTTAGATAATCACTCGATTTCCAGCCACTCGCTACGCCATCATTTTCTTAAACTTATTCTTGCAAATGATTCGCAATTGCTATAATGATGGTCTTGAGATTGATTCGCATCAAGGCGTTTGCCATGCAATCAGAATATAGGAAGAACAGGAGTTTGATGCCATGCTAGCCACTGCCACCATTGTGTTCCGCGAAGTACTAGAGATCGCGCTGGTGCTGGGTATTATTCTTGCGGCAACCCGTGGGTTTTCCGGTCAGAAAAAGATCGCGCTATCCGGACTGGGGCTTGGCCTTGCCGGCTCAGTCATCATTGCCTTTTTCACTGAAAGCATTTCCGCTGCAATGGATGGGATGGGGCAGGAAATCTTCAATGCTTGCGTGATGTTTGTCGCCGTGGGATTTTTGGGGTGGACCGTGGTGTGGATGAAGCGCCACGCGCGCCATCTCTCGCAACATTTGCGGAAGGTGAGTGCGCAGGTTGTAGAAGGCGAACGCGCCCCCTATGTGCTGGTCATTATTATCGCACTGGCTACCTGGCGTGAAGGTACCGAGGTAGTGCTCTTTACCTATGGATTGATGGCGGCGGGGCAAGCCACACTGTCTTCCGTGGTAACCGGAGGGTTGCTGGGGCTGGTGTGCGGCAGCATCATTGGAGCCATGCTGTATTATGGTCTGCTGAAGGCAGCGCGCAAGCATATGTTCTCTGTGACCAGCTGGATGCTAATTTTCCTGACCGCCGGAATGGCCGCGCAGGGGGCTGGTTATTTAATCGCTGCGGATATCATCCCTGCCATCAATCCTCAGCTGTGGGATACTTCGCAATGGCTTTCCACCCAAAGCTTTATCGGCGAAACCCTCAGCGTCCTGATTGGATATTCAGATCGCCCAACGGGGATGGAAGTGCTGGTCTATCTGTGTGTGCTTTCTCTGATTGGTGCGCTGTATTATCTGGCAGGCAAAACGCCCCCGCGTTACCAGCAACCCGCCAATATCTAACAGCTTTCCATTTTTGCGTAGGCTCGCTGCACGGTTTCGCGTATAACCGCCTGCTATGACTGATCGTTATCATATTGATATGCCACACTGGCCGGTGGCTATGCAGGAGCTGCCGCCCGAAGGACAGATCGAGCGCACAAGGACACTGCTAAACGCGCTGGGCAATCCTCAAGAAACGCTACCGCCGATTGTGCATGTGGCAGGAACCAACGGCAAAGGCTCCACCATCGCCATACTGCGCAGCGTATTGCAGGCCGCAGGCTACCGCGTTCATGCCTACACCTCGCCACATATTCACCGCTTTAATGAGCGGATTATGCTAGCCAACCGCATCATCAACGATGCAGTGCTGCATGAATGTATTGAATTGACGCGTCAGGCAGCCGCAAACCAGCCCGTC
>Ga0214923_10002672_pt1 | contig 23362 bp, 21 predicted proteins | sample LL1510_MetaG_FD_177993 | JGI IMG/M metagenome (GOLD analysis project Ga0214923, IMG submission 177993) | Freshwater microbial communities from Lake Lanier, Atlanta, Georgia, United States - LL-1510 | ecosystem: Environmental > Aquatic > Freshwater > Lake | place: USA: Georgia | collected...
GAATTAGATCATTACTAGAACTTTACTGCAATTATTTTTAGCAAATTTGTGGGGATGTATCAGCCCGCGCAGGCGGGGATCCATTTCCCCTATGGCACCTAGCCCGAGTCGGGGATGGATTCCCGCCTGCGCGGGAATGACAAGGTCTCATAACTTAATGGCAGCGCTGTTCGGGCTGAGGAAGGGCGAAAGCCCTGTCTTGAAGCCTTGTTGCATAAGCTTCGAGACGGCGTAAACGCCTCCTCAGCCCGAACGGATCCCGGTTAGGTATTAAAAACTGCGGAATCGTCTCTACACGTCATCGGTCGATCCTTCCGATTCTTTTTTTTCAGGCACTGTTTTTATCTGCACTGGCTCTGATTTAATCGGAATCACCTTCCCACTTGGTGCTGAATTTTTTGGATTTGTTGGCATGGCGCTGGGCTTTTTATTTGATCCTTGTGTTGCGGAAGGATTCGTTGATTGTCGATGATGGTTATTTGGCCCAGGGCGTTTTCTTCTGGTTGGGTGATTTGAGGATCGTCTTTCAGTGGGTGAAGAAGAGTGATTGTGGTGCTTTGCGACTCTTCTATGATCCTGTGATTTATTATACGTGGGTGTCTGTTGCTCGGATGCAACGTCTTCAGATTGACCCAGTAAATTGTTCCACAAACGTCTGAAAAAGCCATTTTCTTTTTGTTTTAGAGGTAGATGAGATTCATATTGCTTGATAACGGGCTGTTCAGCCACGGCACGGTGTTGGGAATGAACGGGCTCTAACTCGGGTTGCTGTATTAACGTGTAACTGGGTTTTTTGGTTTTGCCCGCATGGTCTTCTTTGACTCGCGAAATGTCGTATTTTGGTGATTGTAGATAAGGATTGGCTAAAATCAGTACGATAACGTGATGACGTTTTTCAATGTTGAGAATGAAATCTCTTTTTTCATTCATGATAAACGTGGCCATTTCAACAGGTAATTGAACTTGCACCTCTGCCGTACCGTCCTTGAGCGCTTCTTCTTCAATCAGTCGGATAATCGATAAACTGTGCGATTGAATATTACGAACGGTTCCTCGACCTTCACAGCGTGGGCATACCTCTTGTGCCGACTCCCCTAAGGACAGTCGTAACCGTTGGCGCGACATTTCAAGGAGCCCAAAGCGAGAAATGCGTCCCACTTGAATTCTTGCTCTATCGGACTCTAACGCTTCTTTTAGGCGGTTTTCTACGTCACGTTGATTTTTACTAGAGCTCATGTCAATAAAATCAATCACGACCAATCCACCCAAATCACGGAGACGCAATTGCCTTGCAATTTCTTCAGCAGCTTCTAGATTGGTATTTACTGCGGTGGTTTCGATGTCAGAACCACTGGTGGCTTTTGCTGAGTTAATATCAATGGATACTAGGGCTTCTGTGCGGTCTATGACTAACGCTCCTCCAGAGGGGAGAAGAACCTCTCGTTGAAATGCCGTTTCAATTTGGCTTTCAATTTGATAAAAATTAAACAAGGGGATGGTGTTTTTGTATAGCTTTAAATGAGGAAGAAAGTCAGGCTTGACTTGTTCAATGTATTGTTTCGCTTTGACATATGAGACTTGATCATCAATAATAATTTCGCCGATGGATTTGCGTAAATTATCGCGAATCGAGCGGATGATCACATCTCCTTCTTGATGAATCAGGCAAGGAGCGAGTTGGGTCTGGTAGGCTTGTTTGATGGCTTGCCATTGATGAAATAGCATGTCTAGGTCAGATTGCAACTCCTCATGGCCTTTTCCAACACCGGCCGTGCGAATGATAATCCCCATGTCCTCAGCTAGCGTCAGTGCATTTAGTGTTTCTTTTAATTCATCCCTATCGTCCCCTTCAATACGCCTTGAAATGCCGCCAGAGCGGGGGTTGTTGGGCATCAGGACCAAATAGCAGCCAGCGAGGGTAATAAATGTGGTGAGAGCAGCGCCTTTATTGCCACGCTCTTCTTTATCGACTTGAATTAATAATTCCTGGCCTTCTCTAATAAGCGTGCTGATGGATGGTTTTTCATCCTCGGATTGATTGGCGCGTTTATTAAAATATTCTGGGGCAATTTCTTTGAGTGGTAAAAAGCCTTGGCGTTTAGAGCCATATTCAACAAATACCGCATCAAGGCTCGGCTCTCTGCGGGTAACAACCGCTTTGTAAATATTCCCCTTTTTTTTGATTTCAGAAGGACATTCAATATCTAAATCATAGAGATGATTGCCTTTTACCAGTGCTACACGAACCTCTTCAGGTTGGGTTGCATTGATTAACATTTTTTCCAATTTTTCCATTTTTTACCCCAAGCAAAGGGCGCTAAACATGAGGTAAAATAAACAAGGAAGACAGCGGTTAGTGTTTTGCATGCACCTCTTAGGCATTTCCCTTGGCCGACGCTCTGATAATATGCAGACAGCCCTATGATGGTTTCATCTGGAAATAATGGTTGTGCCCAATGATCTCATGCGTGCAAAATAAGCGATATCGTTTTTAAGCAAAGCCCTAGCTCTAAAAAGGCTCTCTACCGGGTGTTGGATTACTTGAAGGATAGCGCGGCTTAAAACAACGAACGTATGGTATAAATAAGCCCATAAACGTATTGTGTTTTTTAGCGGCTTTCGATTTGTAATTAACAAATGGAGAGGAAGACTCTTTATATCAGATCGTGTCTTTTTTTCCTGGACAGTGGCAGGGCCATTATTGGTTTTTAAGCATGTTCGGCATGCTTTGAGATCTGATGAGTTCTTATTCAATTTGACTCTAGTGCTGGGCTACTTTCCTCGTGTTACTTTACCAAGGTCAGCGCATCTTATTATGTAATCGTTCAAGTAAAGTGGTTTTTTTTATAAATTAGACCACTTTTGAATGATTACCTCGTTTTTAAATATCTGTATGCGTTATAATTCGGTCGCGGGAAGTTTTTTCACGCGTTTCGTTATTGTATCAAAAAAATCGTCCTCAGGAAATAGGTTTCACTAATGACAGTTCGCTATGTAGAGGTAAAAGAGGAAGAAATTGGCCAACGTTTGGACAATTATTTGTTGCGCATCTTGAAAGGGGTTCCTAAAAGCCATGTGTACCGCATTATCAGGGCAGGTGAGGTTCGTATAAACAAAAAACGTGCACAACCCAGTACTCGTTTATGCCTGGGAGACAACGTGCGTATTCCTCCTGTGAGAATGTCTGTGGGTAAGGACATTGTGGTGAGCGCTGGTTTGGGTCAATATTTATTGGCGAGCATTATCTATGAAGACGACTTGTGGTTGGTGATCAATAAACCGACCGGCATTGCCGTTCATGGAGGGAGTGGTTTAAGTCTTGGGGTGATCGAAGCGCTAAGAACCTTGCGAGGTGATTTATCCTATCTTGAGCTCGTGCATCGCTTAGATAAAGAAACGTCCGGTTGTTTGGTGCTGGCTAAAAAGCGCAGTGCACTGCGTGCTCTCCATGAATTGCTTGCAAAGAGGCTAGTCAATAAGACCTATTGGGCCTTGCTTGATAAACCTTGGCAAGGTAAAAAATCAGTGACCGTTGATGCCGCATTAGAGAAAAACACAGGACAATCTGGGGAGCGCTTTGTGCGCATCAGTGAGGAAGGGAAATCATCACAAACCACCTTTAAGTTGCTTGAGAATTTTTCTAATGCTTGTTTGGTAGAGGCGACACCAAAAACGGGGAGAACCCATCAAATTAGAGTGCATAGCTTGCATTTGGGGCATCCAATCATTGGTGATGAGAAATATGGCATTGATCTGCAAACAGAGGGGATAACAAAAGAAAATTATCGTCTCTATTTGCATGCGAGAGCAATTCAATTTACTCTGAATGATAAAACTTATTCGTTTCAAGCGGTATTAGATGAACGTTTCTCTAGCACACTAAAGCAATTAAGATCGCTGGTGGTTAGGGATTAAAGACTTATTGGAGCTAAAATGAACAAGGTGTATCGTTTGGTGATATTTGATTGGGAAGGCACGCTTGGAGATACGATAGGTCATGTTCTTTGTGTGGTTGATAAAGAATCAAAAAGATTGAAATTCGGAGAGCTTGACGAATCACTTGCGCGTGAGAATGCCTGTTTGGGTTTGGTGACGGCGATTAGAAAACTCTATTCCCATTTATCACTCTATCAGCAAGAGGTTCTTCTAGAGGCCGTTCAAACCTCCTTGGCAAAAGATGCCATGGAGGTTTGTTTAATTCCCGGGAGTAAAGAAGCATTAGAAGCCATGCGAGCAAAGGGTATAACGCTCGCGGTTGCGACCAATAAAGGCCAACAATCATTGCAGCGTGCTATTATGGCTTCAGGGCTTGATGGTTATTTTATAACAACGCGATCAGCAGGGCAGGTGCCAGCAAAACCTTGCCCACAAATGCTTGAAGAAATTTTAAGTGAATGTGGCGTGATGGCATCAGAAGCATTGATGGTTGGTGACTCTCCCACAGACATTGACATGGCAAATCAAATAGGCGTTGATGCCGTAGGAATGGATTTTTACCATCAACAAACAGAAAGCTTGGTCGCAGCTGGCGCACTTCACGTGTTTGATGATTATCAAAAGCTTGCGCAATTTTTACAGGTTTATAAATGAATACAGTCTATAGTTTACCGAATCTATTGACATTAATGCGCATTTTATTGATTCCCGTCTTTGTGGTGGTCTTTTATATCCCGGTTCATTGGGCGCATACTGCCGCTGCCTTTATTTTTGCCTTTGCTTCTGTCACCGATTGGTTGGATGGCTATTTAGCCCGCCGATTAGAGCAAATGTCGCCTTTTGGTGCCTTTCTTGATCCTGTTGCAGACAAATTGCTCGTTGCTACCAGTTTGTTATTGTTGGTCGGGGGGAAAGACATCAATTACATCACTATTCCTGCCATTGTGATTGTTGGCCGTGAAATTGTGATTTCTGCGCTTAGGGAATGGATGGCGGAATTAGGCAAGCGGACTAGTGTGACCGTCAGTTATATTGGAAAAGTAAAAACGACCCTTCAAATGTTGGCGATATTTTTATTGTTGGCATTTTATCCCACATTATCGTATTGGGGAGTTTTAGGATTTATTCTGCTTTACTTGTCTGCTATTTTGACTATTTGGTCAATGATAATTTATCTAATGATTGCTTGGCCTCAATTAGTTGACAAGTGATGGAAAAATGTCGAAAACGCATCGTTTTGTTGCGATTTTCTTGTTGACAGGGTAGTAAATTCCGGTAGAATTGCAGCCCATAGTGATGCGGGAATAGCTCAGTGGTAGAGCACAACCTTGCCAAGGTTGGGGTCGCGAGTTCGAGCCTCGTTTCCCGCTCCAAATGATAGCGACAGCAACGTCGCTTTTTTTTTACACCCATCCCAAGCGATGGTTGTAAATCAAGGCTGTGTGGCAGAGTGGTCATGCAGCGGCCTGCAAAGCCGTGTACGCCGGTTCGATTCCGGCCTCAGCCTCCAAACACCTGCCCAGGTGGCGAAACAGGTAGACGCAAGGGATTTAAAATCCCTCGGGAGATAATCCCATGCCGGTTCGATTCCGGCCCTGGGCACCATATACAAAGTTGCGATTTTTCTCAAAGACTCAACTCACCATGAGAACCCAATCTAACCAGCTGTAACGTTTTCATGTCTGGCTTGCGATAAATTAAAACTCAATCAGGCTTTACGTGACAATCTCGATGATCCTGCTAGTTATTAGATAGCGCATGATCCCTGTGTTTAGCTGGAAAGCGACCTCTGAAGTTTGCGTTCTAAAAATAGGCGTCAGGGGATATGGGCATACCCCCTGACAATAAAATCTCTATGGGGCTTTCTGTGGATTATGATCAGAGCCTGCTTGTACTAACTGATTCGTTGCTTTATGCAAGCCACTGGGTCTGTTTTTAAAAAAGGAACAAAACGAAGCCACTGCTAGTCCGCCAACGAGGACTGCGCCTGGAAGGACGGGAATGAGTCCGGCACAGGCAAGCCCAAGAGCCACTCCACAGAGCGTGAGCATGATGCAACTTAATGCGAGTTTTTCACGTGTGGGTTTTCCATGCTCCAGGCTTTTGGCAAATTGACTGTAACTATTCCAATCATTGTCTTTGATTGCCTTGTTCGTTTGTAAAAGCACTTTGTTTAAAAGATTGAGAGGAAGTTTATTGGCTTCTTTTAATTCCTTGACCGTGTCAAGAAGTGTCTTTAGTGGGAGGGCGAGGGCGGGCTTTGGTGGATTAGTGGCGATTTCGTTCAATTCAGTGAAAGTCGTATTATAAACCCCTTGATGTTTATCATCTAGTTTCCGTTCTGCCGCTTCCATATCACGGATACCTTGTATAAGAGCCGTTTTTGCATTGAGGTAATCTTGATCCTTTGTGTGATCAACATTCGTACTGAGGTCGATGACACGCCGTTTTATCCACTCGAGATAACTGGCTAGAACAAGATTGATTTCGATAGAGGATGTGGATTTATAGTCAGCCAACATCGCCATGAAACTGCGTTGCACATCGTTATTCGTCACTGGCTTAAAGAAAATATTATTATTTACCTTAAAAAATTTATCTAAAGAGGTGATTAATAAAGACGCATTAATTTCATATTGTTTTGGAACTTCCTGCTCTATAGTGAATTGATGTAGGGATAATTGTTTTTTATTTTTTTCCACATGATCTAGTGCGTGTTTGTATATATCAAGAAGTTTGAATGACTCTATTTGGATTTTTTGACGTAGTTTATCGAGACACGTTTGTTTCGCTATTTTTTTTGGGTCGCTTTCTGCAATTTCGTAAGAGGAAAAGGTCACTTCAACCAAAGTTTTTAGGAGATCCGCATTAGTTATATCTGTAGCTTCCTTGCATTTTTTAATTATCGCTATACGAAGAATATCATAACCTGGGAGTATTTCATTTATATGAGCAGACTCTGGCAGAGTATTTTCAATTGTCTTAATGAGTTTATTTTTTTCAATTGCATTAAGCACATTTTTTGCCGTGTCGTAGAGATCGTTTCCTACTGATTGTAAGTATAAATTCAACAGACTCTCAGGTGTAATATCTGTAACTGTATCTGTATCTGTCGAGGGATAAACATCAAAAAGATAGTAACCATTGTCAACAGGGATAATTTTACCGACCATCGTTTTCTTTTCTGCGGGGGAATCTAATCGACTAGTGGCGGTTTCTGCCGCATATTTAACTTCATTCTCATCTAATTCCTGAGCATTTCTAAGGAATAAGGCAATTTCTGCCATTTTCTTATAAGTTTTGGCAAATTGCTCAGGATTTTTCGGTTCTGGCAGGTTATTAATTGAGGTTTTAAGTTGTTCAAGCGTTTTAAGTCGCGCAGCTAAGCCCATATTTTTGTATGCGGCATATCTTTTTTCTTCTGATGTTCTCATGTTATCTCCAGTAAAAATTAAAAAAAACTTCTTTTTGCAATGCCTTTAAAAATGACATTTTATGCGGTTGGGGTTGTAAAAGTTTAGCGGTATCCTTGGTCAAATTGCTCATGTCTTTACGAAGTCCCGATTCGCGAGCTTTTGCAAAAAGACCACAGCTGATCAAAAAAACAGAGCCGGCACCAACACCCGCTGCAATGACTGGTAATACTCCAAAAGCAGCAAGCGCTGTTACGGCAAGCGCTATGGCTAGCATGGCCACACCTAATTTTATCAGTGCCGGTCTTTTTTCACCCTGCATGAAATTTTTGGCTAATTCGTTGTATTGGTCTGGGGTCATCTGATTGTATACCAGTTGCAAGGTGCCTTCTGCTATCACTGCTTGGGTTTCAAGCGGGATCTTGTCCGTTGATGCCTCGAGATCATGAATCAATTGATTGATGTGTTTTATCAGTGAGTTGTATTTTTTATCGTTTTGAATATTGGATTGTAAGTAGTTTTTTAAACGGGTGATCTGGTATTGATAAGTTGACAATAAAGCCTGGTGTGATTCGTTTTCATTCTGAATGACCCGGTCTGCCTTGGCTAACAGGATTTTTTTTACCTCTTCAAAGATTTCTGCCAATCGATTCAACGGAGTTTGTTCCTTCACTTTTTTAGTGCTTTGCAAAACGGTGAGGAGTGTGGAGAAATTGATTTGCTCTTTGTTTTTTAATAAGTCGAGTATCTGCCTCTGTTTTATATTCTCTGCCTTGGATGAATTCTCAGGATTCAATTTATGTTTATCCTTTAACCAGTGTGTCAGAGATTTTGGTAGAAAAATAACATCTGAAAATTGGTATCCCCCACCTTGTTTTGTATCACCAAATTGCTCAATCGATTTAACAGGGCTTTTCTTTAGATACTTGATGGCACTTTCATAGATGTTGGTTAGTCTGAAGGTTTCTACTTGTAAGCATGCTTTTAATTTTTTCGTGTGAGTCCAGGCAGTATTTATGGGCCCGATATTGTTAAGGTAACTTATCAACGAGGATAATATTACAGCATTATCTTTCTTTTCCTTACAACGATAGGTCAGATTTTGAAAAATTGTTTCACCTACTAAAGATTCAAACCTCTTAATAACCGCCATTAATGAGCTATTGAATTCTTCCTGGTTTATCTCGTTGTATGCCTTGGCTGCGGAATTATAAAGATTCGGATGATGGAGTGCTAAATGTTCGTCTAAATAATTGTGAATAAAACTAGTTTTCTCCGTGCGACGAAAATTGGAACTGCAAAAGGTAGGATTATCTGAGCCAGATGGCAACAATAGACAATTTTCAGTGGGATTGTTATAAAAATAGAAGGTCCCATTTTTATTAGGCCCGATACAATCAAATTCACGATGCCTTAATCTTGGTTGGAATTGAACACGCAACGGGTAAAGCGCATCACTGGGAGGGTGATCAATGTCCAGTTCGTCTAGTAGATACTGATCAGTGATTTTTTCTTTTTCTAACAATTCTTTTTGTTTTTCACGAAGAGCCTTCCACATATTCTTGGGTATGGCAGTGATAGGCTTTAGAAGCCTCATTTGAGTATAGGGGGTGTTTGAAACCTCAAAGTATTCTGTTACTGTGCCTGGTTCTTTTGGTGCACCGGGGCCAAATTCAAATTCAAGCCCTTTAAAGACTTCAGGGATTTTAAAAAATTTCTTTGATTCCATCATATTTAACGTATCGGCATATTGGATTAGCACTGCGGATAGGGTCAATGTTTCATAAGCCTTCTGGACGTCCTCTTTTTCAACCCCTTGGATTGATTGAATAGCCGCTTTAGCGGTATTGATCAGGTGCGCCCTCTTTTTGAAATCCGCTTTTCGATAATCAAGCAATTGCTTACGTAATTTTGAAAAAAGTGCGGGCATTTTGAGCTCCTAAATGATAAGATGTCTAGATTTAATATGTAGCTCCAGGTGCGCTATATTATTGCACTTTATTGTTTTAAACAAGTACTTTTGATTGATAAATACCAAATTGATTTTTATTTGAGCGGAGTTGGCATGACTTTTGTTGTGACTGAGAGTTGTATTAAATGCAAATACACCGATTGCGTGGAAGTTTGCCCGGTGGATTGTTTTTATGAGGGACCCAATTTTTTGGTGATCCATCCTGAAGAATGTATTGATTGTGCCTTGTGTGAGCCTGAATGTCCGGTGGATGCGATTGTTTCTGAGGATGATCTTCCCGAGGATCAAAAATTATTTATTGAATTAAATGCCAGGTTAGCAGCTACGTGGCCAAACATCACGGTCAAAAAAGAGGCCCCCAGTGATGCCAAACAGTGGGACAGTGTTGAGGGCAAACGTCAGTATTTAGAGGAAGAGTGGACGACCAAATAGCACCATCTCCTTATGCATTAGTGGCGAGCTGTGAACGCACATTGAGCGAACACGGTCGGCTCTCAACCGCTATTCCAGGCTTTGTCTCGCGAAATCAACAAGTAAAACTTGCATCAGAGATTGCGGGTGCGATTGAAGAAAAATCAACCTTGATTGCAGAAGCGGGAACTGGGACAGGTAAAACCTTTGCGTATCTCGTGCCTTGTTTGCTTAGTGGCAAGAAAACACTGATTTCAACGGCCACCAAAACCTTACAAGATCAATTGTTTCATAAAGATTTACCGATGTTGGTTCAGGCCCTTGGTCTTGCGGTCCGTATTCAAAATCTCAAAGGACGTGCGAATTATTTGTGTCAATATCGCATAGAACTTCATGCCGAAGAGGGGCGTTTTGTAAGCCCACAATGTAGCCATGATGTTTTGTTTATTCGTGAAAAATTAGCCCAACTGAACGAGGGGGAGCGTTCTGAGTTGCCAGAAATTGGTGATGATAGAGAGGTCTGGCCTTATGTCACCTCCACTGTTGATAATTGCTTGAATCTAGAGTGCCCTCATCATTCGACCTGTTTTTTGGTAAAAGCTCGCAAGCGTGCGTTGGAAGCAGAGGTGGTGGTTATTAATCATCATTTATTTTTTGCTGATTCTCGCCTCAAAGAAGAGGGCTTTGGTGAATTATTGCCTGGCGTTGATGTTGTTATTTTTGATGAGGCACACCAATTAGCAGAGATTGCGCGAGGCTTTCATGGCATGCGCGTTGGGACACGGCAAGTACTGGATGTCTTCAATGATACCCTCCGTGAATGGCCACTGCTTGATTTAGCAAATCAGCCATTAAAAAAACTGAGTCATTTTCTTGAAAACGCCATCGATGAATTACTCTGCTCTTTGACGGCTCATGAAGAAAGAGTCAGTTTTGATCAGGTCTTATACCAGCCGGCATTCAAGTCGGCTTGGGAAACCTGGTTAATGGTTTGTGATGAAATAATGCAGTGTTATCGCACAGCAAATGTTGAGGAGTATAAAGGTTTGCTGCGTGCGAAAACCCGTTTCGAAGCATTCAACGCCTTGCTTCATTCGTTCGTAAAAGACAGCAAAGAAACGATTCGTTGGGTCGAGCGTTTTAAGCACCATGTGGTTTTTCATCAGACACCGTTTGATATTGCGGCAGCGTTTAGAGGCCTACTTAAACAAACGCCCGCTACTTATATTTTTACGTCCGCCACATTGACGATGGCTGATTCTTTTACCTGTTTTACCAAACCATTGGGTTTGGAGTCTGCAAAAACCTTATCACTGCCCAGTCCCTTTGATTTTAAGCACCAAGCATTGCTCTATTTACCACGCAACATGCCTGATCCTAAAGAGGACCATTATTACGAATCGCTTTTAGAAAAAGCGTTACCAGTCATCAATGCCTTGGGCGGGCGCTGTTTTTTCTTGTTTACAAGCCACCGTGCTTTGAAAATCGTCGCAAGCTTGTTATCCAATGATTTTAATTATCCTTTATTGATTCAAGGGGAGGAAGCAAAACACATTTTGCTTGCACGGTTTCGCGAGCTTAAAAATGCCGTTCTTTTGGGCACGGCGACCTTTTGGGAGGGGGTGGATGTGAAAGGGGATGCCTTGTCTTGCGTCATTATTGATAAATTGCCCTTTGCAAGTCCCGCTGATCCGATCATTCATGGTAGAATGGCTTATTTGAAATCACTGGGTCAATCGGGGTTTGATGAATTGTCGTTACCAAACGCCGTGCTGTTGTTAAAGCAGGGTGTTGGTCGATTGATTCGCGACGAAGGCGACAAGGGCGTTTTGATGATTGCTGATCCACGCCTGACTGGCCGCGACTATGGGCGGCGTATATTTAAAAGCCTGCCTCCGATGCGAAAAACCAGGGATGAAGACACCGTTCTTTCTTTTATTAACACATTGGCTTTAAAACATGACGTGGTTAGCGATTGATACATCCACAGAATTGGCGTCCGTTGCCATTCTGCATCAAGATAAAGTGTCCACCCTTGAAAAAGAAGGGCGCTCGCATCATGCCCAATGCTTACTCCCAATGATTGAGCAATTACTAACGGAAGCAAGGCTATCCGTTCGTGATCTTGACGCTATTATTTTTGGTCGAGGGCCGGGCAGTTTCACCGGGCTTCGTATTGCATGCTCCGTCGCCAAAGGCTTGGCATATGCTCATGATTTGCCACTATATCCGGTCAGCAGTCTTGAGGCCATTGCGAATGAAGTCTCTGAACAAGAAGGGTTATCTTTTGCTGACGCCTCTGTTTTATCAGTCATTGATGCGCGTATGCAGGAGGTCTATTGGGCCTATTTTACAAAGGATTCACCGTGTGCTGAAGAAAAAGTCACTCCGGCAAGTGAAGTACGGGTCAGCGGGCATTCTCCAATCATTTTAGCCGGGGTTGGTTTTGAGGCCTATGAGCATTTATTTTCAGAAGTGATACAATCGCGAATAGTTAAACAATGTCGGGTGTTTCCAATAGCCAGGGCTATGATTAGAATTGCTCAAACTGGAAAAATTAATTCAATGACGGCAGAAGAGGCACTACCGGTGTATGTGCGTAATCAAGTGACGCAAGGGGGCGCGTGAAATGGATAAGAAAATACTGGATATTTTGGTTTGCCCATTATGCAAAGGCAAGCTGTTGTTTAAAAAAACAGAGTTAATTTGCGCGTTTGACCGGCTTGGTTTTCCTATTCGCGACGGTATTCCAGTGATGTTGGAGCGGGAAGCACGGGTATTGAGTCTCGAGGAAAAAGATAAATTATGAATTTTCACGTGATGATCCCAGCGCGCTATCAATCTTCCCGGTTGCCTGGAAAATTAACCATGAACTTGCATGGACAAACGGTGATTGAACGAGTTTATCGCCAGGCGCTAAAAGCCAAGCCTACGTCCATCACCATTGCTACCGATAATCCTGTCATTTTTGAATTGGCCTCCCAATTTGGAGCGACGGTCGAAATGACGTCGGTAAGTCATCAATCGGGCACAGAGCGGTTGGCGGAGGTGGTCGCTAGGGCTAATTTTCAAGCCGATGATATTATTGTCAATGTTCAAGGCGATGAGGCATTAATCGATCCCGCGCTGATTAATCAAGTGGCAAAGAGTTTGGCATCCTCTCAAGCTCCTATGGCGACGCTTTGTTGGCCCATTGATGACGAGTCCATGTGTCATAATCCCAACGTGGTTAAAGTTGTCCGGGATAGAGAGCATCATGCGTTGTACTTCTCAAGATATCCCATCCCTTTCGATAGAGATGGCATTGGAGCCCAACGTTATCGTCATATTGGTTTGTACGCGTATCGTGCCTGGTTTTTACTTGAACTGGTGAAGACTCCCGCGTGTCAACTGGAAGAAATAGAAGCCCTAGAGCAGCTGAGAGTGCTTTGGGCTGGTTATAAAATTAAAGTGGACGAGGCTTGTGTTTATCCTTTGCAAGATATTAATACAGCAGAGGATTTAGAAAAAGCAACCCAGCTCTTGATGCAAGAGGTCTAATGCTTTTTCTAGGTTTATACGGGTTTTGAAGAATAGCGTTTAGCCCTTCTCTTATATAAAAAATAGGCGGGGGCAAGCATCAACAATATCCCAACCGTGAAGACGGCTCTAAAGTGATTCGCTCCACCAACATCCATGCTTTGTTCAGGAGGAAAAAATCCGATGATAAGAGTAATAATGCACCCTGCTAAGCCCAGAAAGCATGTAAAAAAATAACCGCATCGCCCGCCCGGAATGGAGAATGGGCGAGGGAGGTTTTTAAATTTATTTTTAAGATGAATGGCCGCGATAAACATAAAGACATACATCAGCATATAAAGTTCTGTACTTAATGCCGTAAATAACCAGTAGATGGCATTAATGCTTGGGAATAATAAAAAACCAGAGCACAATAGCGTGACGAGGCAACCTTGTAGAATTAAAATTCTTGAAGCCACGCCGTGTTGATTTAACTGATATAACCAGTGTGGTAAAAACCCATTATCAGCGGCTAGCATCAATCCTTTGGCAGGGGATATAATCCAATTGACCATGCTGCCTAAGCTTCCTATTAAAAGCAATACCACCACGATGGGCATCATCCAGTTTAAATGATAAACCAAGAAGAAATTAGTAAACGCTTGCATCACACCATGAACCAAGCTGATTTTGTGTTGGGGAAGCACAATGGCAATGGCCAACGATCCTAAAATCATCGTGACTAAAATCAAGATGACAGAAAATAACATGGCACGTGGAAAATTATGCTGTGGGTTATGCACATTGCGCACATGAACAGCAGCCAGCTCCATACCAAGGAAAGACGTCATAATGGCGGTTAGAGAGATCCAGGACTGTGTATCATTCCAGTGAGGAATCATGTGGCTTAAACTCAAATCAATGGCAATGGGTTGGCCTTGAATGAGCCAGATGATGGCTAAGAGGATAATAAATGCCATGGGCACTATCATCCCTAAGATGGCACAAAAACTTGCAAATCGAGCAGAAGCTCGTAATCCTGATAATCCGACGATGGTTAAGGACCAAAAAATGATAAGAATGACGCTAATTAAATAATATTTATTTTGCGCAAGTTCTGGATTAATTAAATAAGCCAAGGTTCCTGCAATAAATGAAATGATGGTCGGATACCAAACCATGGTGTTTATCCATTGCAACCAAATGGTAAAAAATGCAATGTTGTCTCCAAAGGCATGTCGAACCCAGCTATAAACGCCGCCTTCCTCTTCTGACCAGGTCGAAGACAGTTCTGCAGACACCAGAGCTACTGGAATAAGAAAGACAATGGCTGAAAAAATGAAGAAAAAGATCAGGGAGGACCCGAAGAGAGCTGTGGCGGGCAAATTACGAATGCTATCGATGGCTCCCGTAATTAATAAAACCAGGGCTAGCACTGATATTTTTTCAGAAGACCATGCTTTCATTCCTTTCTCCCTTTTTTGGCATGATGACAAGGTGGAGAAATGGGCGGCACTTTTGATTTTTTCAGCCATTCGCTTGGTGTATACAGGTTTAAACTAAGCGCATGTAGACCATTTGAAAACTCCGATGCCAGGATATGATTGATAAGTCGATGGCGTTGAATCAGGCTAAGGGATTCAAATGCACTGGACACGGCAACAATCTTAAAATGAGTTTCTGAGCCACTGGGCACGCTGTGGCGATCAGATTCGTTTTCAATCATGAGAGTATCTAGATTTAATGATGTGGATAATGCATTATGAATACATTGTTGACGAGACATTGGCGTTTCATAGTTGTTCAAAGGATGTAAAGTATACTCATCCGTGTGAAAGACTACTAGCTTTTTTTAGAGTTGGCACAGAATATGCTTGTTTCATTAATGACAATGTGATCTTTGAAATTGTTGAGGAAGCAGTATGAAACAAAAAGGGTTTTCATTGATTGAGTTAATGATAGTCGTCGCCATTCTTGCCATTTTAGTGGGGGTAATGACTGTTTCTATTTATCAACAATATACGATTAAAGCGAGGGTGACTGAGGGCTTGTCAATGGTCTCGTCTGCCAAATTGGCTGTTTCAGAATCAACTGCTGTCATGAATAGGCTTCCAGTAGATCAAGCGAGTACCGGTTACACCACTCCTCTGCCCACTAGGGATGTTGACTCCATCGTGATTGGAGCACAAGGCGTGATTACCATCACATACTCAGCAACAATCGGCGGTGGTACTATTGTATTTACGCCGACCTTCCAGCCAGGAAGCGATATTACCTGGAATTGTACGGGTGGAACCTTGCGACCCAGTTATCGTCCAGCCATTTGCAGGCCATAGCATCGACTGGTAAAAGCCCTGTATTTCTCCATAATTGACATATAGTGACAAAATTGGTCACTATTGAGTGTTTTTATCCATGATGGTTGATCGGTATTAATGAAAATTTAATTGACACCAAGTTTTTTATTGAATCATAAGACCTATTGGTGGCGCAGAGTGAGGAATATAAAGGATTTAATGCGCTGCTTTTTTTTCAGAGTATGTTGTTTAGTTGGCACAGAAGTTGCATGATTATAGTGGTCTTACTTAATTAATAAAGGGGAATATCATGAAACAGAAAGGTTTTACGCTAATCGAGCTGATGATCGTGGTTGCAATCATTGGTATTCTTGCGGCTATTGCTATACCTGCCTACCAAGATTATACCATTAGAGCGCGTGTTGCTGAAGGGTTGACGATGGCATCATCCGCAAAACTTGCTGTGTCTGAAACGACAATGACCAACAACCAATTGCCATTAAATCAAGCGGCTACTGGTTATACTAGTCCTGCTCCAACAGCCAACGTTGCATCAATAGTAATTGGCGCAGGTGGCGTCATTACGGTAACGTATACCCAAGCGGCTGGTGGTTTAGACATCATTCTAACCCCTACCTTGCAAGCAAATGGTGACGTGACCTGGACTTGTACCGGTGGTGCGACACTTCCTAAATATCGTCCTGCAAATTGTCGTGTATAACAGACAGTCAATCAGGATTTAAAAACCGCCTTTATGGCGGTTTTTTTTGTAAGCTCCACTCAAGTTGCGAAAAAAACCAGTATCTTCAGGTTGAATGGGACTATCGTATGGGACAATGGATTATTTTAATAAGTCCTCAGTCCTTAATTTCTTAGTAACCAATTGATTTTTCAAGCGCACATAATCAGGTAGACCTTCTTTATAGGTGGGGTAGGCTTCCCCTTGGATGAGGGGCTCCAAATATCGACGGCATAAATCGGTAATGCCATAGCCATCAGCTCGGATGTATTCTTTTGGCATCGCTTTCTCTTGATTAGCAACGTCAGATAATGCCACCTGACCAATAGACCAACGATACGGTGAATCCTGCTCTCGAATAATGATAGGCATGATCGCATTGTGACCGGCTAGCGCCATTTCTACAGCACTTTTGCCGAGAGCATACGCTTGTTCGAGATCCACGGCAGAGGCAATATGTCTTGCAGCACGTTGCAGGTAGTCAGCGACCGCCCAATGATATTTTAAATGTAATTCATTCTTAACCAGCCCGGCAAGTATCGGTGCGACCCCTCCTAATTGGGCATGGCCAAAGGCATCACGTAATCCACTATCACTTACAAAGTTGCCCTGTGCATCCCTAATTCCTTCAGAGGCGACGACAACACAATACCCATAGGATTTTACACAGTCAGCGACGCGCTTTAAAAAATGGTTTTGGTCAAAGGGTATTTCTGGAAATAAAATGATATGCGGCGCTTCATTTTTTTCTTTACCGGCAAGCCCTGAGCTAGCAGCAATCCAGCCGGCGTGTCTCCCCATGACTTCAAGAATAAATACTTTAGTAGAGGAGGCTGCCATTGAAGCCACATCAAAACTTGCCTCTAGTGTAGAGATGGCCGTGTACTTTGCGACCGATCCAAAGCCTGGACAGGTATCTGTAAAGGGTAGATCATTATCGACTGTTTTGGGAATTCCAATGCAGGTCACAGGATAACCTGCTTGCTTGCTTTTTTGAGCCACTTTATTGGCCGTGTCTTGCGAGTCACCACCGCCATTGTAAAAAAAATACCCAATATCGTGCGCTTTAAATACCTCAAGGAGTCTTGAAAATTCAGGCCCATCTTCTTTTAATTTATAACGGCAAGAGCCAAACGCACCTGACGGGGTTTGCAAGAGTTTAGCAATGGTCACGTCGTCTTCTAAAGACGTGTCAATGAGTTCTTCATGCAAGGCACCAATGATGCCATTTTTTGCAGCAAACACCTTGCCGATTTGTTGAGGATGACGTCTTGCGGTTTGAATCACTCCACAAGCCGATGCATTGATAACGGCTGTTACACCACCGGACTGCGCATAAATAGCATTTTTGGCTGACATAAGTTCTCCTTATCGATCTATTCTATAAAGTAACAAGATTTTGATAGCGGTGTTCATATTCGGCAAGGACTTTGTCAATGCTTTCTATCAATTCTTTAAATGCAGGTTCTAATTTCTCCGGCAGCTTCACCATCTTGGCTAAATTTTCTAGATAGGCCACGTGATGTTGTAAATTAGGGACACCACAAAAACAACAAGCGCCATGCAAACGGTGAGCAGCTTTTTCTAAGCCTTGAATATCTTTGGCTTGCATCAATTGTATAAAGTGGGTTCGGTCTTTTTTTAATTCCTCTACAAAACGATCTAGAAATTCTCGGGCTAAGGTTTGATTGCCGGATAATTTTTGAACGCACAAAGACCAATTAATAGCGGATATTTTAGATTTGGAGATGATATTTAATAAGTGTCGCAGCAAGGTTTCTTCATCAATGGGTTTTAATAAGCAGAGTTCAATGCCAGCATTGAGCAATTCCTTTTTTTCAATGTCACAATCATTGGCACTAATTAAAATAATGGGGGTTTCTTTATTTAAAATGGAATGTTGATGAATGAGACGAGCCGCTTCAAATCCATTGTATTTTGGCATCTGAAAATCAAGCAAAATGGCTGTAAATTGTTTTTGATTGCATAGGGTGATTGCCTGCTCACCATCGACCACCATTTCCATGGTGGCGCTTTCATGCAGCATCGAATGAAGCAGCATTTGATTGACTGGATGGTCTTCTGCAATCAGTAGCCTTGGTTTTGCTTCACTGAAACGAGCTCTTAAAAGATCTAAATCAAGGCCTGCCGTTTTTGATAAGGCAACTCTTTTAATAATTGATTCAATGGTGTCGTGCAGTTTTTGAATCGTCGGCGGTTTAAATAAAAAGCTGTGTGCGCCGAGCGATTCAACATGATTAATGAGCCACTTGGACACAAGAACAATGGGAATGGTTTGTTTCTTTAATACCTGAGCGACCTGTTGCTCACATCCTTGGTTGACATTAATAAAAGCCAGCTGACAACTGGGGTGATTTTTAAAGCTCTCTTCAAGTTTATTAAAGGAGTCCACGCGGATGCATTTTATTCCCCACAATTCCAGACCGTTACAAATCGCTTCTAAGTGGAGAGGATTGTCATCGAAACAAAGGACTTCAAGATTGGCGAACCGGTGTGTTTGGTGTTTTTCAATTTCATAGGCCGCCAGTTTCTCAAGTTTAATTTGTAACGTAAACGTAGAGCCCTTATGAACAGTGCTTTGAATTGTGATTCGCCCATGCATCTGTTCGGCTAGCTTTTTACAAATCACCAATCCTAAACCAGAGCCCCCATATCGCCGAGTAATGCTTGTGTCGGCTTGGTTAAATGCGTTAAACAACGCGGCTTGATCTTCAGCGGATAAGCCAATTCCTGTATCGATGACTGATATTGAAAGGGTATAGTCCTTCTCTGATTCTTCAATAATGCTTGTGCGAATTTGAACATAACCCTGCTCAGTAAATTTAACAGCATTGCTGATCAGATTATTTAACATTTGTTTCAAGCGTAGTGGATCGCCCAACATCGTTTTTGGCACATTAATCGCAGTGGCCGGGATGAGATCGATGCTCTTTTTATTGGCCAGAGGGGTTATCAGTGCTAACACATCATCAATACAGGCGCGAATGTCGATGGGGATGCAATCCAAATGCAATTTTCCGGCCTCCATTTTAGAGTAATCTAAAATGTCATTGATGATGGCTAATAAATCTTGAGAAGACGATTTAATGGTTTTCACATAGTCCAATTGCAGTGGATCCAATTTGGTTTCCAGAAGGACATTGGTGAACCCAATGATGCCATGCATCGGTGTTCGAATCTCATGACTCATATTGGTAAATAATTCGGACTTCAATCGATTTTTCTCTTCTATTCTCTTTTTATCCATGGAGAGTTCGATGTTTTTTTCTTCCAATAATTCCAGGCTTTGTTGCAAATCAGCGGTGGCTACTTCCACGTGATGATTCAGATCCTTGACCGAACTTAGATATTTTTTTTGCAGGTGCAAGCAACCTTGTTCTACAATACCAAGCTCGCCTGGACTACCAACGCCAATCTTGGTTTCAAATTCATTGCTTAAAATTTGTTTCATGCTACGTCTTAGGCGGGAGATGGGTAGGTATATCATTTTGGATAAAAAATAATGAATACTTAGGCTCATTAACAAGCCCAACAGGGTGATAAAGATCGTCACAATATACATTTGATAGCGTTGAATAAGCATAAATTTCGTGTCGATATTAATCGATAGCCAGCCGAGAATATCGTCTGCTTGAAAGGAGATAGGGCTCGATGGGCTTATAAAAGATGGCACGGAGTATAAATTGAACTTCGGCAGGGTGATCGGGGCGACAAAATTGATGGTATAGGGGTTAATTTGCCGCGTTTCAATATAGTCTCCGGTAAATTTTGGTGGATTAAAGGTGCTATTTAGAGAGTGTTTGCCCCCACGATAAGCAAGCAAGTGACCTTTGGCATTATAAAAAGCCAAAGCTTGGACTTCAGGGTTGATGGTTGATGCGTCGATAAGCCCTTGGAGGGTTCGGTTATCTTTTCGCAATATGGCTAATTGGGCGGCAGGTAATAATTGGTGAATATACGCCTCACCTAAGCGTGACATGTGTTGTTTTAAGTCACTGCCAAATTGACCGTTATAAAATACAGCAAATAGCAAAGCAACCAGCAACACTGGGATTAGCGTGGTAATTCTGAGTTGGTACTTAATCCCAATGCTTTTCAAAGCGTTAGTCCTGCTAAAGGCATACAGATGGCTTTGCGTTGCCAGCAAAGTCGGCTATTATAGCGCGATTATTTTACTCTTTACAACGGAGTGCTTCATGGTTGTTCGAACGCGTTTTGCCCCAAGCCCCACTGGTTTTTTACACGTCGGTTCAGTGCGCACGGCATTATTTTCCTGGCTCTATGCAAAAAAGCATCAAGGCCAATTTATTTTAAGGATTGAAGACACGGATAAAGAGCGCTCGACCGAGGAATCAATCCAAGCGATTCTTGAAGGCATGCATTGGTTAGGTTTGGATTGTGATGAGGGCCCCATTTATCAAACGGATCGGTATGCCAGATATTCAAGTCTTGCACAACAATTATTGGATGAAGGTCTTGCCTATCGGTGCTATTGCTCTAAAGAGCGTTTAGAATCCCTGCGTGAATCACAACTCGCGCTGAAGGAAAAACCACGGTATGACGGTCATTGCCGAGGGAAAGCATTGAATAGACCTGATGAGCCTTTTGTGGTGCGATTTTTAAATCCGGCATCGGGTTCTGTTTCGTTTTCTGACCAAGTCTATGGTGATATTCAAGTTGAAAATAGCGAGTTAGACGACTTGATCTTGGTGCGCTCGGATGGGAGCCCTACTTATAATTTTGCTGTGGTCGTTGATGATTGGGACATGGGCATTACCCATGTGATTCGCGGGGATGATCACATCAATAATACCCCCAGACAAATCAATCTATTCAAAGCGCTTCAGGCACCGATTCCTGTATTTGCACATCTACCGATGATTTTAGGCGACGATGGGAAACGACTCTCCAAGCGCCATGGGGCGGTGAGTGTGATGCAATTTAAGGACATGGGTTTTCTCCCGCATGCTTTATTAAATTATCTGGTACGGTTAGGCTGGTCCTCTGGTGATCAGGAGATTTTTAGCTTGGATGAAATGGTTGCCCTCTTTGATTTAAATCATGTTAGTCGCGGTGTATCGAGTTTTAATTACGATAAATTGTATTGGTTAAATCAACATTATCAAAAATCAGATGCTCCAGAAGGGGTGGCGAAGGCTTTGCAATGGCATTTTGAACAACAAGGGATAGATTCAAGCAAAGGTCCTTCACTGATCGACCTGGTACAGGTTCAAGCCGAGCGCTGCAGAACCTTAGCAGAACTCTGTGAAAAAAGTCGATATTTTTACGAAGACGATATCCGCTACGATGAAGACGCCGTAAAAAAACATTTGAGGCCTGTTATTTTAGAACCTTTATTAGCACTTTATGAGCGACTCAAAACGCTGCAAGCTTGGGATCAAGACATATTGCAAACCACAGTGAATGACGTAAGCGCTGAATTCAACATCAACATGAGTAAAATTGCCCAACCGTTAAGAGTAGCTGTTACTGGTAGTGGAATGTCACCATCCATCGACATCACCTTGGCTCTTTTAGGAAAAGATCGCGTCCTTCAACGCCTAGAAACAGCCTTGATTCGCTTGCGCGCCCGAGCGTCCTCCTCTTGAAGGGCCGGTGATTTCTATTGGCGAAGGCTATTTCTTCGCCAAGATCACATCGATAACATGGGTGTCTTGATAAGGGAATGTAAAAATTTTGCTAAACAATCGTTTTAACCGTTGAATCAAAAAATTCTTCGGCAGCATGCGAATGGTTAGTGTATTTAAAAACCAAGTGCCTTCCATAGCAAAGCGAGCCAATTCATCAATATTATTTAACTGCATGGGTATATGAAGCCGTTGATGTTCAACCACCTGGAAATCATGATGAGCAAAGGCTTGTAATAATCCCTCCTGATTGGCCGCAGTTGTGGTGTTCTTGACCAATGCCTTGTAATAATGTCCCACTATACTGCTCAAAATTGATTCTTCAGCAATAAAATGGGCAAGTGTTGTTGGGCATGAGGAAAAGAATCATACGTCGTTGTGACCATTGAAAAATAACCATTGGCGCGGGTTAGCAATTTTGCTTGATCAAAGAGTTTGTTAATGGGGATATAGGCATTAATAAAGTGGGCGAGTACCAAATCTTGGCTATGGTGAGGCAAAAATCCGCTGGCATCGGTAGCACTTCCTTCGATAGTCGTCAGCGGCAGTGCTTCAGTAGCGCAGGCTAATCGTTCTTTTGAAATATCAATGCCAGTGAATTCTGCGAAGGGTAATTGCCGTTTCAATTGTTTTAAAAAAGCACCATCACCCACACCGAAATCAAGCACTTTACAACGAGGCTTTATCTCAATACGAGCACGTTTAATTTGTTCAATGGCACATTTATGGCTCTCACTTAGCGAGCCAAACCGATTTGCTGTTTCATAGGCTGCAGCAACATCGTTATACATGACCTGCAAGGACATGCAAACATCCTAAATTTTAAACATCCGACCAGTATACCGTAAATTGGGGGGATTTGGAATTTTTAAAAATGGCAGGGAATCCAGTTACCAATGTGATGCAATACGATGAAACGAACTCCCTGTCTTGTTTTTAAGCCCTTTGGTGATACAATAGTTCTTTTTTAAGAGCATCATGAATTAATTTAATTCAAAAATTCCGAGGAAAGTCAATCATGCCAAGAAAAGACGCTGAAAAATCTGCTGCTAAAAAAGTTTTCTTTTGGGATGGAGTAATCAAGCCTGAAGATCTTAATACAGAAGGATTTGATGAAGCTATCCGGAAGCTAGTACGGCATGAACTAAATGGATTAAATGTTGAGAAACTGCGATTAAGGGGCAGAGGCAACTCGAATTTTGCGCTGTACAGTTATAGGGCGTCCAAAAGTTCCAGAGGGTATTTTACAATTTATAACCATAAAATTGTATTGCTGGCTTTTGATGAAACCCACGGTTATGACGACTCATTTTTAAATAAGGGCATTTTAAAACGATTTTTGGATAAAAATGGACTGCTTTTAGACGAGGCAATTTCATCACAGGATTTCGAGGCAATAGATAGCAAGGATGAGAATTTCCAGCCGA
>Ga0214923_10002673_pt1 | contig 23356 bp, 17 predicted proteins | sample LL1510_MetaG_FD_177993 | JGI IMG/M metagenome (GOLD analysis project Ga0214923, IMG submission 177993) | Freshwater microbial communities from Lake Lanier, Atlanta, Georgia, United States - LL-1510 | ecosystem: Environmental > Aquatic > Freshwater > Lake | place: USA: Georgia | collected...
GACCACTTCCCTCATACACATACGGGCTACCGACAAACACCGCCTCATCGGTCGCGCCTCCCAGAGGAACAAGGCTGAAACTGCGATTCAAAATCTTGCTGATTCCGTACTTTGCCAGTGTGGTCTTTCCGGTTCCCATCGGTCCCTTCAGCGCGATCGCGGTTCCCATCGCACCGGGGTTCGCAATCCACTGACCGATCATCTGTAGGATCTGCATCTTCGCATCCACAAGACCGTACACACACTCATTGAGAATCTTCATTGCGTTATCCATGAATCCTTGGCAGGCATCCAGCCCATGGGCCATGTTGACGTCCAGGATGGCGTACTTTCCGAAGGGGATTCGCATGAACTGATCTACCCAATTTTTCAGCTTGAAGTATTCGGAATCGGTCGTATCCATGGACCTCAACAGGTTCAGCTTCTGCATTACCGTCGCCTTGTACTTTGTAGGAATCTTGGACTGAAGCAGCGCGAGTCTGTAAGGACGGTCAGTCACGATATGTGTGTTTATCTCCTCTAGGTCCTTCATGATCCTGCGCTGTTCCGTGTTAGAAAGCTTCTTCTTGAAATACTCCATCTCACTCTCAGCCTTCTGTTTCGGCGCATTCACCAGCTTGTGATAATCCTTCGTGTTTTCGGATCGCGTCTTCTTGACAAGCTGCTTGATAGAGTCCTTGCAATCAGTGAGCGACTTTAGGAGTGACTTGCTGTCCGGCTTCTTCTTGAGTTTCTCAATCAGGAATTTCTTCGTCTCTACAAGATCCGAATACTCGCTATCAAATGCGATTTTCTCCTTGTCTTGCTTTTCCTGTTCCTTCTTGAGCTTCTTCTCCTTCTTCTCCTTGGCCTTCTTGTCAACCTCGGGTACATCAACCGTTTCGTATGTTTCCTTCATAAACATTTTTTCGTCGTCGCTGTTGCACTCTTCATCCTCGTCATCCTCTACAAGCTCGTCCTCGTCGTCCTCCTCACCGCCTCCACCGAAACCGAAGATGATGTTGATCTTGTTGTCCTTCTCATCTTCTCCATCATCGTCTTCTTCGTCATACTCGTACTCATCCTCGTCACCTTCCTCATAATCCTCATCGTCATCGTCATCCGACTCCTCTTCCTCGTAGACAACGACGGGCTTCTTCTTTTTCTTATTGTCGTCCCTGACCTTTTTCTGCATATACTTGGACGGAAAGATCTTGGACGCGACCTTGCGTACCTTTTTGCGGATTTCCTCCTCTTCCTCCTCATCAATGTCCGTGTACTCGGTTTCGGTATCATCATCCTCATCCTCCTCAATCACACGGCGACTCTTTTTATTGATTTTCTTTTTGGGCGGCTTATAGTCCGAATCGTCTTCCTCTTCGGTATCGGTATCCTCGGACCCGATGGTCTCCTCATCGGAATCGTCGTGGTCGTCATCGCGACCCTTCTTCAGGCGCTGGGCCCTGGCCTTGGAGGAGGTAGCCATACTCTTGTCGTTTCTGCGAACCATTTTATAAGTGGATGTACTAAAGTAGAATTTGCCAAGGCGGCTAACACACGTTTCAATTTTCCAGACATTTGTATCGACATTTAGTGATTTGCCGCATGAAAAATTGAAATCGTTTTTTATAATATAAATAGGTAGTATATACTATACTACTCATGTCAAACTCTGTAACGAACGGCCGCGTTGCAACCTCTAAGATCATCGGAATACAATTCAGTATGTTGTCGCCGGACGAAATACGAAAAAATTCCGTGGTTGAGGTAACGTCCCGCGATACATATATAAATAACAAGCCGGTCATCGGTGGGTTGTTTGATGCAAGAATGGGGGTACTGGAACCCGGAACAATTTGTCCGACAGACGGACATATATATACCGATACACCTGGATATTTCGGTCATATAGAATTGGCAAGACCCGTATTCTTCACTCAGCATCTAAAGGAAATCATGAAAATCTCGAAATGCGTATGTTTTAAATGCAGCAAACTGCTGATTTCTAAGACACAGCACGCACATGTACTGAAGATGAATGCATCGTCGCGCTGGGATTATGTGAGTAAACTGGCGTCCAAGGTGAGGCGTTGTGGCGAGAAGACTGATGACGGTTGTGGATGTAGACAACCGGACAAGATTAAGCTTGAGGAAATGGCTACAATTTACGCCCAGTGGGATACCATGGAGAACGAAGCCGGTGAGAATGGACCGGTGAATATCAAGCTTACGCCGGAACTGATACTCAAGAATTTCAAGCGCATTTCGGACGAGGATGTAAATTTCATGGGCTTCAGTCCCACATGGTCGCGCCCGGACTGGATGATATGCCAAGTACTGCCTGTACCCCCTCCGGCGGTTAGGCCGTCGGTAAAACACGACGCGCAACAGAGGAGTGAGGATGATCTAACACACATATTTAGTAATATCATCAAGACGAACAAGGACTTGCAGGAGAAGATCAAGAATAATGCGTCGTCCAATGTTATCGACGGACTTACGAAACTTCTGCAGTACTTCATCGCGATGATTGTAAACAACAAGACGAAGGGGGCCGCGCCTCTCGCCCAGCGATCGGGTCGCCCGTATCAGTGTATCACGTCTCGTCTAAATAGTAAAACGGGACGCATCAGAGGCAATCTGATGGGTAAGCGCGTAGATTACAGTTCACGTTCCGTTATTAACGGCGATCCGAATTTGAGTATCCGACAGCTCGGTGTACCGATGAAGATCGCGATGAATTTGACGAAACCGGTCGTAGTAAATGACATGAATCGCGAGTTCTTGAAGAAGCTCGTGCAGAATGGACCGGAAACGTATCCGGGTGCGAAGATCCTCGAGCGCAAAAATGGAGGAAATATTTCCCTCCGGTATGTCGACCGAAACTCGGTGAATTTGGAAAATGGCGATATCGTCCACCGTCACATGATGGATGGCGATGCCGTCCTATTCAACCGTCAGCCGTCCCTCCACAGGATGAGTATGATGTGCCATATTGCGAAAATTATGAAGAAAGGTGATACGTTCCGATTCAACGTCGCGGTCACAAAACCTTACAATGCCGATCGAATTTTACCGTCGAGGTTGGCAACAGGGAGCGTTAAAAGCGTGTAACTCCCTAGTTTCCAGGAAACCTACGGTTTCCTCGGACGCTCCTTCCCTTGGATGAGGAGGGGTGTCCGGGGAACCTAGGTTCCCTGGAAGCGAAACACCTTGTTGTCGGGGACACCCTTAGAGCCTTCACTACCACTCACTAATGGAAACATTAGTGAGGAACACGGTTAATATCCGTACCCAATGGTAAATAATGTGAAGGATTGGGCAATCCGCAGTGCGACCGTCTAACTCCGCTATGATAGGACAGGACGGGCATTCAGAGACTGAACGGGTGTTGGTAAGCTATGAAGGTCTAATCAGCCAGAGCTTGCTTAAGATACAGTCCGTCCCCACTGGAAACTTTGGGGGTGGCTGCGTGATTATGGAACACAGAGTGTGTTCGCTGCATAATATGCAGTCAAACGTTTGACGGCGATGAAATGAATATGCATTTACCCCAGAATGTGCTGGCTGAGACAGAGCTCAGACATCTGGCGGCAATCCCTTACCAGATTATAAGTCCGGCGTCCAATGCGCCGATTATTGGTATATATCAAGACTCGCTATTAGGGTCCTACCGGTTCACAAGACCGAATATTAAATTGACTCCGAGGGATGCCATGAATCTCTTGATGATGTTTCCGAAGGTCAATACAAAGGCACTTCGTGAGGCGGGTAACAAACTAAATAATTTCGATGTACTTTCACAAATCCTAGCACCGATCACTCTGAATTACAAGACGAATCTGTTCGGCGACAATGAGGAATATGCTACCTCCAACAACGTACTGGAGATCCGCAACGGAAAGTACATCCGCGGACAGATGGAGAAGTCCACACTGGGCTCCACTACCAAGGGCATCCTCCATAGGATTTTCAATGATTTCGGCAACATGGCGTGCTCCAATTTCATAGATGACCTACAGAATGTCATCACGGAGTATATGAAGTCCAGCTCGTATAGTGTTGGTGTAAGTGATCTGGTGGCCGACAAGACGACACAGAACAAGATCATCCAAGCAGTTACCAAACAGCAGTTGGAAGTGCAGTCGTTGATTGATAAGGTCCACTTAGGGATTTTCAAGAATAACACCGCGAACTCGAACTCAGTGGAGTTTGAGAATCAGGTCAACAACATTTTGAATAAGGCGCGCGACGAGTCGGGTCGTGTAGCACGCGACAGTCTCAGCAAGGATAATCGTTTCCTCATGATCGTACAGTCGGGATCGAAGGGCAACATGTTGAATATTTCACAGATGATTGCCGGTCTGGGACAACAGAACGTTGACGGAAAGCGAATTCCATATGGATTTGAGAATCGCACCCTACCGCATTTCTGTAAGTACGACGACAGTCCCGCTGCTCGCGGGTTCGTCAACAATTCGTATATTTCGGGATTGAAGGCGAAGGAACTCTTCTTCCATGCTATGGGTGGTCGCATTGGTCTAATTGACACTGCAGTTAAGACGTCCCAGACTGGATATATCCAGCGCAGGTTAATCAAGGGGATGGAGGATTTGAAGGTGGAGTATGACATGACGGTCCGAAATAACATGGGTCGTATCATTCAATTCGCATATGGTGACGACGGTATTGATGCCACGCGCGTGGAGAATCAGTCTATCCCATTGGTCGGAATGAGTATCGAGGACATTTACATGCATTATGATATCAATGAAATCACCAATGTGAACGTGATTTACACGAAGGAGGCTGGAAAGCGCATGAAAGCACAGGCGAAGACCGCGCAGGAGAAGTGCATCAAGTATATCAATAAAATGATTGCGAGTCGCAAGGAGATTGTGGAGTCGGTATTCAAGAATAAGAACGAGGACGGAGTCAAGATGCCCGTATCGTTCGCGAACTCCATTTCCAATATCCAGGGTCAGCTTAGTCTGAATGCAAACTCGGTTGTTGACATTACGCCGCTGGAGGCATTCCAAATGATTGAGGAATATTACGAGCGATTGAATTCGCTCACACTGGCGAAGCCGGGTAAGCTGTTTGAGGTCTTGTACTTCTATTATCTGTCACCCAAGAGTTTGTGCTTACAGAAGCGTTTCCACAAGAATGCTCTCACTATGCTGTTGGAGATGATCGTATTGAAATACAAGCAGTCAATCGTCCATCCGGGGGAGATGGTGGGAGTTATCGCCGGACAGAGCATCGGAGAGCCTACTACGCAGATGACGTTGAATTCAGTGACTTACGAAACGCTGATTTTGGTGAGAGATCAGGACAAGAATGTGGAAACAATCAGCATCGGAGATTTCACTGCTCGTGAAAAGGAGCGATCGCCGATGATTCAGTACATGGAGAAGGAAGACACTACGTACGCGGAATTGAAGGACTTTTATGAAATTCCATCGTGTACTCAGGGAGGTGAGATTGTATGGCGCCGTATTGAGGCGGTTACAAAACACCCGGTGATAAACAAGGACGGAACAAATACCATGTTGAAGATCACAACACACGAACAACGCGAGGTAATCGTAACAAAGGCCAAATCGCTATTGAAGTTAGTGGACGGCAAAGTGATTCCAGTGAATGGCGATACGCTGAGGGTTGGTGATTATGTTCCAGTATCACTCATGCCGATCGTCCACAAGGAATCCACTGTTCTGGATGTGCGAACCATACTACGTCCGACCGAATATATCTACTCCAGTGAGATTGAGAAGGCAAAGGCGGTTATGGGTGAGAGATGTTGGTGGATGACGCACAGCGGACGAACGTTCACTTTGCCATACAATCGCAGTGATACACTTTGTGCTAGATTGAATGGCAAACCAAAGAAGGGTTGCGCTACAAAGACCGGATTCGATCCGGATTGTGTATATACGAAACATGCGAACATGAATGGATATAAGATTCCCGAAAAGATTGATCTGAATTACAACTTCGGATATTTGTTGGGTGCATATGCAGCGGAGGGATGTATGACGCGTTTCCAGGTATCTATTTCAAACAATGACGTTGAATATTTCAAGCCCATTCAGGAATTGTGCGAACAGTGGAACCTAAGCACCAAAATTTATAGACACGAGAACAAGAATCAGGAAGGTTGGACCACGCAGGATTTGAGAATTTACAATACGGTATTGTGTAGAATCCTAGAAAAGTTGTGTGGAAAGCTCAGTCACAACAAGTTTGTATCGGATGCGATTGTATTCTCAAATCTAGAATGCCAGCGAGGATTCTTGGATGCATACATCGGCGGAGATGGAACGATTACCGATATATCAACTATTCACATGTCGTCGGTTTCTAAGCCGATGTTGTTGAACGTCCAACAGATGTTGAATTGTCTCGGCGTTTATTCTCACATTTACAAGGCACCTAAATACGCGACCAATAACCGTGGAACTCTGACGGAAAATATCCATCAGGCGTATTCTTTGAATGTTAGCGGACAACAGAACAAGAAACTGGCGTCACTACTCAACATCAAGATAGCCAGTAAACAGGAAAAGGTGCTGGCGATTCAAACATACGATTATAAGTTCGACATCCACAAGAATGCGACAATTATCCCTAACGAGATTGACGGATCTATTGTCGTCGAGGAACGAACAGAAGACAAGTATAAGACGCTTCTATTTGATAAAATCATTCAGATTGAGGAGGTCCCCAATACCACGTCCCATGCGTATGATTTAACGGTTGAAGATACAAGAACATTTGTGATCTATAATGGAGTGGCATGTGAGGATACTTTCCATTTGGCCGGAGTGGCTAGCAAATCCAATGTGACTCGTGGTGTACCCCGCATTGAGGAACTTCTGCGTCTGACGAGTAATCCGAAGAATCCGTCGTTGACAATCCATTTGAAGCAGATGGACGAAACGGACAAGGACAAGGCGACCAAGTATGCGAATATGATTGAGTTCCTCAAGCTCTCGGATATCGTGAGTTCCATGCAGATATGCTTTGATCCACACGAGCGCAGTACAATGGTAGAATCCGACAAAATACTCCTGGATCAGTTCTACGAATTTGAGGATATGGTAGATGAATGTAATGAGGGAGCCACACCCGCGGATACAAGGACGCGCTCCAAGTGGATCATTCGTATGGAGCTGGATGTGAGCGTACTCCTAGAAAAGAACATTACAATGGACGACGTACATTACGCAATCTCTAACAGCGCCTATGGAGAAAACATCAGCTGCGTATTCTCGGATTACAACAGCGACAAACTGGTGTTCCGTATCCGGTTGTTTGACATTAACAAGAAGAAGAAGATCGTAGCGAACACGCTGGATCAGTCCGACGAAATATACGTCCTCAAGAATATGCAGGACGCGTTGCTGAATAGCATCGTTCTGCGTGGAGTCACCAATATCGGTAAGGTCACTCCGAGGAAGTTACAGAACATGGTGTCGTTGGAAGACAGCAAGTATGTGAAGAAGGATATCTGGGTTCTGGATACCACTGGGTCGAATTTACTGCATATTCTCGGGTTGGATTTCATAGATGTGATTCGGACATATAGCAATGACATTCGGGAGGTGTACGACGTTCTTGGACTCGAAGCAGCGCGACAGATGCTCTTCAATGAAATTTCAGAGGTGATGGAGTTCAGCGATGCGTATATTAACTACCATCATTTGAGTCTATTGTGTGACCGAATGGCGATCAGTCAGAACATGGTACCTATCTTCCGCTCAGGATTGTTGAATGATAACATTGGACCGATCGCAAAGGCGACGTTTGAGGTACACACCGAGGTTTTGCTAGGCGCAGCGCGTCACGCGGAGCTGGACCAAATGCGCGGTGTGTCAGCGAGTGTAATGTGCGGCCAATATGGAAAATACGGAACGGGCGCGTTCAATGTGATTCTGGATATGAAGGAAATGGCGAAGTTATCGGCGACCGTCTCGAAACAATCGAACGACATTGATAATATGTTCGGAATCAGCACCGACAAGAGTGACGGTTGCTCTACAAATACTGTGAAGATTCGCAACAACATTACCAACATAAAGAAGTCGGATGCCGCGGTGTGTGATGACGATTATAATATGGGGTTCATGTAGCCACCTTTAGAAAAGGTGGCGCCAAATCAGGAAACCTGCGGTTTCCCGAACCCTTCCCTACTCGCAATGGAGTCCAATCCACATTTGGAAAAGGTGGAGCCAAATAAATTTATGTTCTGTTTATATTAAATTATATTTTTCTTATTACCATATACATATATGCTAACAGATGAAGAATATAAAGGACGAACTGTTAGCAAAAATATATCATCCAGACAGAATTAGCAAAATGAGTGATGTTGATTATTTAAGATAATTTTTTTACACCGTTATTACTATGAACCGTAAAAAAAGAATATAAACAATTATGCGAAATTGTTTATATTATGTACAATCTTCAAGATTTCATAGTTATAACTAACATATTTGATAGTGGATATACTTTTGACATCTACTTTCTTCATAAGGAAAATAAAAAAATATGGCATAGTCGTGATGCTGATTTACATACCGGAAAGCCAATTTTTTATAATTTCTTAGCAATAGAACAATTAATTGACGAAATAAATTGTAATGAAAAGGATATTGGTCACAACGAAATCGTTTTTAGAAATATTGATAAAGGTCCTAATAAACTAGAAGTAACATTTAATACTAAAAGTCTAAATAACTATTCAATGTGGTTACACGAATATCCGACTATTATTTGTAAAAATTGTATAAAAGAATTTACTTCTAACGATATAATTATTGATTCAAAAAATTATACATTCTGTAAAGAATGCTATGATGAAAAATCGTGTTATCTATGTAATACAGTAAAATATTACAGTGATACTATTTTAAATTGTGATGTTTGTAATAAAATAGTGTGTTCAGAATGTTATCGTGAAAGTGATAATACTGGATATTGTAAAGATTGTTTTTCAAATGAAGAATTCATTCAAAATACGGGAGAGCTTCTATTAGAGCGACGCAAATTTTAACTGCCGAGCATCGCAATCTAAAACAATATAAAGACACGCTTACAATATAGAATGGTAAGTGGAGGAATATGACTTTTCCAATGAACCTTATTATTACTGATTATAGCAATTACCCGATAAGGGGAAACCAAAATTGTTTTGCTTTTTCGTAAGTCATAAATCGTTGTTTCATTAAGGTAGTATATGAAATAACACTTGATGGGAATTTGCTTGCCTACCAATTTAGTAAGCAGATAATAAACCCATTATATAGAATTTAGCTTCCCTTCGGGGTTGTATGCGTTCGTATTTACTTGTTGTCGCAAGTCGGCATTTATAATGCGCATTGCTCTAAATAAAGTAGAAGTAAACATTGGTTCTACTACATTCGTCACTGAATTTGATAATGGCGAACAAACTCATTATACATTGATAGATCTGGAAAAAAATAGGAAGGAATCTCAAAAAATGCTTGATGAAATAGTCAAACAAATTCATGATGGAGATAAAGTCTAATTTATTTTATTGTCTTTCGAAAATTTATTCGTCATGAGAGTATATTGCTTCAAGTTATTGAATTTCGCCTTCGTCTACACATGACCCGTTCTATCCCAAAGTTTTTGGACTGTCAAGGAGGAGTTGCATCACGTATTGCTCTCCAAGCGTCATTTAGATTTGTAATAGATTTGCCAATACACGCTCCGTTATGTTTAAGTTTTCTCATATTACCATTTGTTATATACACAGAGTTACGCGCATCATCTAACGACATACCTTGTGATATCTTATATGTTAATACGTCATAATAGGCTTTATAAGTAAAGCAACCCGGAGTGCCGGGACAGCCTATACAATCTTTTTTTTTAGCTATGTTGTAATAATCAATATCCATTAATAATATATAACAGATCGGTTTATATTGTTTATCTGTGTATACTATGTTATTGGGCGTTTTGAATGTCCAAAGGTGTAAATACTGAATAGTGCTGGGCTGATTGTACCTAATCCTGGTTCCACAGGAGATGTCTTGATTTGGAAATATTGTAAATCGGCTTCACGTTGCAATTTGAATTCGCGTTCCTCCTCTAAATATGTTGGTACGCATAGTTCGTCGTAAATCCTATCAAACTCTCGTAGCATATTTTTCAAAATAGTCCGAATCATTGGTTTTACATCACTCAATACAATTTTTTCGTTTGAGTATATACCATCCAAACCATGATCTACTATTTTATTGGTTAGTATATGATGATAAAATCTTGAACCGTGCATAGCGTGACCCATTATATAATTATAACCTACATCAGGTAGTTCTTTGAGTTCGTCGGGTTTAAATAATTCCGTAAGATGTTCTCTCACCGTTTTCTCCAAAGAAGAATAATCCGGTAACCTGCGTCGTTTACTTTCGTGTCCTAGAAATTCGGATAGTAGTTCTTTATACCTTGGAGATTCATGATCCAAATTATTGACAGTCACTTCATGCTGGGCTATTTTTATACCGAAATTATATTTCGCAAGTTCATTTTTATTCGGATACATCTGATACATTTCATCTAATTGAACTATAAAATCGCTCCCACTGTTGGCGTATTCCCATTTTTCTAAAATCGCATCTAAAAAGGTATCGTCTACTGGAGAATTCATATAACATACGACAACAATAGAATAACTAACAACAAACGCAAGGAAAAATTGAAATGTGCGTATGGCTTGCTGTTATCTAGCAAAAAATGTTTCCTATTAATATGAAGATCAGCACCGAAGTCAAGAAGATTGTTTGTATTTATCTGGGGTGGATACTAATCCACTACATTGCAGCACACTTATATACATATATGTGTGTTCCATTAACGTGGTACGGGTTTATTTTGTCTCCTATGATGGTAGCCACACCCCATTGTCAAGGCCTGCGTTGGGTCGTGTATAACGGGGGATTGACAATCACAAATATGTGGCTGGTGTTCGGAACCTGGATCGGTTCGCTGATTCTACGCGGGTAACTCCGTATTAGAATACGTTTGTGAATATTTGGATTTATCTGGTTCTGCTATATCATATGTTATATTTTTCATGTAGTCCTTGACACTAAATACATTGCTTTCATTCAAATATGCGGAGTTTATTGACGAGTCCAATAATAAGATCTCGTCTGGATTGATCTTATAGCTCACGTTGCTGATATTCAGATAGTTTTTAGGTTCTAGCATGAAAGAACGAACACGTTTAAATCGTATCAACTCGTCTGCTATTTTCCCAAAGTAAATCACGTCGTTTCTTTTTTCGGTCATCGAATTATGTAACGGAAGTTCGATTTTGCATTGTCGAGATAGACATTCAATTTCTGTATGTTTGTTAGTCGGAGAATCTACGAAGTCAAACTCGTTTTCAGTAAGCTCCATAATAAGTAGTTTTATATCGTTTAGTTTTTGATTGTATGTCGAACTGGTATTCTTCAAAATTGACATCAATGCAAATTTTTTCTTTCGGTTCTCATACAGTCCTAGTAAACTGCGTATTGTACTGCGAAAAAGTGTATAATAATCACTCTCTCGTCTGATTTTACCGATGGTAGATACACGATCAGTATCTTGTGGTTGGCCGGTGGTTGTACTAATATCAGCAGTTATATAATCGCTACTTTTAATATCGATCAATTTATAACCTAACCCTATCTTCTTGTCGAGTTCAACACCAACATCTTTTGATATTGGTGGCTGTATCTTTATATATTGATTCGTTTTTGTTAGAAATCCTATTACTAAATCGCCGTCGATTACCCTTCTACTAGGAATACAATCAATCATTTGTTGTGTTTTTTCATACACGGTCGTTAGTAAACGTACTGTAGTTTCATAGTCAGTCCAGTTATCTCCGTCGTCTATAAATGTAAGATTCATTGAGCTTATGAAGTTTGAAGGGAAACACGGAACAAATACAGACTGGTCCTCGATTCCAACTCGGAAACCAATTGTCTTAAAATGGTAGTTTACGATCTGGTCGCGAATTATGTAATTTGCAGTATCGCGCAAGATGGCGAGTGTCTTGCTTGCATTCAAGGCAGGTTTATACTCATATTTACCATTTGTATTCAACACTTTGTTATATTCATGTTTTTCTATTTTGAGACTGTTTTTTGGTCGGCATTGATTTGTTATGATCCGATGCATTCGTGTCAATATTTCTCTCATATCAATACCTTCATAATTACCGTCTACATGGAACCATATCTTGCGTTTGATTGCGCCATCTACGTCCTCATATAGATAAACCGGCTCGTAGAAATCGCCTTGTTTAATTAATATGACGGTTCTCTGAAATTTAATATCATAGATCGAATCCGAATACATGTTCGTGGGGCATATTAATTCGATGCGATCGGAATCCCTGGTTATCTCTAATATAGCTAAGTTGATACCCAAATTTAATCCAGCTATATTGTCGTCGTTAGGACCTGGTTTCGACAGAGGAAATAATTTCTCATTTGGTTTCGTCATTATATCCCATAAGTAAGTATGGTCTATAAACGCGTCTGGGTCTCGCATGAACCTCTGGAAGTTCTCGTATGCACCAATAACTTCCCGTCTGAATTTCACTTCGAGCTCATTTGTTTCATCGATCGATTTGTAAAATGTAGATTTTGTATATTTTGACACATCTAACGCATCATATGTGTCTGGTTTGAAAATTACAGAAAGTGCATTGTTGTTATAGGACAGGAACGCCTCTAGACTAATCGCATCTATTATGATTTCCCGCATTTCGCTGATTGATGGAACCGGCATATCGTCATGTAGATTTGCATATATGTCAGCGAAACAACCGATGATAGATTGATCTACAGATTGCTCGACTCCATATCGAAGAAGACACGGGTGTTCGCGTGCAATCGTGTTCTCGTCAGTTTTAGATACGCAGTCATGATTATCAATATTGAAAAAGTCCTGTGCGGGCTTGGGTAGAAACCCCCATCGTTTTTTAGGTATCGGAAACTTGTTTGTTTCTGCTATATATGTTAAATCTTGTTCTGCTTCTTGTGCTGGTGCTTTGTTATCATCATCGCTAACAGTGTTTTCGATCACCTGGTCGCGTTTGAAACAACATGGAAAATCGAATTTTGATTTGGAATTTTTAATAAATCCGGGATAGTGTGGTATGTATTTGCCTTCAACGAAATGTTCTTGAGGATGGGCGAATTCATATATATATGCTCCTTTTGGTACTGTTTCTGATTTGTAGGGTATTACTATTTTGGGTCCTTCCTTCTCTATCAATTCTTTCACTTCATCGTCGGTTAAACTCGTATTTGACTTCAGCGACCAATATCTCGGACAGATATACCAGAATTTCTTGGATGGATCCGAACTATGTGATATAGCACCCATATATGATCCTCTCATCGGTTCTAGATAGTCCCATATTTTTGTAACAATCACATCGCGTTTGGCTTTCAGTTCATTCGCAACGAGTTCGTCGATATCATCTGGATAAGGTTCCTTTATCTTTGCTATCAAATCATTTAATATCGCATTTGTTTCAGTAATCGGCTTTTTGTTTTTTATAAATCCGGATAGTTTCTTTATATAGTCCTTCTCGCTCTTTTTACCGAGGTCTGACTCTGCGTCCGATTCAATCAGTTTTTTTGCGAAAACTTCAAATTGTTTTTGATCCATCGGCGTTTTTTTATCAAGCCACAGTGCCTTGATATAGGATTTTATATCGTCTGGTGCGTTTTCAGATGCGTCTTTCAACAGTTCTCTCCAATTCGTAAACTTTCCCTTTGCCCTTGTCGCTTGGTCGATGCGATCTTTTTCAGTTTCATTCAGTATAATTGGCTGGCGATTCACTTCACCACGACATGTTCTCGAGAATTGGTTTGTTTTTCCATCATTGGAGAACTTGATTAACTCGGGATCGCGATCTTCGATGCGTTTCTGGAATGGATTCGGATTTTTCAGTTTCATGCCATCCGGGTTAATTTCGTCGTCGTCATCATTAGCACCTCCTTCAAAATCCACATTGAATAGGTCGTCATCATCATCGTTATATTCCTTTGTCGTAGCCACTGCAGCTGCGACTGTATTCTCGAAGAAATCCTTATCTAACTCGAGTGGTTTTGGTTGTTCGATTACGACTGCTTCTGCCATTGTTTTTTCGACCGCATCGAAATTAATCTCACGTTTGCAAATCGATTGAATATCTTTCACTGGTATGCCGGTTGTTTTTGGAGAATGATATATTCGTATTATACTATCCAAATACGTCTTTACAATGTCAATATACCCAATCGAGGTTAGATTATCCACGACAATCTGCAGTTTTTTATCTATACGCGATATCTGTAATGTCACAGGAAACCCAGCATTATTATTCGTTTTATTATCTACGATGGCGAATTTAGAGTAAAATGCGACTACGTTATTTCTGGCAGTTTCTTCGTCCAAGTTGAATTCTCTCGCTAACATCCGTATAATATCATCTACCTCTGTATGTTTGTTATTCTCGATCGAAATGAAATCGTCAGTGGGATTCATATCTTGAAAATTATCCACTCGTTTGTAACGAAGCTTGGCACCATCTGTCGAATTTACATCCGATGTTTCAACTGTAAATATGCTAGATAGAAAATTTCTATATGTACCCAATATGAAATCCGATGGTTTTTTAATGGGTATGCTCGATATATAACGCATACTATAGATTTCAATGTGAGAGTCATCCAGGCTAGTGAATATCTGGATATTATAACCAATTGGTTTTATGAATCCATTTATATCCGCTATCACCGGGTTCAAACCAGAAGTCAATAGTTCGTTTAAGTCGGTCTGTGTAATTGGTTCGATCAAATTCGCATGTACTCTCAAACTACCATCTTTCTGAAAATCCACATACAATTTTACGTTGGTCGATTTGAACGATACATTCGTATACAGTGCAATTTCACCGGATTTGCCAATTTCCTTCGACAGTTTGAGTATAACTGAAGCATCCAGATAAGGTTTTCGTTTACCATTTGCGTATATTTCTTTGCTATATAGGCGATACATGTTCTCTCTGCGGACTCCAGGATTGTATTTTATAAATGGTACGTTTGTCGTTGCATGTATGTTTTTGAAGATAGAATCCAATGGTAGCAGGTCGACAAAATCAGTCTTGATACCAATATTGAAATTTACTATACCCTCTGAATCATACGGCAAGAATTCATTATCACCTTTTATCTTGTGAAATGCATCCACCACTTCGTATAATCGAACGACGTCCTCTGTTATCGACTTTTTCGATTCTAGTATCAGCTCCTGAGAACGACCAGTCAAATCCGATAAATTCAATATATCTTTTACAAACAAGAATGGATAATATGAATTGCTTATATATTCTTGGTCGATATCTTGTGTTCTTGCATATTCAAATACATCCGATGCTAGACATAGATATATCTTATTATCTTTCAGCCTACCCATATTCAACAGTACTGAATTATCCATCGAATACAACGGTGCGTCTGGTTTTATATATGGTGTAGTACATTGGAATGGATTTATAGAAAATAAATGGTTCACATGTTTATTGAACTTTCGTCCTAGTATTTTCTTGACGGGTTGGGTATTGTGTATTTCGCGAAGGTCTTCGTAGGTATACGATTCTTTCGTTAGGTCAATCGACTCAGAAATCCAATAATTACTTAAGAAATGTCTCAGTTTCACCAGTGTGAGAGGAATCTCATCATTGTTTGTTAGTTCGTTGTATATTTCAAGCAATTTGTTATCTGACATCGATTCGCGATTGAAATAAGAGAATAAATGTAATTCTGCATATGAGAATTCATTCAATCCTAATTCGATCAATATTTTATTCTTGATGGTTTGAATCGAGTCGTCCAGATAGATATGTCGAGGTGAAAATTTCAATTCACCGCTAAATACATCCGGTCGTTTCGTACCAAATACGATTGTTTGTTTGATTTCATTATTAGCGTCTAATACACATACTTCGAATTCTGACATCCGTCTATATTTACTAGTGTTATATTATACCTATATCAAAAAATGTAAAGAGATATTTTGTGTCGAAATATGTGAAAATTGATTGAATAGAATTTTCCGGTTCTCTGATGTACCACCAAAACCACCCATAATAACATGAGTTCCAACATTGATTTCGTTTACTACAGTGAAGAGTATGATGCGTATTATGACGTTGTCGAGATGGGAGAGTACGTCGTATTGAGGACGCACCAGTATGGATACATTTACGTTCTCTCGTATGATCGCTTGGCGCGCAAATACATCGTCGTGAATACCACTAACCCCAACATCTTTCCGACCCAGTAATTACTGGGTACATAGGAAAACACCGAAAATACACATAAAAACCCCTATGATATGGGAAAGCGTGATCGTTTCGTTTAATAACAGGTAACCGAGGATGACTACTATGGCCGGATACACTGACGTTATGGCTGCAACTATGTACGCTTTATTTTTTTTCAATATCTTGTTATATAGATACGTAGTAGTTAGACTCGAAATAACACATAGCAGCAGCAAAGGATACAATATCTTTTTTTTATTCATTGTAACAAGATCTGCATAAATATCCTCATACCCAATAACAGTTAAATACAGGAGAGCGAATCCAAAATATATGATATATACAAATACTATGAAACTCTCTAGTTGGATATGTTGAAGTATATATTTTGTTATAATCGGAACGGAACCGAATATGATAACAATTATAAGGCTTTCTAATAGCATCTGTATATATGTAAACGAGATAAAGATATATAGGTGGTTATGGTTATGCAGAAAATATGGGAGAGCCTAGACCAGACAATCCAAATATCCAACCGATATTTGGGTGTTTTGCGAAGCGATAAACTGATCGCGTACAATCCTCAGGTGCCGCATATCCAGAGACTGTGTGATGATACTAAAGTCGACGATATAGTTGTGTATCAATCTCATAGACTGAAACAGAACGGAGCTTGTAACTTTTTGGGAGTAATCAATATACACTTTTGCAAGGAAACAGGAGAACTGTATATAATAGACGGACAGCATCGTTATGAAGCCGTGAAGCGCATTTGTCGCGAAGTATGTAATTTTCCAGTTGCAATCGAAGTTGTAGTCGTCGACACATTGGATGAAGTAAAAGAGAACTATAAGATTCTGAATAAAAATACAACTCTTCCTGATTTTCCGGAGACTATCGATAAGGCAATTCCAGAAACGGTTGCGCTATTTTTCAAAGAAAAATACCCGACTATATGGTCCAAGAGTTCGCGTGCGAGGCGGCCCCACATATTCTTTGATTTCTTCCAAGAAGCACTGGGAGTGCTAACAGAATATCTGGAGATTACTACATCTGTCGAATTACAGCGACTCGTTGAGGAATATAATATGAAATTGGGTAAGTGGAATCCAGAACAGTATCCGGATTCAAAGTCAGTAAATGCGAATATTCTTGGTAAATGCAAGGAGACTGGTATGTACCTCGGTTTATTCAGTCATGTATCGGATGAATATCGATATGAGTGGGTAAAATCACTGATTCAATTAGAAAAAGGGATCATAATACGCAAACCAAAGAGCACAGTACCAAAGAAAGCAACCATACCTAAAAAGATCCGAGAGGATGCATGGAATACCCATGTTGGGAAAGATAAAAAATCCGCGTTGTGTATTTGTTGTAGAACATCTGTGATCGACGTATTTAATTTCCACGCAGGTCATGTGAAATCGGAAGCAAACGGAGGTTTAGTAAACGTAGACAATATACGCCCAGTATGTAGCGGATGTAATCTATCAATGGGTACACAAAATATGGATGAGTATGTGAGAACATATTATCTGCAAAACCTTACTAAATTCAGTTCAATTACATATGAGGAACCGAGTGCGACAACAAAGAAGAATAATAAATGGAATTTGGGTATTTTCTCATAAAAAGATTTTCAACCATATACGCATCACCAAGGGAGGGGTCGTAGGGGAACCGCAGGTTCCCTACAAACGTAGGTTCCCTGATTACTTAGCGTCGTAAAAGGGGTTGTCAGACAATTTCATAGAGCAGTATTCTCCGGATTGTTTTTTATAATCTTTCGGTTCGTGGATACCAGCATCCTTTGCGTTCTGTAGCAAGAATTTAAAGTTCTGCCAGAAATCGCTCTTATGGCCGATTGATTTCGTCATTACATGAGACAGCTCATGTATCGCTACAAACATGAGAGTATGTTCATCGATCAATTTATTTGGATCATCTTTTTTAACATTCAAACAGAATGCAAGTTTCTCCCCCTTGTTCTCACTATATGCGGTATATTGACTGGTCGGTAAAGTCTCCATTATCTTCTGAGGGTTGTAACCTTTCACCAGACGCTTTATGTTCTCGTCATTGGGGTGTTTTTCGGCAACGTATGCCACCAGTTTTTTACATTGGGCCGTGGTTTTTGCAAGAAGGTCCGCCGCGGCTTTCAAATTCGCCCGTTCGCGAACACAATACTTATTACCGTCAACGGAAGATATTATACACTTCAATTGAAAGCTATCTGTATCAAAATAGATATACAAACATATACCAATTATAAATAAAACCAATATATACCCTAAAACGTCTAAAATATTCATATGCTTTATATATACTATAACGCATATATTATTCACTTATCAGATCACATAATCGTTGTACTTCGTTTAATTTCGGTGGGCTGCCTCCAGACAAACAAACACTCATATTCCTTCGATTGAAATATTTACGCGCGACTTGATTCACTTCACTTAACGTTATGTTTTTATAGTATTTATTGTATAGTTTACTATAAGGACAAACAGTTTTATCTGGATACAATAACTCGAACAAGCCGTTATGTATACATTTCATCTCATTATTATCTAAACTTGTATTAATAGAACCCTCCAAATATTTTTTTGCTCGATTCACTTCGTCCGCTTCTACACCATTTTTGATTACATCACAGAGCATATCAATTACGAGCGGCAACACACCTTTCTTACCCTTTCCGTTTTGCATCATTTTTTTACTATCCGATTCTGCATACAGCGTGATATCACCATAATCCACATACATCGATATATTCGCATTTGACGTATATGTCAAACCGTTTTGTTCTCTCAATATAGTAAACAATCGTCCACTCATAGAACCTCCGAGTATCGTCTTTAATAATATCATTTTATAACGATCAGATTCATCTATACGAAATCCGATTGCCAGGTGCGTGGTTACTTCACTCTTCTTTTCTATGATCTTATACAATGGTCCATTTTGAGGCGGCAAATATCGGTTTAATTTGGAGTCACATAGAACCTTGTTTTTTGTTTTCACGAACATAGAAGATGCTATCATATGTTTCACACGATCGAACGATAGATTTGATACAATGCTTATCAACATGCGATTTGGTTGGTAATGTTGTTTATGGATTTCATGTATCCTAGCACAGGTGAGTCTATTCACATGATACTCCGGATTATCTATGGGGAGTTCGTATACACTACCTTTGTAGATAAGCTTATCGAGCTCTACAAACATTATATCACTTGAATCGTCGCTGTTCTTTGAATTTTCTTCTATGACAACCTGTTCTTCTTTGATACATTCCTTTTCGTCAAACACCGAGTTTAGCATCATATCGGAAACTAACCGTATCATGCTCTCTAAATAGTTACTGTCGCATTTTACTATATAGCAGGTGAATAGTTTATTCGTACTTGCGTTCATATATGCACCAATCTTATCATACATCTCTGTGATTTTTGTAGAATCCTTTATTGATTCTGTGCCTTTGAAACACATATGCTCTATGAAATGTGCGGACCCTTTCGCATCGCTCGGCTCGTCCGCGGATCCAAAATCACAGAATGATCGTGCGTACGTAACTGGAACATTACCCAGCGACTTTTCATAAATCATGCGAAACCCATTCGGGAAAGTATACGTTTTCACACTCATTATTATAGTAGTATGCTATAATAATTTAATAATTTATTAACGCTTGCCCTCTCCAATCTCCAGCGGCACGCGTCCATAATCGGGTTCGATCGTACTCTTATGCCAAGGTCCGGTATCAACTAAGGGAATAATAGGATCGGAGCGTTCCTGTAGATTCGCGTTACGTAGGCTCTGTCCGATGGTATCCAATCCGATATGGACGCCGGCCTGGAGAAGGTCAGGCATATTGATATTGGATCCATTGAGGTTATTCAGAGACGCCCACTGGGTATTAACGTCCTTGGGAAGGAGATCGACAGGATTGGCAGTTGGTGACACAGTGTATGAGTTATCTGACGACACTGGCATAGGAAGTTGATCTCCGCCAGCAGGCGGAGCAGCAGTCGCAAGAGGAGCCGTAGAACCATCTTCAACACCCTCAAACTTCATAGTCTTGCTATCGGAATAATATAAGAGCGCAGCACACAATAAAATGGCCGCTATTAAAATTACGATTCGCTTGGGCGCGAACCAAGTGGAAAGTCCTTTCAATAACTGTTGAAAATTTGTCATTATCCTGTTTATATAAACGGTTGATAAAATTATTTCCTGTGATTTCAGTTTATTTGCTAAATAAAGTTAGTTTTCCACTTCTAGATCTTCGTCTAAATCACTCTCGTCGCTTAAATCAGTCAACATGTATGTATTTTTAATATGCTTCGCCTCTAAATAACTTGTAAGTGCCAATTCCTTTGCAACTCGCGCCTTTTTCAACGCTTCTCTATACATTTTATAATAGACGTCATCACGCCGCTTCAAGAATACTTTTTCATCAGATTCAATGGAGTCAACCTGTATATCAAATTCTTCTAAATCATTGGACGACTTTTTCGGAGTATCTTCTTCTTGTGTTTCCATGACCGGTTGAGTAGGTTCCGGTTCCGGTTCCGGTTGGATATGTTCCGGTTCCGGTTGAATAGGTTCCGGCACCGGTTGAATAGGTTCCGGCACCGGTTGGATAGGTTCTTCTAAAGGTTCTTGGCGATTCGCGGGTATCAATATACATTTCTCGAATAGATCAACGGGTTTTAGTATCAACAATTGTTTCATTTCCATATCGATCTGAAACATACGCGGAGAACATCGAACCCCCTGAATTTCGAGTATAGTAGCAACATTATCATTCTCCTTTAACGTGTCACTATCAACTACATTCTCATTTTCATCATAAACCTTTAATGATGTCTTACCAAGCGTCATAGGAATATTTACACGTGCAATATAGAATTTTCCCGACTTGAATATTTTCAAAGGCGATGCGAATGAGTTCTCAATGTCGTGTTCTTCTAGATCATTCTCGAACCACTTGACTCGATTGGTATATATAAATTTTCTGCTGAATGCTTCTAAATTTTCCATCCATCGAATGAAGTTCTCATTCTCGTTCGTAAACATCAAATCACAATATGCTCGTTTACCTGCCTTTACAAAACCCTGTTTGATCTTACAATTCGGAGGTTGTATATACAGCGGCCTATCATTTAGCAAATACTTGATAAAATGGTTACCACCTGCCATTGAAACCGGTGACGTCATACTCAAGTTGGCAAATGAAAAAGCATCGTTCGGTTCTACGATCGCGTTCATTTTGATATGATATAGATTGAAATAATTTTTTAGCTATAAACGCGTAACCAAATATAATTATATTTCTTATATTTTTGTAATAGGATGCGAAACGTATTGGCGGATTTCTTTGCAAATGAAGATATGAAGCGCGATGTTAAAGATATAATCAAGCCGATTGTCATGTTTATTTATGACGAAATATATGTATATATTTGGTTTTTATGTCTATACAACGTATTTTTCATTTTAATAGTTTTAGCAATATTATATCTTATAATACAGTTGCTATCAAGGATGAAAGTTCTCCAAGAAACTATAAAATAATATATATATGTATTTTATATAATGCCTAGAAGACGAAGATTTAATAAGAGCGCGTCGCACGATTTCAAAGGAGGTAATCCGCAGCAGCTTGGAACCAGTGAGTTTGCCGGAGGCGGTGGCTGTCCGTTAGCTGCGAATTCACCTCAAATGGCTGGAGGTGGTGGAGCTGGCGACTGGGCGATTAGTGTCTTCGGAAACACGGACGCCCAATCAGCTGTTCCGGGATCTAATGTGATTGCGATGAGAAATCCAGACGCTGCTCCTCCTGTGGCGGATCCCACCATGGCGGGAGGTAAGAACAGCCAGCAGCAGCAACAACAGCAACAACAACAGCAGCAGCAACGGCATGGAAGAGGTGGGCGCGGTGTTCTCACTGATGTAGCAGTGCCTGCACTCCTTCTCTATGCGAATAATACGTTCAAGCGTAGGAAGAGTATGAGGAAGTCTCGCAAGAGTCGCAAGAGTCGCAAGAGTCGCCGCGGAAAGCGTTAAATAAACATTTATTATTATATTCCAATGGATAATAATAAAACCAAAGCTGAGTTCGTGAATGACGTGCAAAAGTGGGTGGCTATTGACACACAATTAAAGGTAGCAAACGAAAAAATCAGGCAACTAAGGGAGTCTAAGAATCAACTCACATCTCAGATATGTGGTTTTGTAGACGCACACAACATGCGCGACACAAAACTAGAAATAAGTGACGGAAATCTCAAAGTATACGATCGTAATGATTATGCACCACTCACATTTGGATACATTGAAACGTCGTTGGATAAGATCATACCTAACAAGGAACATGTTACATACATCTTGAAATACCTTAAGGAGAACCGAGAAATAACAACCGTACCTGATATACGCAGAAATACCACAAAATAAATATACAATCATTGTATAGCGATGCTTTACGAGGATGCGTTTTTAGATAAAGTTGAATTCGGTGCGAAAACATATGCGGATTTTCAAGGAGGCGGGAATGATGTAAAGGAATGTGTAGCTGGATACCCGATACTGAAACATTTATCGATTCCAGTTGGTTTATTCATGCGACCATTTCCAGTTGCGAACATAATAAATGCCGACCCAATTACGAATGTAATGGAATCAGAGAAATACGAAGCGCTTTACGAAAAAACGCTAGATACACATAAAGGTCGGAAGACGAGACGAGAAGTCCGATCGGTTACAAACAAGCGAGTTACTAAACGCTTGACTTAGTCCGCCCGCGTTTTTTACATCCGATGTACGGCGCACATGATGATCGCATCGTGAACCCGCGAGGATTACGGCATTGTTTTCTAGTAAACTTTCGTGGCAACTTGAATTTTTTTCCGTCGGTCACACGTCTACATGTTCTCCTTGTCTTATTGGCGGTACAACAAGACATAATATATATATATATATATATATATATATAAAACGGTATAA
>Ga0214923_10002676_pt1 | contig 23318 bp, 18 predicted proteins | sample LL1510_MetaG_FD_177993 | JGI IMG/M metagenome (GOLD analysis project Ga0214923, IMG submission 177993) | Freshwater microbial communities from Lake Lanier, Atlanta, Georgia, United States - LL-1510 | ecosystem: Environmental > Aquatic > Freshwater > Lake | place: USA: Georgia | collected...
TCATCCATTTGTTGAATATTCGCTCCTTCTCCCAATACCTCTTCTGTATCATGCAACACTTTTTTATCGTTTTTTCGATTTTTATTTAATTCGCGATTAAACGCATTTCTCTCGAATCTGTTATCTCTCGTGTTGTTCGTGTTGTCACCAAACCTCCGCGCGAACTTATCGCGCTTCTTATGCTCCTCCACCAACAACGTATCTTCCTGTTTCGCAATATGTTGTATAAACTCATGTACGTTTTTCCACACTATCTTATTCCCATCCGTCAAATACTTATTCGTCTTCCCCAACGTCTCCCTATACACATTTAATAAGATATCTATACCAACAGTCCTTATATTCAGCGCCGGAAAATGCGGCATAAAATCATTCCCCAACAAAAAACACATCAGTATATAATCTGTTATCCTGTTCGTGTCCGTTGTGTCCGTTGTGTCCGTTGTATCCGGCTCTACATTATGAATATACTTTACAATAGAAGCCGCCAGCTCCGGAATATCTAGCAAATAATCCGTATTCGCATCCAACGTAGAATCCACCGATTTTATAAACTCAGGTGTCTCGCGAAACAAATACAGATTCTTAGTTATATGCAAATGATTCAGTGTCAACATAATCAAATCAGCATCCAGACCATATACAAGTGTAACCGTATCCGCCGAATTATGATACTCTGGATATCTTCGCATATAATCAAATATCTTATGTTCACCTTCGCCTGGTTCTGAACTACTCGATATAATATATTCCAGTGGGGGGTCCGCGTTGTTCGAGTTATTACGCATCTCGCGCATCTCACGCATCTTTTTACCAAAATACTCAACGACTTCCTCATTTAGTTGCCGCATAAAATTAGTACCCGGTGTGATTGCCGACGTATTCCACGCCTCCTTATACTCTGCACCCTCTATATCCCGCTGAATTTGCGCCGTATACCACGACTTGTATCTCCTGTCACGCTGCTGACTCAACTTCGCAACCGGCGCAACACCGTCAAACGCAATAAATACACGTGTTTGGGGATTTAACACACTTACATAATAATCAATCTTGCTACACACCATTCTTATAAGCTCCTTCTCATACTCCGCCGATTTGCCTTTATCATACGTCGGGTTATTTTTTACAGCATCATATATCAATGAATTACAATCCATATACAAATTATTTACATGACTCAAATATTTCAGGTCTTTTAGAATATGACGATACGCTTTCACTATTTTTGAGAAATAACTAGGAATACCCATCTTAGTATTTTTGTATGGTTATTTATGTGGTTATATTGGGGGGTTATTTGGGCGACTGTTGTAGTGTAATGTATATATTATTATCTTTTTGTTTCTATGTATTTTACATATATATATTTAACATATTCCTATAAAAATTAAGTGTAATATAAAATTACGCAACAATTACTCAACAATTACGCAACACAAAAACATTATATTATTATATATTATATCATAACATATAATATATATCAGCTATGTCAGCAACTAACAACCAACAAGTACCTCAAAACCAAAATCAGCCACAGAATAGCGCATCCGATAATTTCATTAAAGCAGCAATGTTGTCTAATTTAGAACCAGGTGTATCTTTATCCATCGGCGGCATTCTACAAATACTCTCATCCTTGTCACCCGTTTTGCTATCCGGGTTTTTCATTATTTCTAGTTTAAGCAATGGCAACCTAAAATGGGTAATGTATTTAGCCGGGTTTGTTGTCCTCCTTTTCATTTTCTCTGTCGCTGCTTTCACCACCAACGCCAAATTCGAAAATATAAATAACCGCGGTTCACCCTACTGGAAACAACAGTGCAACTTCGTCTCTCTACCATTCGGTCTCAGTCAATACACAATTCCCAATTTCAATAGTGCAGCATTAGGCTTCATTTTTGCCTATATGTTTATGCCCATGTTGCAATATAGCAGCTACAATGTCGTTATGCTTTCCATCATCATGGTGTTCTTCTTCGTCGATGCCGCATCGAAAATATATTACGGTTGTACTCCTATGGTCGGCGTCATTATCGGTCTCGCTATCGGATGGATTGTAGGGTACATTTGGTACCTCTTTGTTTCCGCAGCAAATGAAGAAATGGTTTTCTTTAATGTCGAAAACGGCGCGTCAATATGCTCGCGACCCAACAAGCAAACTTTTAAATGCAAGGTATATAGAAATGGCGAAGTTATACATACCATGTAAAACAGTTACGTAACATGATATGAATTAAGATGTGGTGTGTAGATTACAGGAGGTTTTACGGATTAAATTTACTGCCATTATGCGTTATCCATTTCTTGAAATAATTCATCGTCATGTCTCTATGGAAGCTATTTGAAAGTAACTTTATATTGTTCTGATTTCTAGACATGATGGTTATATAGTTGAATACGATATTTTTAGTTATCGCTTTATGATACATGAACATCTGGTCTTCGCTAAATACGGGTTTTCTTACGCGCCTATTTACCGAGTTATGAAAATCAAAAAAGAATAACTGTAAATCCTTTTTTGTTTTAATGTTTTCTCGCTTCACGTTGCGCATAATTTCTGTTGCATGTTGTGAACAATCAGGACAAGGAAGAGTTGCGCATATTCTTGTACATATGTTTAAAAATTCATTCTTCAATTCATCAAAATGCTCATCCTTCATTTTAAACGAAAGAGTATGAAATAAATACCAGGTCGCATTTCCCCATTCTTTTTTTGTCGCCATATTATTAATATAATAATATAAAGACTTTTTATTTTATTAATTATACACAATTCATATTTTATGTTAGCTTCTAAATTAAATACACAACCGTCAGAAAAAACAATTGACTTTTTTTCCGAACTTTCTAAAATTGTACAAAGTACGACTGCAACGACCTGTGACTCCGTTATAAACGCACCCGAACCATCCAATACGATTATTTCTACATCATCATCATCATCATCATCGTCATCATCATCATCATCATCATCATCATCATCATCATCATCATCATCATCATCATCCTACGATAATATTTGTCTTATTTCTAAAGAACCTCTTCACCCCAATCATATTACTCTCTCTTGCAATCATAAGTTTAACTACATCCCCATTTATAAAGAAGTACTTTACCAAAAAACAAAGTTCAACAACTTATACGAAGTTACTAAACTTAACTACGACCAAATCAAATGCCCATATTGTCGCACCATCACTAACAAGTTATTACCATTTATTCCCTACCCATGTGTTAAACTCGCTAAAAATATACACTCTTCGGGTAGTAACTGTATACCCGTCGCGAAATGTTCCCATGTTATAAAAAAACACAACGGTGACGGTGACGGTGACGGCGGCGGGGACGCAAAGTGTAACAAAAATGCACTATATTATGAGACGGAAAACGTACTACTTTGCCCGACACATTATAAGAAATATGTCGCTAAAAAAGAAGCAAGTAAGCCCAATGATTCGGATAAACCTCGATGTGCTGCTGTATTAAAAAGTGGTACGAATAAAGGTAAGCCATGTAATAGTTTTATCTCTATCGATGGCTCGCAATTTTGCAAGAGACATACGCATTAACACGTGGTATATCCAAATACCTAGTTGGAAGAATCAAAGGATGATGATGACCTATTCTTTGCACCCGTTGCACCCTTTGGTGAACCACGCGCTGATGCTAATGCTGCTGCTAACGCTGCAGGTCCACTTTTTAGTGGTATTGCTGGCGGTGCCGCTGCTTTTGCACCCTTTGGTGAACCATGTGCTGCTCTGCCTGTCGGATGCCAAGAACTAGAACTAGAACTAGAACTATAACTAGAACTAGACCGATATGGAGAACGATAATGACGACGTCGTAATGCACCTGCTGGTGGTGGAGCAATCCTTGGAACTCTAAATACCGTCGCTCGTCCATCACCCTTATTTTTTATAGTAAATTTCAATCTCCTAAAAACCGGTGATTCACTGGAACTTGTCGGTCGTCTATACGTATGACGACGTCGCAATGCACCTGCTGGTGGTGGAGCAATCATTGGAACTCTAAATACCGTCGCTCGTCCATCACCCTTATTTTTTATAGTAAATTTCAATCTCCTAAAAACAGGTGATGCACTTGACCACCCAGAAATAGAACGAGAACGAGAAGGAGAACGAGAACGAGAACGAGAACGAGAACGAGAAGGAGAACGAGAAGGAGAACGAGAACGAGAACGAGAACGAGAAGGAGAACGACGCCGTGGTACTGGAGAAACTAAAGTCGCTGGACCCATTAATAACTTCATCGTATTTGGTAGCACGGAACCAGTACTACTACTAGAATTTCCCATTGAACTAAGACTTTCAGCTGATAATGGTGTCAATGATCTTCTAGAACTAGAACTAGAACTAGAACGGGGCTTAGTATCCATTAATAATGATGCCGTGTTCGGTAATTTTCCGCGAGAATTACTACTAGAACCTGATGTAGACATAATATATATATATATATATATATATATAATATGGTAATTTTATAATATAGTAATTTTATAATATGGTAATTTTATAATATGGTAATTTTATAATATACTAAATATATGTAAAAACTACCTAAAAATATAGGTACATATATATTTTATATATAAACATGACGAATTCGTTGTATATTATCGCCGAGTATATTTGGCTAGACGCAAATAAAAAATTCAGGTCTAAAACCAAAATTATTCGACCAAGTCCTCATGACATTCAAAATAAAGATTATTCGCATTTTTCGGCTTATCCCAAATGGGACTACGACGGCTCTTCTACGGGGCAAGCGGATGGTAAAAAATCCGAAATAACACTTGTACCTGTTTTTGTATGCGTCAATCCTCTATTACACGTATCATCCATAGGAGAACATACGTATTCATCAAATCTTGTTCTCTGCGAAACATACAATCAAGACGGAAAACCTACCAGCACAAATCGACGTTATTCTGCTGAACCACTATTCGAAATATATAAAGAAGAAAAACCGTGGTTTGGTCTTGAACAAGAATACTTTATCTTCGACAAACGCATCGAAACCACGCCACATGATTTGCTATTGTACGAAACAACCAAACACTACTGTGGCATCGGACGCGTCATTGAGTATCGGAAAATAGCCGAAGAACATATGCTCGCATGTATAAAAGCCGGCATTACAATCTCCGGTATCAACGCCGAAGTAAGCAAAAATCAATGGGAGTTTCAAATCGGACCATCGGAAGGAATACTGGCTGCAGACGAGCTAATGATTGCACGGTTCCTTCTTGAGCGCATCGCCGAAAAATATGAGACCACCATATCATACGAACCTAAACCATTCGCGCACATCAATGGGTCCGGGTGTCATACGAATTTTTCCACTCTCAAAATGCGGACCCCCAGTAAAGACAATACCGGATTAAAAGAGATTCGTCGCGTGATTGATGTACTTGAAAAAAGCCACGCAGAAGATATAAAACACTATGGTGTCAGCAATGAACTACGCCTATCTGGGAAACACGAAACTTCCAGTTATGACACATTTACGTGGGGCGTCGGCGATAGAGGAGTATCCGTTCGCATCAATAATGGTACACATAATGCGGGATATGGATACTTTGAAGACCGGCGACCTGCTGCAAATATGGACCCATACTTAGTTACCGCTATGTTAATGATGCGCTCTATTGATATGGATTTATAAAGAATGGCGATGAATGGCGATGATATTAGAACCTCAGTTTTACATATAAAGCGAGTTGACCGAACTAAACAGCTTTATATGTAATATAATGGGTGTGTGTGCGCGTGTGTGTGCGTGTGCACACATCTATACCGAAATAGCCGACGAACTCTTCGCTTGTTGTGCTCTTTTTCCGATACCTTCCTCATCGTATAATTTTTGTTTCATTGTTTTGCGTCTTCTTCGTGCTTCGTCATAATTTGGAAGTACTTTTGTTTTATACATGTATCTCGCCGTTTTTCTAAATCTGTCAGGGGGTAACGGGTTCATTAATTCTGTCTTATATATACGTTTGTTAAATTCGACATTTTCGCCTTCGTACCTGTCATAATCTAGATTTGCGGTAATTTCTTCGTATATTTTTTTCACCGACATATCATCGTATTCTTTCTTTATTTCTACATATTTTGGATGGTTTGCAAATGCCTCGGGGTCAGTATGTGCTTCATACAAAAGTCCTGCAGTGATATACATGTTTAGTATATCCAACATGGTAAAATAATTTAACATCTCTTTTGAATATGCAATTGCATTATCTAACATACCACACGTACGTGTAAACTCTGGGTCTGAAAAGGGACCTGGTCCGTATAATAATCGTAATTCCTCCACATTTTTATTAATAATTTTCAATGATGTAAGTATCATCCCTATTTTCGATGAACATAAATTTTTAAAATCAGTCATTAAAAATATCTTAACTTTTATCAACTCGTCCAAGAAAGGATAATACCATTCATTCACTATCATTGGTCTATTTTCTATTAAAATATTCGACATACTAACATCGTTTATCCCGGCAAAACTAAATGTTGTAGTTACCATATGAATGCTATTATAACTATGTTTTTTAAAATCTGTAAATTTTGTATTATAAAAATTAATAATTTTTTCTCCCATATCAAATATCATATTATGTTTATTATCTTTTACATAATCCGTATAACCAGCGAATATATACCGTCCATTCCTTTTAGTATATGTAAATGCGTAAATATACTCATCATAAAAAACCATATAATATTCATTCGCCATTCTAAGAAATTTTGATAAAAACTTCTTGCCTGTATTCAATACTGTTATCGCTGGATTAAAATTACCAGGTTTACCTAGAAGACTATTATGTAAATCATCACCCTCTATATAATCCACCATACAAGACACAATAAATAAGTTTATTCGTCTATTTCGTTGGATTGCTATCGGAAGCAAAGATTCTATCAAATTCATCTTCGTATTTTTACTAAAAAATGTTGTACCAGGATACAGTTTAAATAACTCTTTTTTCGCCAAATACGGTGTGGAGGTATCTAGCTTATGATTTACAGGTAAAAATATACCCATTGTAGTTTTATTTTTCAAAGACTTGTATGAAATTTTTTTATTTTCGGGTATCATCATATCTTCTACATCCCCCTCAAGAAATCTATCATGTGTTATATCGACTAAGTTAAGCGTCTCGCTAGTATCGCATGAACTTATGTTATCATGCATGATATATGGACACAATATCTTGAACGCCATCTCACGTGTTTTTTCACCATCATCTGTATTATCAAACATTACATTGTAAAATGAACTCTGCATAATATAATTTAGTTTTACCATGAAACTTCTGTATTTCATAGCTAATGCTTGTCCCATTTTTCCAAATTCTATAATTCTTAAGTACTTATTTGCAAGAAACTTCATTTTCGGTGTTAACTCGTTTACGACTGCACCATGCGCATAAACAAGCGCAGTATCTTCGCCTTTTAGTTTTGGATGTTTTTCAGATAAACTCACCAGCGCATTTTCTTCATCACCTGTCATCCGTTGAGTTCGAAACATTGGGTGAGTTTTATACCCCTTAACCATATAACTATTCGGATCCGGTGCATTTGTCAAAGGTGATTCTACGTCTACATCATGAATATCAGTCGCCATTGGGTTGTAAGGATCGGGACCAATGACGTTATATTGATTTGTATATATATATACCAGTTGCATGAATCTTTCTGTATCTTCTCTCGACATGAATAAACGACTCTGCATTACTTCTATACTTGTAATTCTTATATTCGGCATCAACTCGTCTCTTAATCTCCCTTTCACAAGAATATTCGCATATGAACTTAACTTATTTATTCTTAATAACATATCATATATAACATCCGCTAAGTAATCATATGTAAGAGGAAACATATTTATATTCATCTTTATACTATTCTCTTCCGGTGTTAATTTTATACTGTTTTTCGGTAAAAAAGATAATGGTAAAGGACGGTCATATGGATAATGAAAAAGTGTCATATGTAATGTAGGTGCCGTCGCTGCCGGGTTCCCGCGAACACTTATTCGCGAACTATACTGTACGATATCAAACGTGGGTGTATAGGTTGTCACTAAACTGCGACCCTGTGGCGATACTATAATCGGCGGAGCTTGTGGTATATTTTCCTGTAACTTTCGTCTAAATCTTTTTATTTTTTTTTTATCTTCATTTTGTCGTTTTTTTAAATATTCTTCTAAAAAGTAATTGCTCCCTTTCTTTGTTCTATTTGCTATATCCCTGTCTATGACTAGAGGTCCACTTTCGCCATCTGAATGATATTTATCACTTAATGTTCTTTTCCACATTTTTAGCACTGCCCTACTCGGACCTCTAGGGGATACCTTAACTTGCCCCCTAGAAGATGAGGCAGATGCTGCCTTCGGAGGCGATGCTGCCTTACTACTTGCACCCTTTGGAGATGAAGCAGATGCTCTACCACTTGCACCCTTTGGAGATGAGGCAGCTGCCTTACTACTCACACCCTTTGGAGATGAGGCAGATACGGATTTTTGTTGTACCCCAACACTCGATTTATTACTATCCGATGATTCACCTCCTTTATGTATTTTTAAATAGGTTCTACTCTTTTTACTTTTAACTTTTCTTATTTTTCTTGTTTTCATATATATACTATAGACCCCCTAAATATATAGTATATCTATATAATATTATACATCCATACCCATCCATACCCATCCATACCCATCCATACCCATCCATACCCATCCATACCCCCCCACATCCGCCACCCACACCATTATGGTAAGCATCCTCGCACAACTATTCCCTCGCCCCAAAGCATAATGGTCACAACCCCCGCCGTAAGATGGGCAGGGCGGACGCCGAAGAAGTGATGATGTTTCTTTTTTTCAAATCTAAACCTGGATTTTCAAAATTGGACATTTATTTTTGTCCATTTTTCAAAATCGGGGGTAGAAATGTGAAAAAAACATCGATTTCGTCACTCAGACCATAATGCTCTAAATCGTGTTTTTAAGATTGAAAATTTGTGACGATAATTTTTTCGTGATTTTTATATATTATATGAAAAGGATTTAGGAGTTTTTTTTTGTAGTCTATTATATAGAATGGCGGAAGAAACGACTACAGAAAAAAACTCCAAAAAAACTCCAAAATTTGTCTGCGAAAAATGTGACTTTAAATGCTGTAAGCAAAATGAACACAAACGTCACCTTGAGACCATCAAGCATAAAAGACTACATGAGACTACAAAAAAAACTCCAAATACTGAACAAAAATATTTTGTCTGCATTTGTGGTAAGAAATATAACCATCATTCAAGTCTAGCAAAGCATAAGCGGATGTGTATTGTGGTCAATACACCTGTTGATTGCAAGGATAAAGAATCCACCATTGGCACTATTGACACCATCACCAACACCATTATCGCAAAAGAGGTGAATATAGATTGCGAAACAGATGATGCAAATAATAATAAGTCATTATCGGTACCAAATTATAGTAACTTTACAAAAGATGACATTATTCTTAAGCTCATCAAAGATAATGATGAGATGATGAAAATAATCAAAGGACAACAAGAACAGATAAATAGTATAATACCCAAAATAGGTAATATAACAAACAATAATAATAATAACACGACGAATAACTTTAACTTGAACGTTTTTCTAAACGAGCACTGCAAAGACGCTTTGAATATTTCTGACTTTATTGATTCACTTAAGATAACACTCGAGGATTTGCTTTTTTCAAAGACAAACGGGATATCACGCGGGATAACAGATGTCATGATAAAAGGACTCAAAGAGCTCGACATTCACCGACGTCCGATTCACTGTACGGATATAAAGCGCGACATCATGTATATCAAGGATGAAGACAAGTGGTGTAAAGATGAGAATCACGAGATGATGAAAAATACAATTGTAAAAATTGCAGACAAGGAGCGAACCGCCTTGCAACAGTGGGCTATCGACAATCCTGACTGGATGGAAACAGAAAGAAAACAACTGGATTACTTAACAATGGTGCGCTCGATTTGCGAACCTATTGAAAACTATGACAACTACGAACGCAAAATTATAAAAAACCTGGGAAAAGAAATTCAAATTGATAAGAAAAGTTAGAATATTTCGGTGAAATGGAACAGAATAGTTTAACATCGATGATGTATGAAAATTTCAAATCTCGGAGGGCACTTTTCAAAAATGGACATTTATTTTTGTCCATTTTTCAAAACCGGGGGTAGAAATGTGAAAAAAACATCGATTTCGTCACTCAGAGCATAATGCTCACAAACGCGTTTTTAGGATGATTTTTTTGTTACCATATTTTTTTACAACTTTTATATATATTATATGAAAATGATTTAGGCATTTTTTTTGTTAACATAATATATAGACATATTAACAAAAATGCCAAAGAAAAATGCCAATATTTTTGAATGTAAAATATGTAACTTTATATGTAGCAAACAAAGTAACTATGATAATCATTTAGTCACATCTAAACATAAAAAGTTAACAAATAGTGAAAAAGATAACAAAAATGCCAAATTGTTTGAGTGCATATTATGTAGCAAACAGTATTTTTCAAGAGTTGGGTTATGGAAGCATGATAAAAAATGCAACATTCATAAAAATATTATAGTAAACGACACTGTAATAAATGACAATTGTGGAAATCACGACAAAGAAACGAATCAAGTAATTACTAAAGACATGTTTATGGAACTTATCAATGATAATAAAGAAATGATGAAAATAATCAAAGACCAACAAGAGCAGATAAAGTGTATGATTCCTAAAATAGGTAACACCGTCAATAATACGACGAATAATAACACGATGAACAACTTTAATCTCAATGTTTTTCTAAACGAACACTGCAAAGATGCGTTGAATATCTCCGACTTTATTGATTCGCTCAAGATAACGCTCGAGGATTTACTATTTTCAAAGACAAACGGGATATCACGTGGTATAACGGATATCATGATAAAAGGACTCAAAGAGCTTGATATTCACAAACGCCCTATTCACTGTACGGATATAAAACGCGACATCATGTATATCAAAGATGAAGACAAGTGGTCAAAAGATGAGAACCATGAGATGATGAAAAATACAATTGTAAAAATTGCAGACAAAGAACGAACAGCTTTACAACAATGGGCTATCGATAACCCTGATTGGATGGAAACAGAAAGAAAACAACTGGATTACTTAAAAATGGTACGCTCGATTTGCGAACCTATTGAAAACTACGACAATTACGAGCGTAAAATCATAAAAAATCTTGGGAAAGAAGTACAACTGACCGATATTAAAAAATAGTAAACATTTACAAGATATACAAGATATACAAGATATACAAGATATAAAACATATTTATGTAAATATATATAAAAGTGTTTTATTAATATTCTATAGTATAGTATAATAAGCATAAGACATGGAAACGAAAGAACAGTTGGTCCAACATATTAAGGGATGGTTGGCAAATGACAATGAGATACGCGACATACAAACGCGGCTCAAAGAACTAAAAGAAAAACGTAAGGGATATGCAGACAGTTTAGTAGAAATTATGCGCAAAAATGAAATTGACTGTTTTGACGTAAATGATGGAAAACTTATTTATACAAAAACAAAAGTCAAAGCTCCTTTAAATAAAACTACTTTAGCATCATCGCTTATGAAGTATTTCAAAGATGATGACGAACAGGCGAAAGAATTAGTGCAGTTTTTATTAGAATCACGCGAAGAAAAAGTAAAAGAATCAATACGCCGTAAAGTACAAAAATAATAATATACTAGTATTATAATTGTGTTACACATTATTATAATACCATGCTCCCTTCATCACAACAATTAAGAAAAAACAATACAGGGAATGAAATGCCAGTATCATTGGGTACTATTGAACGGTACTATAAGAAGACAAATACAGCTAGAGATGCAATAGATGCGAGAGATAATTCGAAAATCAAACGTAAAAATAAAAATAAAAGAAGTACAAACAAAAATGTAGACGACGCAGATGATGTATACAATGCAGATGATGCAGATGATGAAATGTTGAGAGAACTTACTCCTTCTTATATAGAGTCCGAAATATCTAATAAAGTATCGTCTCGTGGTTTAATACAAGAAGAACAATACGAAAGCAGTGTGAATAACGGCATGTCTGTAAAAAAACACAAAATGACAAATATAAAATACCCCTTCTCGGATAAATCTTCAGAACATTTATCACAAGATGTAGACAATATAAACGAACGAGATAACACAGACGATGACGAAATAGTAATCGAATTATTAGTATACTATATAAATCATACAGGATATAAACCATTTTTAGAGTTTATGTTATACAAATCTAGCGAGGATGACACATTCTATTTCCCCAATTTTTCACAGAGCACTTCGAATTATGGAACAGTAGAGAATGCCTCCCTCTTACTAGATAACATTCTAGGTGAAGGTCTATGCGCATTTAAAGGAAGAATCATAGAATCGCCCAGCATGAATCGCGTAAAAAGTGCATACATTGACAAACGCATGATATTACTATATGAACTTCGGGAGAAAAATGATACGGTTATGCGGTTACGACATAGCGATAGTATATGGTGGGGCACGGTAAGTGAAGTATTTAACTATCGTAAGATACTGTTCTACAACATAAGCGATACGGTTACGGACTTGTTTTTAGCTTACCCCGCTGCTATAAAGATATATTATAGAGAAACATTACTTGAAACGCCTATGGTTTTTTATAATGGAAGTGATAGTAATACTGCAAAATATAATGCCATTTTTTCTGTTAAAAAGGCGAATAATGAGTCAAGGTATGGTCCATTTTATTATTTTACGGAATTATATAATGCGATGCGTTATGCATGTTATGACGATGATACGGGAGAAAAGCGTAAAAAAGGTGGACTCGTGAAATTTGTTATTTATCCGGGGAGAATGAAGGTATTTACGAAGAGAGATAAACCTGATAAATCAGAAATGGCAAAATATATTTTTAGCACAAAACCGCTGGAAAAAAAGACAGCACAATTTAGAGATAACGACTGTAAATGGAAAGAACATTATAACTCTTCTTATAATGGTGCATATGAAATACCTATTAAAAAGTCAGACATTATGAGTGATACAAGTAGTATAGATAGCACTGACGACGATGATGCTTCCGATGCCGATAGAAACGAATTTTTTATTGAAAAAATATCGGAAAAAGGAAAACAAAAAGACGTCTATTATTTAGCAATGCGTATATGTATAAGTGAATATAACTTTCAGACGCCTTTATCGTACTACTATATAGATACAAAAGATATACCCGATAAATATGAATATGATTTTAAAAAATATAAAATAATATAATATATACAACTAATAATGAGAATGGGAAGTCTAAAATCATGGGTAATTTTAATTTTAGTTATTTCTTTTTTAAATCCAGCAATATTTTCAATCCTCGACTTTTTAGAGGTCGATAGAAGTTCATACGATTCTTACATCATTTGGGGGAACGCTTTGATTATATTTTGGTTTGTTTTGAATGATAAGAGGTCGTCTGAGCTCCTACATATATGAGATATGATGCAATCTTTATAACATGAGACGTATGAGTGTTGGTGAGAAATGCAGTAATTCGTCGATAAATATAGAAATGAAAAACTGCGTTTATTTAACAAACATCCACAAATCCACAAATCCAAAACATACAAAAACATACAAAAACATACAAAAACATACAAAATATTATATTTGCATATTATATAATATTTTATGACAGATATTATCGACTATAATAGTGATTTAGAATATTTACTAAAAATACACGCAGAAGAATGCGAGTCGTTCTCAATCTTACACCGCTATTCATTTGAGAAGTACAGTGAAAGGTCCAACTACATAAACATACCCGTTATTATACTCTCTAGTGCAATCGGATTCGCAACAGGTATTGATATCGGCTACGATAAGATGAATATTATTTTAGGTGTAAGCAGTATTTTTGTAGGTATAATAAAATCAATCGATACATATTTTCAGTTAGGTAAACGGTCCGAATCTCACCGCATTTGTTCGTTGCAGTTTCAGCAAATAAACAAGAAAATAATGATAGAGTTGTCATTGAAACGGGACCAGAGAATATCCGCTAAAGATATGCTACAAATTATTAAAACCGATATAAAAAATTTACAGGATATTGCACCGCTTATTGACGAAGAAATCATTGAAATGTTTAAGAAAAATTATGGGGTTATGGACATGTCATTAAATAAAATTACATTTTCTGCACATACGCCCAATTTATGCAACGGTTTGAGTCAGGTAACTATAAATGGTGAAAAATCAAACGACGATGATGAAGAAAGAAGAGGACGACGAAGGCGGAGAAGCGGTAGTCGAGGGTCTCGTGGGTCTCGTGGGTCTCGTGGTTCGCGTGGTTCATCCCATGACACTGATGACGACGATGACGATGATGACAATAATGGCGGATATAGAAATAGAGGTGGTGGGTATTCCGGCGGCAATAAAGATAATAAAGGTAGTCATGGAAGTGATGGTAATGCTTCGTCGGGAAGTGCATCATCCGGATTTATGAGCTCTGTTTCTAATTTTTTAAGTAAAGGAGTAAATTTAATTAAAGGTACTACACCTCCTCCTCCTGCTGACACCGAATCGAACGGTAAAGATAAACACTCTAATGGTAGTAGTAGAAATAGTAGAAACAGTAGTCGAAATCACAATAGAAAACCGAAAAACTCTGTTATTGAGTTGACGAGTGTTGTTGTAGACGGCGGCGCCAGCGCCACTAATAGTATACTACAAGGTAATATCGCGTCTAAACCACCAAGTAGAAATTCAAATTCTAACGCTGTGCGCACACCACCATTAGTATCTACAAACAATAATGTTAATGAAACTACAAATAGTCTCCCATTAACAGAGGCGCATCTACAACAACTTGTTATGTTACAACAGTTACAACAGTTACAACAGCAACCGCAACAGCAGCAACAACAACTTCAACAACAACAACCACAACAACCACAACAACCGCAACAACCGCAACAACAGCCGTCGCGCCCACCATCAAGTACCTCCCATCATTCACTCGTGTCTCATCTATCTCATCGCTCATTTCAACCTGTTAACTTTACTAATGTATTAGATACATCCTCTCTTGTAGCTAGCGCGGAGGTTGTTTTTACCAATACGAGCAACAACAATATTCACCCCTCCGGTGCATCTGTTGCATCCGTTCGTAGTAACAACGGAAGTCAACACGTATCTAGAGCTCCAAGTGTAAATGGTTCAACGCATAACTCCGTTGTCGGTTCTAATACACCGCGCGTTTTAAACAGTATGGAAGATAATAACGCGAATCAAATTATAGAAGTACAGGAGATAGTAAGCATTAATAGTGTCCAGCCTCAACCTAGTAACCCCAATGAAGACGACGGTTTCATGTAAACCCGTGGCGAACCCATATTGTTTTGATTATAATATATATAAAATTGAAATAAAGATAAAATAAGTATATAATAATAAGAACCCCATCCACTACCCCCGATACAAAATCGTTTATTCTTGAAAGAGAAATGGAACGACGCGTGAACAAAAGGATAGAAGATTACATCATCGGATTTAAAAATGACGTGGCGAAAAAACTACAAGAAATTGTCAACTCCCTTCAAGTAACGGATGCATCCACAAGAGACGAACTTATGCGCACCATTGATAATACGAAGTTACACTGTAACTCTATGACGGGTTTTGTGTATAACTACGAAAAGTTGCGACTTGGGAAAGAAGATTTTATGAAACGAAAGCGCGTCAAGAGCGTTGTACCAATCTACGAAAGATGTTGTGCAAAGAGGGCAAATGGCGAACAATGTACACGACGCAAGAAAGACGGCGAGACGTATTGTGGAACACATATCAAGGGGACACCGCATAGTATCGTCGACGAAGTTGAATGCGAAACACCGACGGCAAAGAACGTGAAGGTTGATATATGGGCGCAAGATATCAAGGGGATTATATATTATATCGACAAAGCTGGTAACGTATATGATACGGAAGACATTATGAAAATAGACAAGTACCCGAAACGCATCATTGCAAAATATCATCAAGATGAAGCGGGTAAATATAGCATCCCGTCCATATTTGGTACACCTGCGACAGCTTCTTCGTGAGACTCATATATCTCGTATATCTCCTAAATAAAACTACTCAAATCAAATAGTGTAATTTGCCATAATATATAAAATTTTATATATACTTAAAAATATTTTACAGTATATATATATATAATGTACCATTCATATAACAGTAGTAGCGCGGACATTCGTGTAAAAATCGATGATGTATGGCAGCCTGCAGACGAACAACAGAAAGCCGCATATGTCGGCTATAAGTCCAGGCAACATTTTTATAGAGAGACGCCGTATACCTGCGAAAATGGCATAACTGTTTTTCGCGATAATTCTATTCATGGTGGTGAAGCCACATATGACGACCCATATATGCCTACTTATTTTAAACTGGAACATTCAGTGCGTGGTACACCCAATGCTAAGTATCCTATTATAGATATGAACGATATACGTGTTTTTTTAGTAGAAGGGGTCGAGGGGAATGGCAGTCGTAACGGCGCGGGGTGGGTAAAGTCGCGTAACTATCAAGCGTGGGCGTACGCTGACTTCGTGTATGATACAAATGCGACTAGAAAATGTTATATGTCGAAATATTCAACATATCTTGCATTTCCTCCCGGATTTGATAGTAGGAATGTTGTCACGATTGATATCGAAGACTTGCCTCCGAATATTATTTTTTCCATGGGGAGGAACGAGAATAATAGCGTGTATTATGAGAAAAATGAATCCGGACCAATTCGGGTTAGAATATGTGATAGCGAATACGCTTGTAATGGATACCTGGGGTTTTATACGAGATTAACCATGGATATTGGCATTATTGTGACTCCCCCTGATGGTACACCCGGGATACAGGAAACGGAAACGGAAACGGAAACGGAAAGCGCACGATGTGTATAATATATTATACAAATTTTTCCTCTCTGAACCACAAATTTGCGACATACTTAATTCCGCTTTTAACTGGTAATCCGGCATGGAGGGCTTTGGGATGACACTTTTTATTATTTTTAGCAAGTGGGTTAAAAATGATAGCACTATATTTGGGTGGTTTGATTTTTATGTTTAATACAGGAAAATTAGTAGCACCTTCGGTAAATTCGTCATTTAAATATATGAGAACCGTCTTTATACGTTGCCCTCCTCTCGCCATAAATTCTTTACATGAATGATGACTATCGCAACATGCGTCGTGATGTTCATTGTAATAACCGTTTGGCTCATATTTAACTACTTGCAACGCTTCTGCATTTTCTATAGGTAAGTTAACAATAGATGCTATTCTTTTCGTAATATTCATAATCATGGGGTCCTCGCGGTATAACCATGTATTTTTACTTTTGCGAATTTTCGTATCAAGTATATCCCCTAGAATACGACTATCACTAAGATGTGATGAAGATTTATTAATAATATATACCGCTTCTTCTTCTGTTATAATATTATTTATTATATATGGTTCTTCATATTCATCTGTCATTAGAGCATAATTACATTTGGTAAAAAAATTAAAATAATAATAATACTTTTTAAATAACATAAGCAAAATAAATGATATGATAATTAGAGTTAGAGCAACATACGCTATATGTTTTATTTTTACCATTATATCGTTAGTTTGTTATAATATACGAATAAAAATATTATTTGTATTCGTACTAAAGGTGTAAAACATATAATATAAATAATGCATAATATAAATAATATAAATAATATAAATAATGCATAAAATAGAATTCACTTCTTTTTCATAAACTTTTCAAAGCATATCGTAAAACACGACTTCGCAACTTCTTCTGCTATTTTTTCTACCTTATTAACGTCGAATTTCCCTTTTGATGCGTCGATAAGAAAATCGATGGCATCCGTAACAACGCCGCCCTTTATCAAATGAAGTGCTTCCTGTTTATGTTCTGGCGACAACATATCATTTGTCATTACAACCTCGGTAAGTAGGTTCAATACAAACTCTTTTTTCTTACTACCTGTTTCATTCGTTTTTTCCACGATTACCATCGCCATACGAAGAAGACGCATTATTGTTTCGGGGGATACGGAAAGATTGTTTTCCTTGATACTTTTCAAAAATTCTTCCTTACAGTATGTGAAATCTTTTACAACGATGGTGACCATCTCATTACCCTGCGAATGTTCCACCCGAATATTCACATCTTTGTTATCCGTCGTCGTATCATGAGAAGGCACATTTGTTGCGTTAGATGAGGCAGAACTATTTGGCTCAGGAACGCCGCGAATATCCGCTTCATTCAATTCCGGCAATATCAACTTATCGGTAACATGTACATCCCATTCATGGTTACTACCTTTTGAAATAATTACCGGCGATGATACAGGGGAGGATATGGGCGTTGTATCTACATAAACCGGTGAGTCGCATGTTTCTTTTGTATCGAGTATGTTAGTACTTTCCATTTTAAGTATATGTTATAATATATATTATAAAAATATTTTATATTGATTTAATTATTAATATATAATTACCGGATAATATATAGTTACCAGATACCTATATATTATATAAACAGTAAACATTATAAAGTAAACATTATAAAGTAAACATTATAAAGTAAACATTATAAAGTAAACATTATAAGATAAACAAAAATATAAAAAAAGTATTATCATATCATTATCGTCATCATCATCATTATCACCGCCACGAATATATACTTACCTGTATGTTATATGTTGTATGCTGCATTCTGCATCCTTAGAACGGCGCTGTAGGTGTCCTGTCTGTTACTGAACTTTGTTGTTGTCTTGGTGCTGAAAGCATTCTGCCAATACGCGCGCATCCTGGAGAAGCATGGCACGAGAAGAGTTGGTCGCCCCCTTGTGAGTACATGTAATCTTCATCGTTGCCCGCTGCGCCACCTCCATTTTGATAAGCTCCGCGCGTCGCAAGAATCGCATCGCGAGACAAGTATCGCAGTTGAGAACCAACGCCGCGCGATGTCGGGGTGAATTTCGATACAATCTTGTCATTCTCTTTGGTCTCTTCTTCGAGACGAGCTTCTTCGGTTTCTTGGACCGGATTTTGTGTATCGTTGTCGACACACCCTCCGCTAGAATGTGCGCGTCTGGGTGCTTGAGGAGGGCATTGAAGTGTGTCATCATAGCAGTAGTCACTATCGGTTTGAATATGGTTGTACGTGACAGGCATAGAACTGAGGATTTCTGATTGGAGAGGTGTAATATCGTTCACGGTCACCGAACGCTGCTGAATTTGTGATGCCTGGCGCGCAGCGACATATCTTTCACCAATCGATGATGCCATCAGACCACTAATACAGACGAACAAGTCATCGGCTAGCTGAATCATAAATGGGTCTTCGCCGAGATTTTTTTCAGTGACGTAGGCGAGGAATTTCGCCTGGAATGCGGTGACAAGCTCGATAATTCGGTTCTTTTCTTCGTTCATTGTATTGTATGGGAGTCTACTCATATTTCGGAGGAACGCTAGTGCTTGGTTTACCGTAACAATCGTGTCAAGCCTCCATAGTTCTTGTTCGACGGATTGGTCGGCGGTGGCGGCTTCGGATTCGGGCAAGTACGTCAACAACTGTTCCGTCTTGTGTGTCATATTTCCAGGAGACGCGGTTGAGAAACACGCCATGTCGCATACAACTGTTTCGACACTCCACGGAACGCGGACATAGAAGGTGCGCGACGATTCATAAACGAGGTCTTCGATTTGTATTTCGCTGTTCCAAGACATGGTGGCGAAATCGTAGAACTCGACATTGGATGAAAGAGTCACATCGGTGTACGCCGCATTCATCGCAGACCATAGGATTTCGCCGAAAATACATCCCGTCTTCTCTGCGTCGTCGATGAACCACTGCTTTGATTTGGGGAAATACGCGCATAGATTTTGCAGCATCATGGAGTCGTGGTCGGGTCCGTATCCAATCATGATTTGTTTCGCTGGTTTCTGCGGCACGGTAAGAGTAGGAGTCAACAATGATGCAAGTCGCGATACATGCTTATCTCCCTCGTTGTTTGAACCGTCGGTGAGGAAAATGTGCATGCGCGTAGTGAAGTTGTCGGAAATGGTCGCATCCGGTTGGATATAGTCGCCCTCTACGCTCATGAGACGCGCAATTTCTTTGAAACACTTCTCGAAATTCGTACCTCCTGTAGGTCGGATATTCATGACAATTTCGATAAGGTTGTCTTTGTTTTCCTTTGTGACGCGGGACGGGAGAAGAACACACGAAGCGTCGGAGTGGAAACTGACAATTGTGAGGTAGAACTCGATGTGCGGGTTTTCGTCCTGTTGTGAGGCAATATAGTCAATCATGTTTTTAATCGTGGCGTGAACAAACTCCATCTTCGTTTGGATGGGTTGTCCTTGCTTGGTTGCCGTCTCTCCCATTGAACCAGATGCGTCAACGGATGCATAGATGATGAATCGCATTTTTTGTCTGGATACGAGACCTCCTTCGACTTCTTCGGCTTGGCTTTCGGGTTCGGCTGATATGGGTAGGGATGGTATAGTAATCTTGAAAATACCGCGATTGTATTCTTCGCCGGCTTCTTGCGTCGTGGGCTTCTTTGATGAAATGAGGGTGAATGATGTTTGCATTTGATTCGGGAGGGGGGGGGGTAACTGTAAGTTTTGTTGTTTTGTTTTGTAATCTCTATATTTCATTATATAGTTTATTACTAGTTCAATTTTCCGTTCCCTCTAATTACAAATAAAATAAATAGTAATATGTGGAAAGGTCTACGCTTTAGAAGCCTCGCGTCATTCGTCAAATTCCTTGACTTGTATATTTTTCAATTTATGTGACAAGTATTTTGATAAATTGTCAGGGAGTACTTTTAGCCCTAAAAATTGGGAGTCTTCTCTGTTTATCATGGCTACTAATTTTGCAGTATTATATTGTTCTATTGGAGGGTCGCGATTTTGTTGTGCTATTGTAACATGATAATTGGTAGCAGAAATAATTATAGCGACGTGTCCGTCTACGAAGTCGTCGTCGTTTTTTACTTTTTTCCAGAATAAAATAGTACCCGGTTTTAAATATGATTGTATTTTATTGTTGGAATTTTCATAGGCGTATGCGTATTCAAAACCATATGGAAACTGATACGTTTTAAGCGAAACAGTTGTCGACTGTTCGTGGATATTGTATAATTCGTTTATTGAAAAAAACATTTCTTCTGTATCAACGATCGATGGGAATGTATAGTTACATTGCGTATATAAAATGCGGCGAATTAGTTCAACACACTCAAATGGAATACCGTAAGATGAATTATAGTTATCTACATTCGTATTGGGTGTTTTGGTGAATATCATGATGGGTTTGTTTATATTTGATGTCGGCGAATGTGACGTCATATCTTGGGTATTTTTTGTTTCGCAATGATTATTCTTCGTGTATACTGTATTATTACTCGGAGTAGACGAGTACAAAAGAGGGTAATGACTAGACATAGACGTAGAGAGAGAGAGAGAGATATGTTGTATGTATATATACTATATGCGAATATAATCAAAAAGATATAACTAAATATTAGAATAGTTATATATTTTATTTTTATGTGACAATTACAACGAATATGTTGTGATAAATTTATCCTGCCCAGGCACCATGTTTAGGGTCGTGTTTGGCGTATGTTGGAGAAACAGCAATATGAACACGTTCTTTATGTAACTTTGATATGGGTGTTAAGTCAGTTCCAGCTATAGAACCTTTTCCTTTAGATTTTGGAGTTCCTGATGCTGCTGCCATTGCTGCTGCTTGTCCAAATGAGAAGGGTAGTTTTTTTAACACTTCGGGGGATAAATCTACGGGAGAATCGGCTGGCGGTGTAATAGTTACGATGTCACCGCCATCATCATCACCAATAACCATCGATGAGACAAATTTATCAAATACGCCAGGTATTTTTGCTATTTTATGTTTTTTAGAGTATTTATTTGCTTCTTTCATTTTTCCTTCGCGAATCAGTCTATGAAATTTTTCTACTACCTTATCAATTTTATCCTTTTTTTGTGCTTTTTTTAATATACTATGTATAAATGAATTCGCGTCTGCGACTGCGTCTGCGGATGCTGCTTTCGACAAGTCTAATGCTTTTGGTTTGGGATTTGGAGGAACTGCGGATGCGGATGCGGCTGCGGCTGCGGATGCTGCTTTCGATACTTTTAATGCTTTTACTGCTTTTGGCATGGGTTTTGGAGGAACTACGGCTGCAGTTGCTCCAGATGACACCTTTGGTGAAGCATGTGATGCTGGTGCTGCTGCTACATGACTTTCTTCTAGTGCTAATAATATTGAGCGTGTTATAGGGTTATTTTCTAAAATATCAAGAACCTTATAATCTACGTCCCATAATTTATTGTCTAAAAAGTATTGTACAGCGCCATCTATGTTGCCTTGTTCAACCATATTATATAAAGGATATAAAGTATTTGCATCACTATCATTTTTTTGTTCTATAATAACATCAGCCAAGTCATCCAATAATTTTTCATTATCACTTGATGCCGCTGCTCCTGCTGCTCCTGTAGCCGACGATTTTGATAAATCGGCAATAACTGACTTTATATAATCCCCCGTTAAGCCATATATTTCCCCAATTCTATTTTTATCATAGAATGTAACTGCTTCCTTTATAAGTTTTAAATCCATCGTTTGTTTATATTTAACCATCATTTTAATATATTTATTAATAATTAATGACGCTTTTGCTCCTGTTGCTACGGTCGGTGAATGTGGTTTAGAAGAACTAGACGATGATGATAGCGATTTTTTTGCTGCTGCAGCTTTCGGCGTTTCCCAACCTACACCACTTACAGGGGGAGCCGAGACATCATAATCACCTTTAATATCCGCAGACCAATCATCGTCTGATGCTGGACCTATTACGGAACCCCAACCAGACGCTGCTGCTGCCTTTGGCGATTTAGAACTTTTTACTTTTGATGCCGCTGCTGCTGCAAACGCGCTTTTTGATTTTGAAGGTGATTTTGTTAATTTAGGTGAAAATGATGATATACTCATCCACGCTGGAGGCGGTGCACCCCAACCAGACGCTGCTGCCCCAGACGCCTTTGGTGAA
>Ga0214923_10002677_pt1 | contig 23315 bp, 37 predicted proteins | sample LL1510_MetaG_FD_177993 | JGI IMG/M metagenome (GOLD analysis project Ga0214923, IMG submission 177993) | Freshwater microbial communities from Lake Lanier, Atlanta, Georgia, United States - LL-1510 | ecosystem: Environmental > Aquatic > Freshwater > Lake | place: USA: Georgia | collected...
CAAGGATGCGACCAAAGCGCCGCCGAGAGTAACGCCAAGATTCTGTAATGGACTAGCGTATGGATTCTGCAAAGCTGGCAATGCCTGAGCTACACCTTGAGCGCCGATACCCCACCCCGTTTCTATAGGCGCAAACTCTAATCCACTGAGTGCTGATGTAAGTGTAGGGTCTGCCATATTAACTTGTTCTCATTAATCCAGACGTTAATGCAGCGCCAACACCTTGAGCAGCGCCACTTATACCAGCATTAAGCGTAGATGACTGTTGGCCCGATGATCCATAACCTCCCATAATCATATTGGCGAGAGCTTGCTCAGCGGCACTTGAGCCACCTCCACCGCCGCCTCTAGGCAAACTCTTTTGACGCTGAAATGCTTTACGAGCTTCTTCAGCTTGGAAGCGCCTTTGCTTTTCTGCTTCTTCAGCCGTGAATTGCTGACCCTGTTGCTGTCCGTAAATTGACAAGTATGGAGAAGCAATTTGTCCAGGCAGCAAAGCCGTTCCAGTGGCTTGCTGATATCCTTGCTGCTGATACCCTTGAGCCGCTTGCCATGCTGCTGATTGAGCCTCTTGTCTAGCTGCATTTTGCTGCTCAGCAAGCTGACGAGTCATAGCTGCATAAGCTGGAGAGTTAGGATCTAATCCACGCTCTACAAGACTCTGTTGAAGCTGCTCTTGCTCACGGCCAAATCGCTCTTGATTGCGGCGCTCAAACTGACCATAAATAGTGTCGTAAGCTCGCTGCATCCCTTGTTCAAATTGAGGCTCATATTGTTGCTGAAATGTTGCTGGGTCAAAGTCTCTAGCGCCTTGAATACCTTCCTGAACTAAACCTTCCATTCCAGTTTGGATTTGTTCTTGAGTAGTAGGAGCAGCAGGAGCCGTAGGAGCCGCAGGAGTTTTTGGCGCAAATGGATTCTGTTTGGCAGGAACAAACGCTTGTTTTTGGTTTGGCAAAACTTTGCCATAGTTATCCACAAGGAAGCCTTCCTTGTTGACCCATTTCCCTTTGTATTTCCAGTTACCTCGTTTTGAGGTTTCTGGCGTTTTAGGGTCTTTTGCCATCGCTGTTTTAGCCATACTTACACCTGTCCACCCATATCGTAACGTATTTCAAATCCAAGTATTTGCATGGTTGAGTTCTTTAGGGAACCGCCAAAACGTATGGCGGCACAATGCCCCTGCCCCTTAACCGCAAACCTATCAAAGACATATTCAACCTCTGCTGACCACGGACTACCCCATGGACTACCCCACGGAGTAAACACCCCGCTAGGAGTAGCAACCGCCGTAACTGTAGTAGCTCGTTTGAAGTCAGTATCTAAGCCAAGCTGCAAAGCCACTCCACGCTTAACTTTAAGCAGCGGTCGAATATCCTTAAACGCTTTGTAATTAGCTCGGCTACCGTAATAGCTAAAAGCCGTACGCCCACTGTAAGTTATGGCTTGGCTGTCGGTTGAGGTAGTAGCGTCTGCCTGTCCCGTCTCTCCCTTCCAAACTATGCCAGTTGTAGAGCCGTAATAAGGCTTTTTATTGAATAGGCATGAAGCATAACAATGCTCATCACTGTAAAGCTGAAACAAAGTCCAGCCTTTCGTATCAATGCTATAAACAAGAAACCTACAGCCATTGGAAACATTCGGGATGCTAATATAAACCCGTCGTCCCTGCGGCCAAAAAAATCCTGACCACTGATGGTCAAATGGGGTAATGGCCGCATACTCAGAAATAAGCGGATTAATTTTGTAACTTACAATTTGGACTGCCGCTTCTGGGTCGCTCATAAACAACCCAGAGATAGGAACTATACCCTGCTCGGTAATTATCCAAACGTCATTGTTCATCCGCACAAAGGCACGATAGCCAAGCGGTCTACCAATGTAATAACGAGCTACCAATCCCCAGGTAGTAGGGTCGCCAGCGTATGTTCCATTGTAGAAAACTATTTCGCCTTCGCTGCTACAAGCCCAGAAATAATCCTGACTTGTCATGCTGGTGTTAGTGCTAAAACTTCCAACGCCTACAAGGAAACCACCCTTAGTAAAAACATATTGGAAATCAAAGCTAGTTAATGCAGGGGTACCGCCTGTTCCTACAACCTGTAACCCGCCATACCAAACCTTAGCGGTATTCTTTTCTACAAAGTACAAACGCTCTTTGTAGGAGGTAACGTTAATAAGGTTGCTTAACGTAACGCCAGTAAACGTGACATCTTGAGCGTTGCCAGCGCCTGTATATACCTTTGCATTGTCTACGCCGTTGCAAAGATACAAGTTGTTGGCATAAGTAACGGTGTTGAATTGTCCATTCGTAACCGTTGTGCTTCCAGTTATATTAGTAGAAACACCAGCGTCGGTAATCTTATAAATGGCAGAATCAGTTGTAGCTACAAGCTGAGAAGTACCATCTTTCAAATCAAGCGAAGCCATAGAAACAATCGGCGTAGAAACACCGATGTTACTAAATTGCTCATAGCCAAGACGAACAGTTGGAGCGCCAGCACCTGGGAATACGTTCACCAATTCAAGAGCAAACGTAGGCTCCATGTTGTCTATTGGACTTACTAAGTCCAAACCGCTGTAAGGCGGCGACATTGTAAATCCTTGAAATGCCATTACCTAAACCGTTTTTGAAGCAGTCCCGATACTGTATTTGGTTGTTGCTGTTGCTCCTGCTGTCGTTGTCCATAGTTGTACAAAGCTCCAAAGTTAGGAGCCTGTCCCGGTGGATATTGATACATTAGGTTTTGAGGCATATTAGTTTGCAACCTTTGCTGCTCTTCTGGCGATAGTTGCAACATGCCATTTTGTATTCCTTGTTGTGGCATACCTTGTGGTCGAAACGCTGGCAAAGTGTAGAATCCAGCTTGGTCTGCCATTCCTGGCATGTTGTTTTGTAAACCTTGCGCTCCCTGCGTAGCACCTTGAATTAATTCTTGCATCATACCCTGCGGCATTTCCTGTCGAGGCGTTCCACCTATTCCTTGTGCAATACCTTGAATAGCGCCTTGAACCACGCTTTGTGGTTGAGGTTGTCTGTTAGCTTGTCCAGGCAACGGTCGTCCCTTAGAATTTACTAATCCACCATTGGCACCACGATATACGCCAGGGGACAAACGCTGCGGCTTTGGCTGCTTGAAGTTACCCTTATCATCCATCGGCGGCGTTTTCAGTGGAGGCAAAAACCGCTCGTTTTCGGATCTAGGTATAGCAATACTTACTCGCCCACCGCCTTTCGGCTCGCTTCTCATCGCAGTTTTTCTAGCCATGTTAATCCTTTTTCAAATACTGTTGTAACGTGTCTCTAATTGATTTGCTTTTCTCTTTACCTTCTGGCGTTGAGACTTGTGGCGTTTTTACCGGCGGGACAACCTGCCTACCTTTAGGCATCGGTGGTAAAGCAACGCCAGCTTGCTTAGCAAACGTAGAGTTACCGAGCATAGCGTTAATGTTCGCCAAAATATCTTCTTCGCTTTTAGCGTTAGAGGTGACAGCATTTACAAGCATACCTGTATACTGCTCAGGCTTTAGCTTGCCGTCAGAATCTTTGTAAATGTTAGCGATCATGGGATTAATTTTATCCACGGCAAATTTTGCCAATGGATTAGAAAAGTCTACATCCCAAGCATTTCTAGAGGTTTTGCCGTCGATATTTTTACCAACGTTTTTATATTTGGTCTTACCATCGAATCCAATGTTGAATTGAGAACCATCGGCAAGAGTTACATTGTATTTATCATCTGCAACGCCTGTTTCTTTAAGCAAGCCACGGAAATCATCTCGCAAAAGCTGAGCATCTGATTTGCCAGTTGTCATCATTTTGCCAATGGATCGTTTGCCCATTAGGCGTAGCGCAAGGTTTGGAAGTCCACCTCCTGCAAAATTTACGCCTGTATTGATCCAATCTTCTCTTGTTCCTCGGCCACGAAGAATATCCTTCATGCCTGTTTCCCACAGATTATTTAACCCCAAGCCAATTATTGCCGCTGGCAAAGCTACAGATCCTATGGCACCTAGTGTACTTGTTCCCGCAGCAGCTCCTCCAGCTCCAGCCGTTCCAGCACCAGCAGTAGAAGCTGCTCCTCCACCTACGAGTTTAGCTCCAACAAGTGTTGGAGTTGCCGGTGCTGCACCACTTGAAAACAATCCAGCAATAGCTGGAACGCCTTTTGTTACAGCTAACGTGCCACCTACCATGCCGCCTGTTTGAGCAAGGGTGTTCTTCAACTGCTGGTCAGCGGCTTCCTTTTGCATTTGGTCAGGAGACTTAGGAGCGCCAAAACGATTCTGCACTTCCTGTGCCGCTTGCAACGGCGACATACCTTGAGTTTGAAGCCAAAGATAATATGCCTTTGGGTCAGATTCTGTTAATGCTGGTGCTTGTTGTGGTGCCATAATTAAATCCAAGTTCCAAAGACCGCTACGCCATTTCTTGCAAACAATTCAGCACGATTAGTGTTACCAGCGTATATAACTTTACCAGCAGCTACTCGACTAAATTCCTCGTGAAGTTGCATCTCAAATCGTGGCTTGATGCTGTCTAATCCGTGAATCTCAGCAAACCGCTCAAGTATTCCCTGCTCAAGCAGCTTCTCGTTAAACAGGCTTATATCTGTATCGGCCAAGAATTGATCGTATGGTCCGTTGTAATAGTTCCATGTAACGCCACCATCTGATGCACTACCGCTCGTATGCGTTGGCGGTGTAGCTCCTGTAGTGCCTCCGGCTGTAGTTTGATAGTAATTGCCGTTGTAGAAACAATAGCTGTTGGCTGCGAATGAAGTGCTTGTAGTCCAAGTCTTGGGACGCACTGACCGATCCGCTACATACTCAAATATGCAGACATCGCCATTGTTTTGATTCCCAGGTGTCGGACTAATAAATATCTCGTTGTTGGACAAACCACGGATTTGATACCGCTGATAGACGGCTGTATTAAGACCGAAACCTCTAATCTCGGCAACTTCCTGCTCCGTCATTGGTCCCAATATTCGCCAACGGGTAGAGGAGTTCCAAAAGGTTTCGTAGTGATAGTGAGAAAAAGCCGCTGGCAAAGCGTATGTATTCACACCCGATGCCAGCGTGAAGCTACCTGAAGCGAAACACTTGGGCCAAAGATATGCTTCAAAGATGTCACGGTTAATACGATTGGCTATAGCAACCAACTGTTTAGTGGTTGTCTCATTAGAAGTCAGGATATTTGATTCGACCGTGTATCCAGCTTCGTTTGCAACATTCGTAATAACCGTGGCTATCGTCATACTTTTCTTGGTCTACCTCGTGTTCTAGGAGATGAATCTAATTCATCCTGTGCCTCGATAATCCCTTCTTCAAGAGCTTCGTCAGGAACAGATCGGATCACCTCCTTTCTTGTTGCACGAAGATCAATACCTTCGTTAGCTTCTACACGTTGCATGAACACTTCTAGCTTATGCTCTAACGCAGAAGTTCTAGCTTGCTCACGCTCCAGTAACTGCTTCAGCTTAACAACCTCATTCTGGTCTGAGTTTGCAGCGTCTAACCAATCTTTTGCCAGTTTTACAAACTTAGACAAGGGTCCAAGTTTACGTTTAACCTCGTCAGTCGCATTAGCAAGCTGTTCTACCGTTTTAAAGCCAAGGTAGTTAAGCTCACGCATAGCGGAACCCGACATCATCGGCCATTCAGCCAATGGCGTTCCTTCTGTGACTGGCTCGCTTCCAGCCTTAAAACGAGCGTAAAGTTCTGGGTACTCCTGAATATCCTGTGGCTCAATACGACGAACGGTTTCATCCATTCCTGGCCATTGAATAGAAATCGAAGGAATCTCATCAAAAATGGGACGACCCTCCGCAAGAGATTTTTCCCTGTTTTCAGTGTACGAATAAAAGAACTTTACGTTAGCGCCAGAATACCGCTTTTTTGGCTGCGAGTTTCCCGACATGATTGATTGCCAATCTATCTGAGCCATGCTTTCTCCATAGTAATTACGCACGATTGCGTAAGTACCTTATAGCACTAACCCTCTATGACTGTAACCGTGTTAATCGTCGACCCGCTGGTCTGGTATGCCGTTATAGCTCCAGCAGGGATAAAACCATTATCGAACCTGACCATGTTGCTTCCAGCCGTGGAAGTAAGCACATAACACTTGTTTGTAGACGTCGGAGCTATTCCGGTAAGAGTTGCACCCTCGAAGTTAATAGCTACGTTTGCTGCGGAGTTATTCTGAATAAGCAAAAATTTACGAAACGGCTTTGCTGCCGCAATCGTAACGCTTGTTGCCGTAGCCATTGTGGGTGTTGTCGTTGTTGTATTGCCAGCAAAACTTGTCATAAATTACCTAAAAAGTTGGGGGGATTGCTCCCCCCTTGTATTAAGATCCCTTAGTCATTTTAAGCGCATAAAAGCTGGTGCCATTACTTGCACAAATGAAAAAGTTAGTGTCTGTATTGTTGTCTTTAATAACTCCAATGAATCCTGAGCCAACCGTAGCTGCGGCACCGAAGGCGGTTACCATTTCAGCTTGTGTCGGCAAGGCGTCAGTTACGTTATTAACACTTTGCTTGGTGCGTACTCCTGCTGCTGTAGCAACAACCTGTCCGGTTGGAGTTACAGTGCCAGAAAACACACCATCAGCCACAGCAGACGATAATTCCGCTGGCATACCAAGACCAATAAGGGTCGTTGCACTTGCCATAAATTCTCCTAAAAATGGGGGGTTGTTACACCCCCCCTAGTTGGTTAGTTCACATTGAGATGCGCTGTTGAGCCAAGCTCTACAGCAGCAGCGCCAGTGGTAGCTGCAAGTCCAACAACGTAAGAAATCTTAGTTGTCGAAGCATCGTCAGCTACGCCAGCAGTTGCAGTTGTGAACAGGTTGTTCTTAGCAACGTAGCTTGCAGCCAACTTGCCTTTGATTCCCTTTCCAACTCCACCACCATTAAGTCCACCAACCCATACCCAAAGGTATTCATTATCAGCAGCAGCTACCTGAGCTACGCCAACGAGAAGTCCCTGCGAGCCAGCGTTCGTAGTAGTAAGCATAGCGGCTTGGCCGTCTTGCTCAATCTTTACGAAAGCATACTGGTCGATAGCACCATCAGCTTGGACGAATACGAACTCACCCTCTGACAAACTACCGACAGTGCGGAGCTTGACAGGGAGAGGAATCGATACTCCATCCCAAGTTTTCTTATAATTAACTCCAAAAGAGCCTACCTGTGACATATCTGTTACCTCCTTAATTAAGCGTAAATAACAGCCTGAAGCGCAGGTGCTGAGCAGCAGAGGTTTCCTTCAACGATGATAACCGTGAAGAAAGCATCCTGATCAACTGGTCGAGCCATCTCTGGAGCGAGAGGCTTGAAGTCAGCGCCACGAACCATATCGAATGTCCAATACTTCGTATTAAGAAGTCGGCAGCTATTGGTCTCAAGAACAGACGACCCATATCCACCGTCAAATACGAAATCACATCCGTCATAGCTAAGCACACGGAATCCAGCTACAGCCTTCTTTGCAGGAAGCTGAATACGCTGAATAGCTGTGAGAGAGCTGTGAAGGTACTTCCAAGCTGTACGATCCATGAGTCCCAAATCAGGCTGCTCATCGCCACGAGTTACTTGGCTGATAGCATCAGTGATTTGTTCCTGAACGTTTGAAGCAGAAAGCGTAACGTTTACAGCAAGGTTACGAGCCCAAGTGTTGGTTCCACGGTCGATAGTTCCGTAAGTTCCAGACCCAGGGGATGTGCTTACTGCCTTCTTAATACCGTCGAACTCAAGTCCACCGGAACCAGTTCCATCGCCACGAAGCGAGGTAGAAACGGTGTTTTTAAGTCGGCTGATAGCAGCTTTCATCTTCATCTCAGCGAGATCAAGGAGAACTGCCTCATCACGGTTAGCACGACGCTCACGACCCGAAATTGCTACAGGCTCATATACCTGCTTGATAGCAAATCGGAATGCAGTTGCATCGTCGATTGCAGCAAGATCAAATGAATCGAATCCAGCGTAAAATCCACCTACAGCCGCATCATTGTACATGATTGGCTTACGGAGTTCATATCCACCGGAAAATTTACGAATAAGACCCTGCTCGTCCAGCGAAGCAAGAAGCGGGTTGTGGTGAAGAACCTCATCCGCAATAGCATCCGACTGGTCGAAAAGGGTCGCTACGATTGCCTCTTCTAAATTAGCCATTTTAAGTTATCCCTTATAGTTATGGGACAACCTTAAACAGCTATTCTCCAGATAGGCGACGCCGCAGGTTGTCCCGAATATCTTTCGTTACTATCCTGGGAGTTCCGCTACCAGCAGAGCCAGATATGGTCTTAGCAGCCTTTCTCGCCTTTTCTACGGCTACTTGTTGCTGCTGAATTACCGGCGTTGCCTGGAGCTTTTGAGCTAATCCAGAGAACGTCGGATTGCCGTTTACGACATAGTTATAGGCGGTTTCTAGGATCTCTTCAGCAGAGCTAAACCTACCTGTACCTGTCAACGCCTGTACCACGGGGGCCATCTCAGCCTCTAGCTGCGAAGCTGTTTCAGGGTCACGGAACAATGGCTTACGACTTACAAACGATTCTACAGTGCGTTGATTCATGTACTCAACTGCTTTTTTTTCTTGCTCTTGTTGAATCGCTCTAAATCGCTCCTCGGCTATGCGCTCAGCCTCATCCCTTGTCAGATAGTTCTGATAGTCTGGCTGCGGCTCAGCATTGTACTGAGCAGCTAAATCTTGGGGGGAAAGACCATAGGCTTCAAGCCACTCAATAGCTGTCTGAACTGGGTTAGCTTGCATAGCTTTATCCCAGGCAATCGACCGTCGAGTAACATCAGCTACGGAAATACCATCCCTAGCATAATCCTCTTCATACTGCTTAATTACGTTATAGACGTTAGCAGTTTGGTCCCGAAGCTGATTTACCTCTTGCATCTTACGGTCGTACTGAGTACGAGTTTCGTATGCACGACGGTTTAGATAGGATTGTAGGATATGAGCATTTTCAGGCGTAGGATTAAGAAACGCATCCTTCTCTGCCTTGTTCATATCCGCAGGTGGCGCAAATGCTGTTGGTTGCGTTTGCTGAGGAACAAATGTTTCTTGGCTTTGTGTATTTTCCTCGGTTTCCTGAATGGATTCCTCTACCTCATCCTTTTCTGCTGTCTGTTTAAGCTGTTTGCTCAGCGTTTGTCGTATTGATAATTCGGCTGGCTCACGTTCTGTAACTACTTCTGTAGACTCTACATCTTGGGTGTTATCTTCCATATCTGTACCTTTCAATCATTTTGTCTTTTAGTTTGCTTACTAATTCACGCTCAGTCTTGCCGCTTTCACGGTCAGACTTGTAGCCTCGGTCGTAAGCGTCACCTACTTCTATTGCTCCAGCGGCACGATACGCCGCTCTTAATTTACTTTTACTTGTGTAAATCTCTTTAGGATTAAGTGGGTTTCGGGTTGGTTCCATCTCATCCTGAATAAATAAGTCCCTCGCATTGGACTGATATTCTCTATCAACTTCCTCAATCGGAACTACTTTTTTTTGCTTATAACAGTATTGAAATAGCTTATATTTAGTCGTCATCGTCTTCATCCATTGAAGCAAACAAAAGTAAAACCTTGATACGTTTTGCTTTGTCTTTTTTACGTTTGGTTTCAATTTCACGCTGAATGGCATCATAAACGGCGATAGCCATTTGCGTTATTTCAGCTTTGAACTCGTCGTGATACCGCCGCATAAGCTGACGAGCATGGTCAGTAGCGGCTATTTGAACCCTTAGCTCTTCAGCTAACTTTTGCTGTGTTAGGCGAAGCGATTCTTGCAACGCAATATCCGCTGCAATCTGCTCTAGTCTTTGGCCAGCAGCGATTTGCTGTTTAATTAGTGTTTTTAATTCAAGCTGCTTTTTACGAGACTTCTTACGCTTCTGCTTAGCTTTGAGCATAGCAGCGGCGTATTGTTCTTCATAAATTTCATCAAAGCTCTTTCTAAACCCATCAGGGTCAAGCAGTTGCACCTGCAAATAACTCTGAGGTGGCTTAAATATTAAAAACATTACGCACTGGGTACGTCAGTTATTTCTATTGGCAGCTTCGTAATATCGTCCAATGCTGCGTCTGTAGCTGCTGCGGCTGCAATCTCCTTAGCCTTGAGAGCTTCACGATCAGCTTGAGTTGCTGCCATTGGCGCATACGACTTAACACGAGAGCGAATGAAGCCAGTCAGATACTCCTGAGCTACTTGCTCCTTGGTCAGTTCACCTTCAGGGTCATATTTGCCGTAGTAAGCAAGAGCTTCAATAGCCGCAAGAATGTCTGCCTCTTCGCCTTCGTATCTGATGTTAATTATCTTTCTTGGCATCTTCCTCTCCCTTGAGTTTGTCAATTTGCTGAACAAGGTTATTGATATGCTGCGTTAGCTGCATTTGCGCTGCCTTAGCTTTCTCAAGTTCCAAGAACGCACGTCCCATTTCTGCTTCTAAAAGTGTCTTCTGATCCATTATGCTAACCATCCATAATTACGTAACGCTTTTACCACCTGCGCTATTGTATATCCGTCAAATGTGCTTGCACTGTTTACCGTCGTTCCGGAGTTAGCGGCGAATGTAGAGGAACCTACCGACGTTGTTGCTTGGACGCTACCTCCTGTACCAAAGACGGCTATCGGACCGTTCGGGGATGTTTGTATTTGCACCTGACCGTAAATCGCATTTCCGTCAAATCCTCCCGCAATGAACACTTCACCACCAGGATTATTTGTATCTGTGTTGCCGCCATAAATAAAAACATTGCCGCCGGTTTGGGCTCCGAAACCTCCTCCTATGCTTACGTTTCCACCATCAGCTACTCCGTTACCGGCATAAATTAATACCGGTCCACCGTTAGTGTCGTTACTATTACCCGCTTGAAGACTAACTGTTCCGCCGGTTTGTGTGCCGGCTTCACCTGCGACCAAATTAATGCTACCGCCATTATTATCAGCGCTACTACCGGCTCCTAGGTTTATATTACCGCCTGCACCATTAGAGGTAGAACTTCCGGCTATTAAGTTGATATAGCCGCCTGGTGCGTCGTCGACTACCTGGATTGAAATGTTAAAATTGCCTGTCTGCGTGCCGTAATTGGTTGCTAATATATTAAAATCAATACCAGGATATGCGAATGTTTGGAAATCTTCACCTGAAGTAAAAAAGAGTTTGCCTTCTCCATAAATACCTGCGCCGTCTGAAAAATTCGGAGCTTTGAATCGTGTGTAAATGTAATCGCTTGAATTAAATACAACAAAACCACCAACATCACCGCCAGAGTTGGAAATCTGATCGGATGTAAGTATGTCATACGCCCCGCCAGGAGTTAGTGCGTCCGGTGTAAAAAACCTACCGAGTGAATCAAAAGTCCACTGCAATGCTCCACCGACAGCAACGCCAAGTTCGTCGCCGTTGGGATTGTAAAAACCTGTATTGTTGTCACCAACAAAACTATGAGAGGGAGCCAATGCTGTACCGGCTATAGTAAGGCACGAACCTGCTAACACTAAACCAGCCGAGGTGAAAGTAGCTCTAAGAACACCGCCAGTCGTTACAGAAAGTTGATCCGCCGACGAAACGTAAAAGCCAGTATTGGTATCTCCTGCAAACGTAATCGCTGGATAAATAGCAGAGTTGTTACCGTGTGCAACTATCTGACCGCTTGCCTGAATATCGCCTGTGACATTGATTCCGTTAGTAACGAGACCGCCAGAACTGGCGTAATTAGTTACGCTAAAATTATCAAGCTGCCATCCGTTTGAAACGTCGTCGGTTGCGTTTTGTCCAATGGTTCCCGCTGACAGTCCGCAAAGTCCCGCTGCGGTAATGCCTGTATCGCTAGTAATTTTTACGATAACATCGTTAGCATACACGACAATGTTTGAGCCTACCGCTCTAACTCGCCAGACGGCTCCTATCGCCATGCTTATCGATGTAGCTCCGAGGTTAGTCCATACTCCTGCAACTTTTTTGTATAAGATGCAGTTTGCTGGCGTACTTGAGAGCGTTAGCAAATAGAAGTTGCTGGCATTAACGTATCTAAAAACCAGTCCGACAACATTACTGCCGGTAAGAACAGTAGACGCTGTAATCGAAACTTCAACCGCTGCTGCTGGTGCTACGTTGTTAGCAAGGTACAAACATCCTACGTTAGCTAGTGTTGTTGTCGGACGTACTGTGCCGTTGTTGAAAACGCTATACGTTGCGCCGCCAGTGCTAAGAGCAAGCGACCAGTTTGTGCCTACGTTTGGAGTGTGCAAGTTAAGGAGCGTTGTCGATGCTTCCGTAAACGTGTCGGAGAACACCGTTGATCCAGTAGGAGCGATAAAAGCGTTGTCAGGCGCACGAACCGTTTGCAAATTCTGTACGGTGTCAAACGCTCCTGACAACGGATTGAAAACGTAATTGTATCCCACTAGCTCCTCACTACGCTTGTAAGATTATCTCCAGTGTAGCCGAGAGTGAGAGTAGCTACCGTGACTCCACCCAACTTATACACTACGCCAGTCAGGTTAGTTCCTGTATAGCTCAAAACGATCTCGTCATGCGGCTGGTTAGCAATACCGGAAACAATCTCCTGATAAACGCTGCCGCTACGAACAACGGTAGCTACAGGAATATCAGGATTAACTGATGCTGCGGAGTTGGATACTGTCGTACTCATTAGTCGATTTCCTCAATATCAATTCCAACAGGATTACCTTGGTCATCCATTACAATCTTGCCACGCTTCTTACGAGCTTTCTTCTTCTCTCGCTCAACAATTACAGGCTTATCGCTCTGAAACATGATGGATTGCGCTGGCTGTCTATCAATGGCTTCCATCGACAACCGAAGCCGCTCAATTTGCTGTTCAGAAGCTAATCGCCTTTCTTCCATGAGCTTTTCAGACTCAGATAGCTTAATACGCATCTGCTCAAGCTCAAGTTTCTGAATATCAAGAATCTGCGCCATGCGATTAGTTTCTTGAGTAATAGCTTGCTTATTAGCATCGGACTCAGACATCGCCTGAACTTTAAGCATATCAACCTGAACGGATGATTGCTTAACCTGAACCTCTTGTTGAGCGAGTGCAAGTTCTTGCTGCTTCATGTACTCCTCAACTTGTTGCTTCTGAATAGCAAGCTGAGCATCAAGCTGGTCACGCTGCATTTTGAGCTGCTGCTCTTGGTATGCAAGCTGATTCTTGGTCGCCTTATCTTGCATCTCCATTTGCATGACTTGAATCTTAGCTTGAGACTCAACTTGTGCTATTTGTAGACGCCCCTGTACCTCAAGCGTTGTCGGGTCCGGAGGCGGCGGTTGCTTAGCTGCCTCTTCCTTAGCTTTCGCAATTTCTCCAATTTGCTGCATAGCCTTCGTAAAAATGCCATCTAGCTCCTTGCCTCCCTTCATTCGTTTAATCATGTTCTGGAACAAGGATAAGCTAAAATCCAAAAGCGGTGGATATTGCTCAACCAAACCACGCATTTGGTCGAAGAACATTCCAGCTTTTTCAATCAGCATAGCGCCATCTTGCTGCTGCTGCTGTTGGTCGATAGCAACCATGCTGTCGGAAGCAATTTGGATGCGGTAATTGCGCTGCTTATTGTCACGCAGAATACCCATTACCTGCTGCTTCATATCCTCAAGAAGCTGTTGTGGGTCTGGCTGCGGTGGTGCCATTGGTGGCATCGGAGCCATACCTGTATCACCAGGTGGCATACCCTCTGGACCAGGCTCCGGCATTGGAGGAGGTGGGGGAATGTAAATAGTTGGTTCAATCAGAACATTAGCATCGCCAACATCCATGATTGTTTCTTCCTCAAATTGTTCCGCAATAATCGTGCCAAGATTGCTAATGGCATCTGACACAAACTTGCTAAACATATTCTGGCGAACTACCAAACCAAGTGACGACCACTGATTTTCGAGCCGATTAGCCGTAGCCGACTTATATTGCTCGCTTGTGCCACGAAGCAAATCAGATACTTTGAGCGTTTCGTAAAGCTGCTGCAAAGCTGTCTGTCGAGCGCCTTGAAGCACGTTAAGAGCATTTACGAATGGCTCTACTGGGTAGAACTCCATGCCAGCTCCCATACCACCACGACCCTTGTAAGACGGCCAGTTGGTTACTGGAGTACCTTTTAAGTCGCCAGAGAACACTTGCTCTACCTGCTGACCCATAGCAGCGTCGTAAAGGAAGTTAGTTCTAATGGCTTGGGTTACAGCGTGAATACGGGTAGTAAGACGCTCAACCTCAAGGATTTGGTCTTTTACGTGAGCATAATCAGAAACTGGAATTACGCTATCTGGGTCGCATGACTGCCTGATAACCGAACATGGATAGAACCGCTCAAACTTAGTTGGCGGCTCAGACGACTCAATAATTGGCTTTTCGCCGTTCTTCTGAAGCCAGTAAACCTTGTTAGTCGCTTCGCACCAAATCTCGTGCAGCTCAGCTTTCCCTTCGTATTTATCCTCATTACGAGATATGTCTTTCTTAATTATTTCGGGGAACGAATCGTAGGTTAGATCGTCAGCAACTTCACGGCCAAACAGCTCCTCTGCTTGCATCCTATCCAGGAACGCCTTTCTTGATTGCCATTCAATCTCGCTTTCATTACGAGCGTCAGAACAGTCATAATCGTTGTATTGAACAATATCTAAGATAGCTTTTTCGCTTACTTTCTTCTCAATCTCTAATGACGCTATAAAAAGATTGCTTCCCGCTGGTTGAAGTATTTCAGTATCGCCTGTGTATGGCTGACCAGTGCCATCAATTAGCTGACCGCTTGGGTCTTTGATTACAGCTATCTCTTGGAATACCTTCTCAAACTTGGCAGCGTACCTTGCCCAAAGCACACCTTGACCCGTGAGCAAAAACTGTAGTGCAGCGTTATAACCTACCTTGTCAAAGTCAAAGTGCATATCCATAGCGTACTGGGTGTTACGCTCTAGAATTACGCTACCAAGTTCATACGGTATTCCGCCTGTACGCTTGCGGAGATTTACTTCTGCCTTGGGAGTTGAAGAGTAAAAAGCAGGAAGCAAAGTATTAATACAATACCACCAAACATTAAGTCGTCGTTCCGCATCGTTAAGAATTCCTACCTTCTTCTGAGCGTTATAAACACGGATTGATTCTTCTGCGGCTTCTATGAACTTTTTGCGGCGTTCTTGGGATTGAGTAATTTGCGACTTCCACCAGCGAGGCGAGTATTTCTGAACCAGTGGCTTAATCTTTACACTCATATTTTCGCTCTTTTATGTTGTGATCGCATCTGCGCTATATACGCCTGTAGCTTAATCTTCCCCTTGTTGAATACTTCGGCTGGCTGCTCCCACTTAGCGTCAATAAGCCTCCCTTTGCACAAATAGCGCAAGGCATCGCAGTTATGAGACACAACCCCGTTAGCTAATACGAAGGTACTTGTAGCTGGCACATTTAGGCAATAGACATCTTGCGAGGCTTCGGAATAAGAGATGGATTTAACCGCCTTCGTCGTGCGCTCATCTTGCAGTTCTGGTGACAGTACAGGCTTTTCTTGGCCATGTGCTTCTTTGTCTGATACTCCGCTCCGCAAAAGGCGCAAACCTTGGTTATGTACGGCATGTTCTTCGCAATTCGTATTGCATGTTCCGAATGCCATTCCCGACCCTGCAAACTCCGATGCCATAACCTCGCCATTGGCACAGCATTTTTGATTATGTTCTCGGTTGCTTGTGCACACCGCTCTGGCGTCATGTGATGACTCAAATGAGTCTTTGAGTCTAACAATTCTAAGTTCTCTATTTGATTGTTGGCTCGATTCTGGTCTTTGTGATGAATGTGCATCCCTTTCGGAATATCGCCGTTGAAGTATTCCCAAACCTTCCTGTGCAGTCGCCTTGAGCCACGAAAATGCTTTTGCTGGGAAGAAAAGTAATTCCCGCAGCGATAATACTTTACGCCGTTGAACTCTTGGATAGTCTCGGAAATAATTACCACTCGCATATGTAACGCAGCGTATCAGGCGGCCAGAGGATAGAAAAGCCGCTTTTTCAAATGTGCCATCAGGCAGCATAAACTTGTGGTCGTAAGTACAAATTACGCTCGTATCATCATCAAAAGTGATACGCATAACTGCGGCTTGCTTTTTGGTTAAAGCACCGCATGCTTCTTGATAATTGCCGTCATGAGATAGAACAAATACAGAAAAATCACCGCAAAGTTCTTTTATTGGAATTGCACCAGAATCAGTAATGACAAGCGTATCGCCAGTAAGACAGGCGTGGTCATTACCAGTCGAATCAGCATCTTCTGGGTTTCTTTTGTCTATAGACAAGGATGGTAGGGTTTCTAAAAGATATGGGCAAGTAGCAAATATGTACAACATCGGGGGGTTGGCAACCAATCGTTGCCTGATTTGGGACCATCCCGAAACTCGCTCGTTATCAGCAGCTCTAAAGCTAGGGAACTTATATTTAGCAAATATTGTTGTGAACTGGTCAGCTATGCTTGGACCACCTTCATGGTTGAAGATACTGGGGTCGGCAAAGGCTAGTGGATTTTCTCCGACTGATACTGATCCAATTCGATTAGCCTGATCAATGTTATCAACTCCTTTTCCCCACATTTCTCTGTAAATAACGATGGCTCCTTTGGGGTACGGAACTTCATTTCCATGGTCGTCACGGCCAGAGCTGACAGCACCCCAGACAGCAGCAAAAGGAGAGCGGTAACCCCAATCGTACCCCAAGTATCGGGGCCAGTGTTTAGGAACATTGAAAGGAGCAACGATATGTTTAGAAGAAAACTCAGGAAAGTAGGAGCCTTCATGGATTTCAAAATCCCCCTCTAGCCATGCTCTGACAAGCTCAGGTGAACCTACCATGTGCAATCGGTTTATGTACTCAGGGTCTCTAGCCAGAAGTATCTGGTTATCGTGAACCCTGCTTGGAATGTAAATGTAGTCGAAGCTGGCTCCGTTAGGTAGGAGCTTTTGTAGCACCTTCATCCCCTTTGGCGCTGGCTTGATAAACAGCTCTTTTAGCCAGCCGTGGCCGACACCGCCTGGGTTAAATGTAAGGAGAATTTGACCGCCGCCTTTACCTCGCAACGCTCCGAATAGCTTCCATATACAGCTTGGGTCAGAGTAGTTACCTGCCTCTTCTATGGCGCAATCTGAGAGGTTTTGACCCTGGTATTTTTCGGCATCAGCGTCATTAGCCAAGGGACGAAATCGCAATCGTCCCCCACTTGGGAATGTGAACTGCTTCTTTTGGTCTTGCCAGTGCGCTCTGAGCGGCAAGTAAATTTGCTTAGCTCGCTCAATTAAGTCATCTGCTTGAGGTAGCTCTTTACGGAAGAATATAGCGTTAAAGTCTGCGCCTAACTGTTCTTGCTTGATAGCGAACTTACCCAAAACGCCGTCAGTTTTACCGCCGCCTCGTGCGCCGCCATAGCCGACTAAAGTAATGGGACAATGAACTAGAGCTTCCTGGGGTCCGATCTGTGGGCACCATATGATTTTTTCATCAATCTTTTCCATATGTTAAGCCACTATTTTCCACTTTTTATTTGTGACTATATTGTGAATATGTTTGCCATCTACGCCATATTTGGCACCTAAACTGCGTGTTGTATGCCCACCTTCAGCGTACAACTTTCTTATTTCTAAAACTTGCTCTGGTTTTAGTTTTGCGTGTTTGTTTTTTGATCCAAACCACGTGCGTCCCTTTAACGCCATATCTTTCATGTTGTCTTGATGTGTTCCTAAAAACAAATGATCAGGATTTACGCATTGAGGATTATCGCATTTGTGCAAAACGTGTTTATCGCCAATCGGACCCTTGCAAAACTCATATAGCAAACGATGCGGTTTATATTGCTTGCGATTATCTCTGTTACCTTTTTCTCGGATAATAAATGTTCCGTACCCGTTTTTTCTTCCAAGCGTTCCAATCCAATAATGACAATCGCTAAATGGGATTTGAATTATAAATCTATTTAATCGCTCTAAAATGTGTTCTTTGCTGTACCCTAATATCATGCGGTCCACCATAGCAGTACCACACTTATTTGTCAGCATCCATTCTTTAGCTTCTTGCACTCTGACCAAAACTCTTCCCAAGTTAGCTCGGATAGCTCTTTAACAAACTCTTTCTCGCACTCTACGCAGTAGTTAGTGCCTAGCTCCCATAAGCCACCACACTCGGGACACTTCCAATGGCCGCTAGTTTCCGTATCTTTTAACATCTATACCACCCATCATTACCGCATTATCGCCGTAAATGCGCTCTACTGAACAAGCAGGATTTTGGCAGTAGAAGTAAGAATCTTCACCGTCACTTACTCTTACAGTGCTGACATGGTTACAGCATGGACAACGTCGTGAGTTCTCGCTCTCATCCTTCATCCTATGCTCAATTCCCATTATTCCTCTTTTTCAAGCAATTTAAATCACGGAACTTTTTTCTGCGAAGGATCTACATCCGTTGCAATAAGTGCATATTCAGCCGCCAGAGGCAGCCCATCTAGCGAATACGTCCTCCACTCCATAGCCTCTTCAAAGTCTTGCAAGGCTTGCAATCGTCCGGCCATAAACATCTTGTAATTGTCTGCGCTTGCAAAATGAAAGACTTCGTTTTAATAAATGCGTGATGTTTCCTGATACACCCAACTGCGAATAGCGTTCATTTGAACTACTCTCGTATCACTATCAATCATCCTTTTTGTTGTCTTCATTATCTTTTAGCTCTTTTAATAATTGTTTTAATACCTCTTCTGCAATTTCTTCACAAAGATTGAACAGACATTCTTCAATAGTCATGCCAAGAATGTCTTTAAGTGTAATGCGAACTGATTCTTCAGGTGTTTTCATTATTCCTCCGGTGGCTCAGGCAGCGGCATCCAGTGGGTAACTTCTACAATTTCATCAACTTCGCCATCGTACCCAATAATATCATATCCCTTCCACCAAAATTCATCTGCTATTGGAATAGATCCATAAATGCGACGCCTTTTAAGCATGGCTGGCTCAACAAATCGACAAGTTTGCAAAGATGGTCTACCATATACCAATACCTGTTCCTCTATTTCCGGCAACCTATCCTTTACAGAGATCCAGTTGTTAAGAGTTTCTGAACTACTAACCATTCTATTTTGCATTGATTGATCGTTCACTTTTCCTCCTTCGGCGGCTTAGGCAGCGGCATCCAGTGGGTGACGCCTTCTACAGTATCGTCATACTTGTCACAAAAAACTGTTCGTCCAAAATAAGCAACATCGTAATCATGCCAACCGTTACCGCTAATGAGTACAAGCACATTTCCCTCCTTTGGCTTCGGCAACCTATCCTTCACCGAGATCCAACCGTTCGAATTATTCGAAGAGTTCATCTGATCCTGTGCGGCTTGGTAGCCAGCGAAGAAAGAGTATTTACTACACAGATAGCTATCGCTTTCTATGTATGCTTGAGCATACTCCTCTGCCAACTCTTCAGGTGTTTTCATTCGTTTTCCTCAATCTGTTCAATAACGAGGTTCTCTACCGCTACGCCTACTCCTGTTGCATACCCTTGGCGGTAGCCAGCAAGAAACGCCTGACGAGTCGCAAGAGTCATGTTATCCTCTCGTGACCCCCACCATCCTTGCGTGTATTCGTCTGCTAATTGTTCAGGTGTTTTCATTATTTCCCCCAACACCGCTCATACTCAGAGCGACTAATCTCATAGTGCGGCAGATACAACTTACCCCTACACCGCCTACCACCACAGGCACCATACATCAGATGTGTTACTATTACACTAGGTAATCCACAATTCGGACAACGAAAATACCAAACCTTATTCGTCTTTATTAATGAATCGCTGGATAAACTCTTCCTTCGATAGTGGCTTCGCACTAACCACACTCCTAACCTCACCACTATGCTCAATCAACTGAGTCTCATTCCATCCCAACTTAGTCTTAACCAAATGCAACAAAATAGCCGTATTCCCATTCATAGCCTCAGCCATAGCTACACTCGCTAAACCCTTCCTCATCTCAGCCTCGCCAGCCGCAAACTCCTCCCCATAATACTTATCCAAAATATACGGACTAACACGAGCAGCTATCGCTACATTCCCCTTCGTCAATCCCATCCTAGCCATATCCCGTATCTGACTACCAATCCGCTCACACTTCTCATGACTCGGACTCGCCTTCGGTAACACCTCAGGCAATACAGCGTTTGAATCGACTATAGCCTCCAAACTATCAGACACACTCTCAACAACTTCATCTCGCTTCAAATCAGTTTCGTTTTCCATTTTATAGAACCTTGTTTGAGAAAGGGTTGGGAAATTTATATGTGAGATGGGATATAGCTGTAACCGGTACCCTGCTCGTTTTCAAATTTGTTTTCAAAACGAAAATCTCCAATAGGCTAGTGAAAACAATGGGTTACAAACGAATTCGGAAATGACCGATAAGTATTGTTATCAGTCACCATGTAACTAACTAGGCGCAATCGTTCAACAATTTAAAGAAGTCTTTGTGACTCATACCGCTTGCGTCAAAGAGAGCGAGTACTTCCGCTAGGTGATACATCCGCTTTTGCCGCTCACGGTAACGCCATGCCTGCTCGCCTATACCGAATAGTGCAGCGGCTCTACGTTGCGTTATGCCTTGAGCCACGCGCCATCTCCGGTAGAGATTGTCTTTCGGGTACGGCATGGCATGTCGATAACAACCTACCCACCACTTATCTGCATACATCGATGCTTGCACACGTTGCGAGTTGGTTTTCTCTGTACTCATATATAAGGAGTCTCCCCTGTTACTACCGTTCATACGGTAACTACCTGTGAATACACTATCCCCGTAAACGATCTTAGTCAGTACCTAATCGCCTAGCGAGTGATTAGCCTACCTTGATACTGTTACGTTATTCAGAGGAGTATTCTATTCTGTAATATAATTAAATAGTTATGAATATAATCGAATAGAACAGCGTAGAATATATCTCTAATTCGCCTAGCGAGTGATCACGAGTCAGCACCAAGAGGGTCACTGCACTGTCACAACTTACTCAGCAAGACGATCAAAACCCCACTTTTATTCATACGATTTATCACTTTTTTTATCTTTTTTTATGAATACGTTCTAACTCCGTGAAACGATTCAAGATTATATTTTATGCAACATTAAAGTTTTTTTCGAGCATACCGATACTAAACCCATTGCTACTACATCATACATAGTGTATATTATAATTGTGAGGCGGGAATTAGCCTACCGATTAAGGGGAAACGTATGAAACGGAAATATATCAAAAGCGATGCAACTGAATGCGAAGCACACATCGGCGCAACTACGTTGTTTGGTCACAACGGGCTTAACACATACAAGGGTAAAATCATTTTCAGCGATAAAGGAATGACCCTTTTCTCTCATACCGTTCCAGTTGAGCGATTGAACAGAGAAGATGCGGTAATGGATGCGGTTGATGCGTTACACAACGGTGAATTTGGAGACTGGTGCTAGTGCCTAGCAGGGGATCCCCTACGGGGGATCTCACTGGTGGGAATTGGCTCGCCGATTTAGGGGAAACAATATGAGTAAACTAAGCAATGCAATCAGTAAAGGGGATTTAGTTCAACTAGAAAGCGGGAAAATTGGGACAGTTATCTCAGTGAGTAGCACTGAAAACAAGTCTTACCCGTTCGTTTACGAGATTCAAACAGACAACGTGACGCACGTCACAAATAACGTGCGAATAATTAATAAGTCTAAGAATCTTGCGACTCTCATTTCTATTACACACAACAAATAAGCCGAAACCCTCTTCGAGGGGGTCTAGCCGTGATGCGGCTACTGACGAGGCTACCAAATCAGAACAAACCAATGGGGAAACAATATGGATACTTTCGAGACACCAGACCGAATCTTAGTAGTGGACGGCGTACATGGGATTTACGTTCCCCAACGTTATGCTGTTCTCGCTTCTGCTCACGACATGGCTACCGACGAACAAAGGGAAATACTCTTAGAGGGACCAGAAAATCCAGAGTATTGGGATATATGGGATGAGATTCTTACTAACTTGAGAGTTAAGCGAGGGAACTACGATTGGTACATCGAACAAGATGAGGGTGACGTTTGGTTGGTAAAGATTAAGTAAGGGGAAGCTATGTATCAATCAATTAAAACAAAGGCTCAACTAAAACGCCTACCTATAGGTACGGAGTTAATTCTAGTCGAATGCTTGATGGGACCATGCAACGATCCACGAACGATTAAGCAGATAAAAAGTAACGCCATTGTTATGCAACTGCCCGATGGTCGAACTAGCAACTGTTACCTGGATCAAATAGGCAATAAGCTGGAACCAACTGAAGATGGGTTTCTGCTCAGGTGTGAAGATGGAAAAGTCGCAGTTAAGTATCTGGTTAAAGCTAACTAAGAGGGAAAACATGAATAAAGCACGATTGCGACAAGAATACACAACATCAGGTAGTTTCATAGGCGATCTATGTCTCGGTGTAGCCATAGGGTTAAACCTGTTTTTCTGCCTGATTCTTTTTCTCTCATTCTAGTAGTTGCGTAAAATCGTAAATATACTATCCTACATCCTACATTAACGTTTAAGGGGAACTATGGATAAAAGAGACACAAAAGAGGCTAACAAATACACTTGGAATCAGTACTTAAGCTACTGTGAGAGATTATGTCCAAAACATATTAGCTTTAGCGTTTTGACAATGCTGATACCGTTTTTTGAAGCATACAAAAACGGCGTGCCTCACCGGCGTTTAATGTGTGAGATAGAACACGTAGAATCACTAGACTGGCTAACACCAGAACAGCGAATTGAACGTATTATGACCACAATTAAAAACTAAAAAGGGGAATAATATGAAAGCACTTCTTTTTACACTCGCACTAATGCCGGCAACGGCACTCGCTCAATACGATGAATTGGGGATCCCTGGATACCCTCAACCAATCGTACCCAACCCGCCAGTGTACGGAATTCCAGTTCAACCCGTGCTGCCAGTGCCAAGAGATCGGGGACCATGGGGAACTGGCTATAGCGTAGTCACGGAGACAAAAGAGCGGCCCGATGCCTTCGGTAGGTTTCTAGGAGATCGTGACGCTACGACCACCACAACAACCCAAAAGGTGGTTCCCAATGACGCATTGGGGAACCCAATCAAGGGAATGAATCTTTGGTGAGCCTATAGCCATGAATGGCGCATCTTAGCGGTGCGTCATTGATCGCTAGTAACGGATCATTCACTAGGTGTTTAATAATAAAGGGGAAACTTATGAAAGCTATACTAGCTTTTGGTGTCT
>Ga0214923_10002678_pt1 | contig 23314 bp, 26 predicted proteins | sample LL1510_MetaG_FD_177993 | JGI IMG/M metagenome (GOLD analysis project Ga0214923, IMG submission 177993) | Freshwater microbial communities from Lake Lanier, Atlanta, Georgia, United States - LL-1510 | ecosystem: Environmental > Aquatic > Freshwater > Lake | place: USA: Georgia | collected...
TTGGCATTGCGGCTCTTGGGACTTCAACCAATATTGCAGTTTCAGCGTTAGCAAAGCCAAATTATATATTGCCAACAAATTCAGCTGTTACTCTAAAGGCACTTGCCTATGCAGGAGACATGAAGACTGGTACTGTCGTCAGAGGCGTACCTGATGGTATGGGCGCCTATGCCAATGAAAAAGGCGGAATCACTCTTTTATCCGTACATGAAATTCCTTCTTATAGCCCGCTAGCGCAACTTTCAAAATCAGATTCGTCTCAATGGGGCGTATCAATCACAAAGTTCAATATCACAAAAAGCTCTCAAGTAATTACTAGTGCCGAAAATTTCATTAAGAAGATTAGTTATTACAACTACAACACCGGTAAATACACCGATACTCCAATTGGCGGAGCACCGGCTGGTACTACTAAAGGCCTAGACTGGAATATCAGTCGCTTCTGTTCAGCGACACTTGTTCAAGCAGGAAATCTTGCCTATAAAGAAGGCGGTGTTACTTATGGCTATGAAGGTGCAGTTTTCCTAAGCGGAGAAGAAGATGGCGACAGTGGCTATGGTCGCGGGTTTGCTTTTGATATGGACGGAAATGGAATACAGCTACCACGTGTGGGTCTGGCTTCTTGGGAAAACTTAATGCCAAATCTTAAGCCTGGCATCAATACAGTTTTGATGGGTAATGAAGATGGATCTGCTACAGATTCTCAACTATTCATGTATGTTGGAAAGAAGACAACTACCGGAACATTTGCGGACAAGGCTGGTCTAACAAACGGTGATCCATATGTTGTAAACGTGCCAGAAATTGCCAACGATAACGCTTTCCGTGCCAAGTATGGTAAGAACAAGGCAGTAGATGTTACTTTTAATAAGACAATTTGGAATGCAAATATGTCTGACCAACAGAAAGATCATGCTGCACAGGGCACCGAATTCTCCCGAGTAGAAGATGGCGAATGGGATCCGATCAACCCAAACGTTTTCTACTTTATTACAACCGAATCAAATAAAGATAAGGGTGCAACAACTCCAAATCCAGCTGAGCCAACAATCTCTCGCGATGGTGGAGCGCTTTGGCGTTTGACTTTTGTCGATGGACAGAATCCAGATAAGGGTGCCAAGTTAGAGCTGCTGCTTGATGGAAGCGAAGCGCCATACCTAAGCAAGCCAGATAATCTGACCGTGACAAAGAATGGCGTGATCATGATTCAAGAAGATCCAGGCAACAATGCTCACGTATCTCGCATTCTCGCCTTCCGAATCGCAGATTCTAAGTTAGTTTCTGTTGCGGAATTTAATAAGGATTACTTTGCGCCAGGTGGATCAAAGTTCATGACTATCGATGAAGAATCTTCTGGAATCATCGATGCCACTTCACTCTTCGCTAGAAGTGGAGACAATTCGACCTACTTCCTCTTCAATACTCAAGTTCACACAACAGGTGTTATAGCTAGCCGTCCGGACTTGATCTGGAAATCAATCACCGGCAAGGCGGCACTTGACAAGCAAGCCATTGAGGGTGGCGCCTATTACTTAATGACTATCGACAATTGGGATTCAGTCTTTAAGTAAATAAATGAGTAGAAAAGAGGCGGCTCAATGTGAGCCGCCTCTTTTTTCTCTCATCAGTCATTAAACTTAAGTCATGCATAAATTGACTCACACCATAGAAGAGACCTTATTCCGAGCTCGCTTCCTATTGGCGCCATTGTATTTAGGTCTTGTTGGCGCCTTATTTCTACTTTGTTGGCGCTTTATCGTCGAGTTTTATCACATCGCTCAGCATATTGGCGAAGCAACCGGTCAATCTTTCACCCTAGAACTTCTTGCCCTCTTAGATTTAACGCTGCTGGCAAATTTAATTCTGATGGTTATCTTTGCCGGGTATGAAAATTTTGTCTCTCGCATTGATGTTGCAACCGAATCTGCTGATCGCCCACACTGGATGGGAACCATCGATTTCTCAGGATTAAAAATTAAGTTAATCGGCTCGCTAGTTGCAATCTCGGTGATCGAGCTATTGAAAGATTTCATCGAACTTTCTGGCCAAGATCATGTAGGTGGCGGAACTAAGTGGCGCATTGTGATTCACTTGACTTTCGTAATCTCTGGAGTGTTATTTGCTCTGATGGATTGGGTCGCTGATAAGCGCGAATTTCACGGCACTCATAATTAATGCGTCTTGATTTATTAGCCGCATTATCGGGCTTAATGATTGCCATTCAAGCGCGCGCAAATGGCGAACTCTCCCACCGTTTAAATAATGGCTTAGAGGCAGCTTTAGTTTCCTTTGGTTCCGGCCTATTGATAATTGCTGTGATCTCCCTCTTTCACAAGGGAATCAAAGAGGGCATTTCGAACCTTCGCATGGCTGTTGTGGCCAAAGAGATTCCACGTTGGCGACTCTTAGCAGGCGCTCTTGGTGGAACTTTCGTTGCCTTTCAAACTCGGGTAGTTCCAATCATTGGAGTTGCAATTTATTCAGTCGCATCTATCGCCGGACAAACTGCCATGTCGCTTTATGTAGATCGAATTGGTTTAACTGGCGGTGGCAAGAAATTAATCTCACGCCGCCGAATTATTGCCGCAGCTCTGACGGTCTTAGCAGTTCTAGTCTCAGTCTTGGATCGCATCGATGCCAAAAATCTATCGATGTGGGCAGTATTTTTCGGGGCTTTAGCCGGTGCAATCGTTGGCGTTCAGCGTGCGCTAAACGGTCAAATAAATGAATATTCAAAACAAAGCTTTACTACTTCGCTCTTAAATTTCATTATGGGAACTAGTTTTTTAGTAATTCTCTTAACTGTCGCCGTAATTGCCGATTGGTCTGAACTCTCATCACTGCCTGCTGGCCCTTGGTGGATTTACACCGGTGGGGTAATCGGAGTTATTTATATTGCATTTACTTCCACAATCGTTCAACACTTAGGTGTTCTAACTTTTACTTTATTTAGCGTTGGCGGGCAACTAGTTGGTTCGCTATTGATCGATCTAATTTCACCTACCGACGGAGTTCGCGTAAGTATTTATTTGGTAACTGGAATCGTGATGACTTATTTTGGAGTTATCGCCGGTGGCGTAGGTAGTTCAAGAGTGCAGAACCCAACGAACCAATGATAAAAAAAGCTGCAATTGCATAACTAGATGTTTTCACCCAAGGAAGTGTTGCGGCGTAAAATCCAGCTAAGGTAATTCCGACTCCCCAGAGCAAGCCACCTAAAGTATTTGCAGATAAGAATTTGTAGTAATTCATCTTTGAAACCCCAGCAATTGGTGGTACAAAACTACGAATCCACGGGAAGAAACGAGCAGCAACCACAGCCCACCACCCAGTGCGCTCATAAAATTCTTCCGAAGATTTAATCATGCGCTGAATACGTAGGCTTGTTCGTTTATCTAAATATGGTCTACCAACAACTCGCCCAAGTACGAAGCCAACCTGATCGCCAAAAAACGCAGCAGCAAAAATCACGGCGCAGAGTATGACGATATTTACATTGTCGTGGCTCGCAGCAACTAAACCAACGCTGAATAAGAGCGAATCACCAGGCAGAAAGAAAGCGAATACAACGGCTGTTTCAATAAAGACGAAAAGCCCTGCCACTAGATAGATCAAAAAGGGCGCTAATGGCGCTAATTGAGCGTCAAAAGTGGCGGCAAAATCCATTAACAGCTCTTCTTTACCGCCGTGGCAACAGCTGTAACAACTTGTGAGTCGAAGACGCTTGGTACGATAAATGAGGCATTTAATTGCGAAGCGCTAACGCAATCAGCAATTGCTTCGGCAGCTGCGATCAAAAGCGTATCGGTTATTTTGTGAGCATTAGCATCTAGCATTCCACGAAAAATTCCTGGGAAAGCCAAAACATTATTGATTTGATTTGGTTGGTCGCTTCGACCAGTTGCAACGACTGCGGCATATTTACGAGCAATCACTGGATCAATCTCTGGATCTGGGTTTGCTAACGCGAAAACAACTGAGCCGGTAGCCATTGAGGCAATGTCTGCCTCAGCTAGAACATTTGGAGCACTTACCCCGATAAATACATCAGCACCCTTCATCGCCTCATGAATGTTTCCGTTGAAATTAGCCGGATTGCAATTATCGATAAACCATTGGCGCATCGGATCGTGATCGCTGATCGTCTCCTTGCAGATCACACCACCTTTATCATAAGCAATAATGTTTGTGGCGCCACTCTTAGTTAGCAGACGAGCTATCGCGGTTCCGGCCGCGCCAGCTCCACTCATGATGATCTTTACTTCTGATAGATCTTTCTTAACCAATTTAAGTGAGTTGCGAAGTGCAGCAAGTACTACGATGGCGGTGCCGTGCTGATCATCATGAAAAACTGGAATATCGAGAAGTTCGCGCAATCGTGCTTCAACTTCAAAGCAACGGGGAGCTGAAATATCTTCAAGATTGATGCCCCCATAAACAGGCGCAATCAATTGGACCGTGCGAACAATTTCATCTACATCTTGTGTGTCTAAACAGACTGGCCAAGCATCAACATCAGCAAAGCGCTTAAAGAGCGCGGCTTTACCTTCCATTACTGGAAGTGCCGCAGCCGGCCCAATATTTCCTAAGCCCAGAACCGCCGATCCATCAGTTACAACAGCCACCGTATTTCGCTTAATTGTTAAGCGGCGAGCATCGGATGGATCATCAGCGATTGCTTGGCAAATGCGGGCTACGCCTGGGGTATAGGCACGAGAGAGATCATCGCGGGTCTTCAATGGAACTTTTGATTGAATCTCGATCTTGCCACCAAGGTGCAGCAAGAAAGTGCGATCTGAAACTTTGCGAACCGTTAAATCAGGATGATCTGAGATTGAACTAGTAATGGTGTTTGCATGCTCTTGATCAACAGCATCACAAGTAATATCAATTACAACTCGCTCGAGAAGAGATTCGACTACATCGAGCGCCGTAATAGTGGCACCAGCTTCGCTGATAACAGCAGTAATTGAAGCTACCGGATGTGAATCAGGATGTCCTTCAACGCGAATGGTAATTCCATATCCAGGACTTGTGCTTGCCATTTAAACAACACCATATAAACGATCGCCGGCATCGCCTAAGCCAGGAACGATGTAACCGTGTTCGTTTAATTTTTCATCTAGTGCGCCAGTAACAATTGCGATCTCAACCCGAGAATCCTTGAAGGAATTTTCCAAAATTTTGATTCCTTCTGGTGCTGCCAAGATGCAAACCGCGGTGATATTTGAAGCGCCGCGTTCGATTAAGAAATTAAATGCTGCGACTAAAGTTCCGCCAGTTGCCAGCATTGGATCGAGTACAAATACTTGGCGCCCAGTTAAATCTTCAGGCAAGCGGTTAGCATAAGTGCTTGCTTGTAGAGTTTTTTCGTCACGGACCATTCCCAAGAAGCCAACTTGTGCGGTTGGAAGCAACTTCGACATTCCTTCGAGCATTCCTAAACCAGCGCGAAGGATGGGTACTACAACGGGTGCTGGATAGGCCATCTTTACGCCAGTTGTCTTAGTAACTGGAGTTGTAATGTCGACCGTCTCGGTACGGACATCACGAGTAGCTTCATAAGCCAGCAGTGTCACGAGTTCCTCGACTAAATGTCGGAAAGTTGGCGAATCAGTTTCTTGATCGCGCAGAACCGTTAATTTGTGCGAAATTAGTGGGTGATTTGCTACGTGAACTTTCATAATGCAAACCTTACAGGGGTTTCTTTCCGCATAAATAAGTGCCACTATGGCCTTATTGGAACTATTCGAAAGTTCCTTCGGGACGGTGCGGTAAGGGGCGATAAAGTGACTGATCTCATCAACGATATCGATATTGCCGTAGAGGCTTGGCATGAAGATGGCCGCTGGACTGTTGCTAATCTGCCGGACGCCCAAGATTTACCAGCCATCATTGACCGCCTTAAATCACGACAAACAAATGGTGGCGCAGTCGCCTTAATCGCAATTGATGAAGAGTTCTTCATACTAATTCGAGTTCTAGGAACACATATTTCGATGTTCTTAAGCGATGTTTCTTGCGCACTTGACTATGAAGTAGCTCAAGAATTTCTAGAGATTGCAGATCTTGATCAACCTGAAGAAGATGAGGAACCATTACCGGTCGGACATAAAGATATTTTTGCTGATCTAGGTATGCCACATATGGAACTGCTTGCACTTTGCGACGATGCCGAACTGTTTCCAGATGAACAATTAGAAGCAATTGCCAAACGCTTAGGTTTTGGTCAGCAGTTTGCGGAGCTATTAGAACTTTGATTCAAGAAGACTTAATGCGATCAGCGATTGCAGTAGCTAAAAGCGCACTTAAAAGTGACGACGTTCCAGTGGGTGCGTTAATTGTTGATAATAAAAATAACGTTATCGCAACCGGATATAACGAGCGTGAAGCACATCAAGACCCAACAGCCCATGCCGAAGTTGTTGCGATTCGACGTGCAGCTCAAAAGTTAGGCACATGGCGATTAGATGAATGCCAATTAATTGTGACCTTAGAACCTTGTGCAATGTGTGCAGGTGCAATTGCTCAGTCCCGAATTAACACTTTGATCTTCGGAGCATGGGATGAAAAAGCTGGCGCAGTCGGTTCGGTCTGGGATGTACTGCGCGATCCGCGTGCTATCCATAAGCTGGAAGTTATCGGCGGAGTTCTCGAAGCGGAATGCGCTCAACTGATAACTAACTTTTTCCGGCAGCCTTAATATCAGGTATCGTCATCCACGGTGGCGTGTCTGAGCGGCCAAAGGAGCACGCCTCGAAAGCGTGTGTTGGGGAAACTCAACCGTGGGTTCAAATCCCACCGCCACCGCCATATTTTCTATTTGAGCCAATGCTTACTTAAGTAGTTCGTACGAAGGATTCAAGATGGTCATCTTGCCTTCATTATCGGCAACCATTCCTTCAGCGCGCAGTTGTGTGCCGACATCTAAACCACGGATTTCGCGGCGACCCAAGAATTGCAAGGTTACGCCGCCGGTTTCATCCCAAACTTCAACATTGATAACCGGTGCGGCACCGCTTGGCGCAGTGCGAATAGAAGTTACACGACCTTGAATATGAGCACGTTTACGCCAAACAATATTTCCGATCGGTGTCAGATTTTCAGCATAGTGACTTACTGGTTCGGCCGATGCAACTGCAACTGGCTTAATTTCTGCCTTTACTGCATTCAGTTTAGTCGCTGACGATACCTCGTGCGCGTGATTTTCAATCACGATTGACTTTCCAGAGATCATCTTTGAAACATCAAACGGCATAATCGTTGCAACCACTCGTGAAAGTTGTGAAATTGGCGCAGCAATTTCTTCTGCAGTTTGATCATGTAATAAACGACCTAGGAATCTGGAATAAGAACGACGAGGAAGCAACAGGGTTAATTCCACACCAGGTTGTTCGGTTAATCGAATTGCATAATCTAGAGCTGCATTTGGCAATCGGCGATCGGGGCAGTCAATTAATTCTAACTCAACATCATCTAGTGCATCTGATGCAGACCAAGCTTCTTGAATTGCTGCTGCGCGACGATCATCTATTACAAAGTGAACTGCTGAAAGTTTACGCGCGTTTAAAGTGCGGGCATATCGAACCACGCTAATTGTCGCTAGATCTACCGAATCGACTAGAACTGTTACATCGTGACGAGTGATTGATGTAGCTCGTTGTTGCTCACGCTTAACTGCAAGCGCTTTTTGTTCGGCAGTGTATTGACGGCGCAAACGCAAGAATGAGAGAACTGCGATTGGCGCGATTACCAATACCAACCAAGCACCTTCAGTAAATTTCACAACTGAGAAAATGATGACGATAGTAAAAGAAATAGTTCCGGCTAGACAGTTGATGAAAACCTTCAAGCGCCAACTATTGGTTTTGTGGGTGATGGCGTGCTTGGCCATGCCGAAACCAGCGAGCGTAAAACCGGTAAATACGCCGAGTGCGTAGAAAGCAACCAAGTGTTCAACCGAAGCTTTAGTGAAAAGTACCAGCAAAATGCCGCCGCCAGAAAGTAAAAGAATGCCGTTTGAGAAGGCTAGTCGGTGTCCGCGCTTCGTTAATTGACGCGGCAAATAACCATCAGTTGCTACGAAATTGCAGAGTAATGGGAACGCACTATAAGTTGTATTGGCGCCAGCAAAGAGAATTAACATGGTTGCTAGTTGAACCAAGACAAACATCGCTTGTCCAAATCCGCCAGTACCCACCGCTGCTTTTGCAATCTGAGAAATAACAGTTGGGGTACCTGATTCATATGGCATAGCATGAATTTGATGCGCAAACCAAGAGACGCCTAGAACAAGTGTTCCCAAAATTGAACTCATAATTACCAAGGTACGCTTGGCATTTTTTGCTTCTGGAACCTTAAATAACGCAACACCATCGGAAATCGCTTCAAGGCCGGTAAGCGAAGAACCACCATTTGCAAATGCACGAAGCAGAATGAAAATTGCTGCACCTGTCATCAGCCCACTAGGCTGACCAACTTCTACAGTGCCAGGTAAGTCAGTGCGCAACAATGGAAGCGTGTCAGTAAAGTAGCGGTAAAGGCCACAGCCAAAAACTATCGCCATCGCGCTAATGAATAGATAGGTAGGAAGAGCGAAAGCTTTTCCAGCCTCTTTTACGCCACGTAAGTTTCCAAAAGTTAAAACAATTATTACCCCTAGGGTCATCTCAATCTTCCAAGGATCAAGACTTGGGAAAGTAGAAATAATTGCCGCAACACCGGCTGCAGATTGAATTGCAACTGTCACGATGTAATCAAGCATTAAAGCAACGGCGGCAACTTGTGCAACCACTGGACCGAAGTTATCGCGCGACACAATGTAAGCGCCGCCGGTCTTAGTGTAAACATCGATCACATTTCGATATGAGAGCGTGATCAAGAAAAGAATTGCCAAAATTACACCGGTCATCGGCATCAAGATTGTGAATGCTGCTAATCCAAATGCTGGCAACAGCGCGATTAAAATTTGTTCGGAACCGTAAGCCGAAGATGAAATACAGTCAGATGACAATATGCCTAGGGCATAGCGCTTCTGCAATCGCTGATGTTGAAGAGAGTGGCGGTTTAACGCACTTCCCAAGAACCATTTCTTGATCTTGTAAGTAAGTGGGTCGCGCAGATGCGCATGATCCTGAAGCGCAACCGGGGCTGGGGCTCCATCAGTCCAAGACTTAGGCACTTTTACTCCTTGTTAGGGGCTCTATCTTAGATTGTTATGCTCTGCTTATGCGCACACAACTCTATATAAATGGCCAATGGGTGCCGGGTGCAAGCACGGTTCCGGTTACAGACCCCAGCGATGGTTCGGTAATTGCCGAAGTTGCGATTGCCGATGATGCGCAATGTGAAGCAGCTATTTCCGCCGCTGATGCCGTTGCCGTTGAGTGGGCCGCAACTGCGCCTCGCGTTCGATCTGAGATTTTGCGCAAAGCATTTGAAATCATGACTGCTGAAATTGAAGAGATCGCTACTTTAATCTCGCGTGAAAATGGCAAGGCAATGCCAGATGCTCGTGGCGAAGCCGCTTATGCCGCTGAATTTTTCCGCTGGTTTGCTGAAGAAGCAGTTCGCACCCCAGGTGATTTCCGCTTGTCACCAAGTGGCGATAAAAGAATTTTGGTTACTCATCAACCAATTGGCTTATCAATTTTAATTACGCCTTGGAATTTCCCAGCTGGTATGGCAACTCGCAAAATCGGTCCAGCAGTTGCTGCAGGTTGCACAATGATTTTGAAACCCGCAACCGAGACTCCGTTAACAGCGATGCACATCGTTGATATTTTGGAGCGCGCAGGTTTACCTAAAGGTGTTTTGAATTTAGTTATACCGGAAAAAACTGGTCCAGCAATTTCCAAAATGTTGCACGATCCACGGGTTAAGAATTTATCTTTTACTGGTTCAACTGAAGTTGGCCGAGTACTTCTCAAAGAAGCAGCTGACAAAGTTATTCGTTGTTCAATGGAACTTGGTGGAAACGCACAAGTTATCGTGCACGATGATGCTGATCTTGCCGTCACCATTCCACAGTTATTGCTAGCAAAGATGCGCAACGGTGGTGCTGCGTGCACTTCAGCAAATCGTATTTATGTGCAGCGCCCAATCGCCGAAAAATTTATCGCCGAATTAACCAAAGCAATGTCTGCATTCGTAGTTGGTCGCGGTACCGATGCCACAACAACTCTGGGTGCGAGCGTTTCAATCAAAGAGCGCAACAAGATCGCCGAGTTAGTTGATCAATCAATTGCTGCAGGTGCCAAGGTAGAAACTGGCGGCAAAACTCCCGATGGCCCAGGGGCTTTTTACCCAGCAACCGTGCTTTCGGTGGCTAAAGACAACCCAATTTTGAACCACGAGATCTTCGGGCCAGTTGCCCCGGTCGTAATCTTCGATACCGATGCCGAGGGAATTGCACTTGCCAACGACACTGAATTCGGGCTCATTAGTTATGTTTTTTCTAGCGACTTAGCTCGTGCAATTCGTACCGCTGAAGCTATGGAATCCGGAATGGTTGCGATCAATAAGGGCGTAATTTCCGACCCAGCCGCACCTTTCGGAGGAGTTAAGCAATCTGGTTTAGGTCGCGAAGGCGGCTTCGATGGAATTCACGAGTTTTTACAAACCAAATACATCGGCGTGCAGATTTAATTAGTTACAAATCTAACTTTTAGCTTCAAGGTCAGCTTTGCACTCTTCGTATTCTGCATATCCAGATTCGTAACCGGGTAAATACTGTTTCTTTCCAAAAATTCTAATTATCTTAGTAATTAAAGTTTCTGTTCGAGACTGTTCTTTCGGATTAAGAATGTATCCGGAAACTTCTTCTTTTTGTTGGGTTTGACCAGAATTTTTCCGTACTTCTAGATCTGCCCATTCCTTTTTTAAGTACTTTTTCCATTTACGTTTTTTGTCAAAAGTAACTTCTGGCATCCAGCGATAATGATTTGTCTCAGAATCAAATCTATGACGCATGACTACATACTGGGGCACTGGCTGGCCTTCAGCATTTTCCGTATTCATTGTTTGCCTTCGCTCTGATTCTCGTTTTGTATCCAAGGTTATCTCATGTGCCATTTCTCTCGCGAAGTGCTTTCTTGATCCAGATTGCAAGAGCTTCTTGGGAAATTTCACCACCGGCAAGTCCGAAGAAGATTGCTTCGGCATCATCAATATGCAGTACCTGATTCAATGTCAGGTACAAAGTCACTTGGATAGGCGGTCCAGCAGAATTCAAAAGCGGAAAGAAAAGCTAGCCGTTTGTTTCCATCCGGCAGTGCGTGATTTCGTGACTTTTGCTGCATAAAAATGGTAACTTCTTGCGGTTAATAGAGGAGTAGCTACCTAAGGAGCCCAAATGCGCGCAACCAAGAAGAAATCCATCGCTCTATTCGTTGTCAGCCTAATTTCGCTGGCAATTTCTGCCCCTAATGTCGCGATGGCTGAGACAACTCAAGCCGATGTCGATTACTCAACCCAAGTCTCGGCCCTTGCTCAAGAATTTTCTACCGTAGCGGCCGCATGGGGAACTGCACTTTCAGCCGCTCCAGCTACGACAACTGGTAGCAAGTGGACGAAGTACAAGGCTTCTGTAACTAAAAGTTCTAACGCAGTTCTGGCAACTGTTGCAAAAATGAATGCATTGGTTCCATCTGCAGGCTTTCCAAAGTCTGGCCCAATGTTGAAGAAAGCTTGCGCTGCCTACAAGAGTGCGATCTCATCGCTAAGTACTGCAATTCAAAAGAATGATGTGAAATTAGTTGCGAAAGCAAGCACTCTGGCTGGCAAAGCATCGACTTCCTATCTGGCCTGGAGCCAGGCATATGCCGCAGAAGTAGCAGCGTTAAACGGCTAAATCAGCGAATCTATTCGTAAGAAACCCTAGGTAGCAATTTACCCAGGGATACTTATCTCTATAACTTCTTTGAGGTTAGCCACTTTTCAGTGGCTTGCATCCATTCAAGTGGCGCTTCTGCAGCTGAGCTATGTGATGCGCCCTTCATGCAGTAATACTCAGAACCTTTTACACGTGCTTTCATAAACCGATGCATCGCAGGCGTAGCTTCATCATTCTCGCCACAGATGAAGAAAGTTGGCACCTTAATCAAGTGAAGTTCTTTCTCGACCGACCAATCCTTTAGCGAACCGCGAACTGTAAATTCGGTTGGTCCCCACATCGCTTCATATACATGCTTTCCGAATTTTGGTTTATATGCCAAATCCATAAGTGGCGGAATCTGACGAATATGGCGCTTCGCAAATTCCACATTTGCTGCCAAGTATTCCTTAGCTTTGTACTTCTCTAACTTTTCATATTTATAAATCGCATTGCGGTGTTTTACTGGCAATTTTTCAACTAATTTACGAGTCTCGCGAACCCACATGCGACTAGAAGGTAATGAGTTTGAAATGATCAAACCTTTTAATCCCTTTGGTTTCTTAACTGCATAATTAAGCGAAAGCATGCCGCCCCAAGAAGCGCCGGCAAGCATGTAGCGATTCTCAATCCTTAAGCGCTTTAACAGCCTTGTAAGTTCTTCTTCAAAAAGTTCAATAGTCCAGAAACTATCTGGCTTGGACTTGAGCGAAGTTGATTTACCACAACCGATTTGATCATAAAGAATTACTGGTCGACCGGTTGCATTTAGTAATTTGGCCATCGTCAGAACGCCAAGGTGAGTTCCGCCAGGACCACCATGCATTACAACAACTGGTGTTTTCTTGGACCTTAAATCACCGATTACTCGGTACCAAGTCTTGCCATGTCTCCAAGTCAGATATCCAGTGCGATCTTTGGTTGCCATAGACCGAAACTCTACGCATCAAATTTCAAATCTATCCATTTATTGAGGAGTTTTTGGGTGCCAATTTTCGCGATAGAACCGAGTATCCAATTTGCAGTTCTTCGCCAGCAAGTTGCTCTTTAAAGTGCACCTCACCTTTTTCATAGCGAGCTTCAATTCCCCTCATGAAGCTCTGAGCTTATTAAGTATTTCAGAGTCATCTACTTTCAATTTCTTAAAGAATCCGAGCAGGCGACTTCTGTTGTTTGAGTAGTACCTAAGATCGTAATATGGATAGACAGTTATGCCGTAACCACTATCAGATTGCGGATTGGCGCCAGGTAACGGAAAGTTGTGAATCGCATCAACTTCACTTTGTGCGAAGAATTTTTTGAGCCTTTTATAATTTAATGACTTGAGATTCGAAAGCTTAATCGCACGTATTTCGCAAGTATATTCATCAGAATCTACTTTGCGAGCAGAGTAATTAACTTTTCCATTATTAACAAAGTAGGAGATTTCTCCATTTGCAATTGTTTTAGTTAACTTTCCATAAGTTACTAAGGATTTTACCTGACTTTCGTATATTTCGTCGTTACTTTCCAAAAAGTATTTATAGAGAGCTCTGCGGTCATCTTGGCTCAACCAGTCGCCAAGTGTCAGACATTCCTCTAAGTAGCTCATGTCGTTATTTTGTCACAACCAGACATGGAACCGCTAGGTATTTTCCGGAGTTACCTTGAACCTTGACTGTTCGGCCATCTTTAAGAGAAACATAACCCATGGCCTCACCGCGATATGAGAAGTCGATTTCCTTTTGACAGAGAATGTAGAAGTCTTCAAATTTAGCAAAATTTGGGAAGTTCGTATTTGAATATTTGCGTTTTAATTCGAGTTTAGATGTAGTTACTTTCTTTCTTTTTTCTAATCTTTTAATGCTTAAAGTTAACTCTGTGTAATTCTGAGGCACATCGCATTTGGAAGTTATGCTCAGCTTGATTGCATTTATCTTCTTGAATTCATTCAGATATGTTGAGTAATGCGGCCGGTCCACTTTGAGAGTGCAATGTGGTTCCGGGCTATTTCCTGATCCGTAGATTAGATATTGAGCAACAAGTAAACCAACAACAAACAAACCTGGTATACGTGGTTGAAGCAAAACTGATTTTGAGAAATTTTTCTTCATGAGTCAAAGTACTTTTAACTCAAGCGACACCACTTTGGTTATCCACAGTTAATACGGAGGATGTCCGAACTTGTGGCTTCCGCATAAGGCAGGGGTTCCTCGGAAATAGGCGATTCAGAAATGAGTGAATCAGCCGAAGCGAACTTGTGAGCGGAGGATGTCCGAACTTGTGGCTTCCGCATAAGGCAGGGGTTCCTCGGAAATAGGCGATTCAGAAATGAGTGAATCAGCCGAAGCGAACTTGTGAGCGGAGGATGAGGGATTTGAACCCTCGATAGGTTGCCCTATACACGCTTTCCAAGCGTGCGCACTCGGCCGCTATGCGAATCCTCCCGCGCAAATTGGGCCTAATTCGAGCGTAAAGCCAGGCTCAGACCTAATCAGCAGGTGAACTCTATCGGTAGCAATAACTATGCTTAGACCAGATCCCTCGCGCGACGTTATCGCGTCCGAACTCCCCCAGGGTAGGAATACAGCAAGGGTAGGCGTGCTCTGACGGGTGCGCGAGGGATCCTTTTAATAGATTGGCCCAGGATTTAACTGCAGTTTTAACTTTGGAAATGTTCGGCACCGATGAGTAGGAAGAGCGGAGATCACAAGCGATGTCACTAGCTTTGTATCGCAAGTACCGCCCATCGGTATTCGCTGATGTCATCGGGCAAGAACATGTAACAGTTCCATTATCGAATGCACTAAGTGGCGATCGCACGCATCATGCATATTTATTTAGCGGTCCACGCGGTTGCGGAAAAACTTCTTCCGCTCGAATCATGGCGCGCTCTCTTAATTGCGTCGAAGGTCCAACCCCAACACCTTGTGGAAAATGCCAGTCTTGTACCGATCTAGTTGCAAATGGTCCCGGCTCACTTGATGTAATTGAAATTGATGCTGCAACTCATGGTTTAGTCGATGATGCACGCGACTTACGCGATAAAGCATTCTTTGCGCCAGTGCAATCTCGTTACAAGATTTACATTATCGACGAAGCACATCAACTCGGAACTGGCGCAGCAAATGCGCTACTAAAAGTTGTTGAAGAACCACCTCCCCATGTTATTTTTATCTTTGCTACAACTGAACCAGAAAAGTTAATTTCAACAATTCGTTCTCGTACTCACCATTATCCATTCCGCCTTGTTCCACCTGGAATTTTAGTTGCGCATCTAGAAAAGATTTGCAATGCCGAAGGTGTGAAAGTTGCTAAAGGGGTATTGCCGCTAGTTGTACGCGCATCAGGTGGATCAGTTCGCGACGCCCTTTCAATTCTTGGCCAACTATTAGCTGGCGCGGGCGCCGATGGAGTTTCTTATGAAATCGCAATTCAACTTCTTGGTTTCACCGATGGTGCATTACTAGATGATGCAATAGATGCACTTGCCGCTCGCGATGGCGCTTCACTTTTTAAGACAGTTGATCGAGTAGTTGAATCAGGTCACGACCCACGTCGTTTCACTAGTGATTTCCTAGAGCGCTTGCGTGATTTAATGATCGTCGATGCGTTACAGCAAACCAACACCAACTCAATTTTGCGCGATCTTCCGGAAGATCAGATCGAACGCATGCGCACCCAAGCTAATCAAATTGGCGCTGCAAACCTTTCTCGTGCCGCCGATATCGCAGCTGAAGGGCTCACCCAGATGCGCGGTGCCACTGCCCCACGCTTAATTCTCGAGCTTATTTGCGGTCGAATCTTGTTGCCAGGTGGCGACACTAGCGAGCGCGGATTACTGAGCCGCATCGAACGACTCGAACGCGCCGAAAGTATTTCCGTCCCATCAATTCCAGCAGTTGCAGCTAATTTATCGGAGAAAGCTGATTCTAAAAAAGCACTTCCCGAATCAGCGGCTCCGGATAAATTAGCGGAATCGAAAGCTTCTCCCAAAGCGTCGGATCCGATTAAAACAGCCGAACCAGCAGCAAAAAATTCCGCAATCGATGTAACAGGTTTACGCAGAATCTGGCCCGATGTAATTGAAGTGGTAAAGAAGAAGCGTCGCTTAACTTGGTCGCTGCTTAGTGCAAGTGCGCAGATAGTTTCAATGGATGAAAATTCGATCACTATCGGAATCGTTAACCCTGGTGCTCGCGATTCTTTCTTGCGTTCTGAATCTGATCTAATCTTACGACAGGCTTTTGTTGATGTTGTTGGCGTTGATAAGAAGATCGAAGTAATTGTTGATTCTTCAATTGATACCAATACTCCATCAGCTCGTGCTGTGCGCGTCGATGAATCGCCAACTGACGAGAATCAACTCTCTGGCCCCGAACTACTAGCGCGCGAACTGGGTGCCAAGATCGTGAAGGACAATAGATGAGCACCGGAATGTACGAAGGTGCCATTCAAGATTTAATCGATGCCCTTGGTCGCTTGCCGGGTATTGGTCCAAAGAGCGCACAACGAATCGCGTTTCACATTTTGCAATCCGAACCAGAAATCGCAACCGCGCTAGTTGAATCAATTCGCACCGTTAAAGAGCGCGTTAAGTTTTGCAGCGAATGCGGCAACGTTTCCGAAGAGGAACAATGTCGCATCTGCCGCGATCCACGTCGCGATCGCACAGCGATCTGCGTTGTTGAAGAGAGCAAAGATGTAATTGCTATCGAACGCACTCGCGAATTCCGGGGTACTTATCATGTGCTTGGTGGCGCGATTAGTCCGATCGATGGCATCGGCCCGGATCAATTACGTATTCGCGAACTAATGGCGCGCTTGGCCGATAACACCGTGACTGAGGTTATTTTGGCGACCGACCCGAACCTCGAGGGCGAAGCAACGGCTACCTATTTATCGCGCGCTTTGGCGCCGCTGGGCTTGAAAGTCTCCCGCTTAGCTAGTGGCCTGCCAGTTGGTGGCGATCTCGAATATGCAGATGAAGTAACCCTTGGCCGTGCATTTGAGGGCCGCCGAACCATTTAGCCCAACTATCTCATTATTTGGATAGAGCATCGTTTCATTATTTGAGATATCCCTGCTGCTGGTGGCAAGTAAGCCCTTCTATAGTTCAAACTTCACCACATGGGTCTAATCGTTCAGAAATATGGCGGCTCTAGCGTCGCCGATGCTGAGGGCATGAAGCGCGTTGCCGCCCGCATTGTGGCTAGCAAGCGCGATGGAAATCAGGTGGTCGTCGTGGTTTCGGCCATGGGCGATACCACCGATGAGCTGATCGATTTAGCTAATCAAGTTACCCCAATTCCTAATGGCCGCGAACTCGACATGTTGTTAACTGCCGGCGAACGAATTTCCATGGCGCTGCTTGCCATGGCGATTTCAAGTTTGGGTCACGAAGCGCGTTCCTTCACTGGCAGCCAAGCTGGCGTGATTACCGATTCATCGCACGGTCGCGCACGCATCATCGATGTAACTCCAAGCCGAATTCAAGAAGCACTTACCGAAGGTGCAATTGCAATTGTTGCCGGCTTCCAAGGAATTTCCCAAGACACTAAAGACATTACAACTCTAGGTCGTGGTGGCAGTGACACAACTGCGGTTGCACTTGCAGCAGCACTAGATGCTGATGTTTGTGAAATTTATACCGATGTCGATGGCGTATTTAGCGCCGACCCTCGTGTAGTTCCAACTGCACAGAAATTAAAGAGCGTTACCTACGAAGAGATGTTAGAGCTCGCTGCAAGTGGTGCAAAAGTTCTGCACTTACGTTGCGTTGAATATGCACGTCGTTTTGACTTACCAATTCATGTCCGTTCAAGTTTTTCTAATAACGAAGGAACCTGGGTGGTCAAAGATCATCCGGAAGGAGACCAAATGGAACAAGCAATCATCTCAGGTATCGCACACGATAAATCGGAAGCGAAAATTACTATCGTCGGTGTACCTGACCGTACTGGTGTGGCTGCGCGCATCTTCCAGGCAATCGCCGATAACGACATTAATATCGACATGATCGTGCAGAATGTTTCGGCAGCGGCTACTGGTCTTACCGATATCTCGTTTACTTTGCCAAAATCTGAAGGTATAAACGCAACTCAAATTCTGCAGAAGCTGCAAGGTGAAGTTGGTTTTGCCTCAATTCTCTACGATGATCAAATTGGAAAGATCTCATTGGTTGGCGCAGGTATGCGTTCACATCCAGGAGTAACCGCTACCTTCTTCGCTGCTATGGCCGAAGCTGGTATCAATATTGAAATGATTTCCACCTCGGAAATTCGCATTTCGATTATTTGCCGCGAAACCGACCTACAAAATGGCGTAAAAGCAGCACATACCGCTTTCCAACTCGATGGCGATTCAGGTGAAGCAGTTGTTTACGGCGGTAGTGGTCGATGAGTAAAAAACCATCACTTGCAGTTGTAGGTGCAACTGGCGCAGTCGGTACCGTAATGCTCAGCATCTTGTCCGAACGCACCGATGTTTGGGGCAAGATTCGCCTGATTGCATCTGCACGCAGTGCTGGTAAAAAATTAATCTGCCGTGACGAAGAGCTAACTGTAGTTGCTCTTTCACCTGAGGCATTCGATGGCATCGATGTTGCAATGTTTGATGTTCCCGATGAGATTTCCGCTGAGTGGGCTCCAATTGCAGCATCACGTGGGGCAGTAGTCGTTGATAACTCAGGCGCATTCCGAATGGATGCCGATGTTCCGCTAGTTGTGCCAGAAGTTAATCCGCAAGATGTCAAAAATCGTCCGCGCGGAATTATTTCAAATCCAAATTGCACAACCCTTTCTATGATTGTAGCTCTGGGTGCGCTTCACAAGAAGTATGAATTGAAAGAGTTAGTAGTTTCTTCATATCAAGCCGCATCAGGTGCAGGTCAAGCTGGAATCGATACTTTGCGTGCTCAGGTCAAGGCCGTTGCAAACACCGAAGCCGGCGATGTGGCTGGCGATGTTCGAAAGCATATTTCTGACTTCGGTCCATTCCCAACCCCACTTGCGCTAAATGTAATTCCATGGGCCGGTTCACTAAAGCAAGACGGTTACTCATCTGAAGAACTAAAGGTCCGTAATGAATCTCGCAAGATTCTGGGTCTGCCAAACCTAAAAGTTTCCGCCACTTGCGTGCGCGTTCCAGTTATTACAACTCACTCGCTAACCGTTCATGCCACTTTCGCACATGAACCAAGCCGCAAAGATGCTCAAGACATATTGGAAAACGCTGCTGGCGTGAAGTTGGTAGATGACCCTGAGAATCACAGGTTCCCAACTCCGGCTGATGTAGTTGGCACTGATCCAACTTGGGTTGGCCGAGTACGCAAGAGCATCGATGACCCGATGTCAATCGATATGTTCGTTTGCGGCGACAATCTACGCAAGGGCGCTGCGCTAAATACCGCGCAGATCGCTGAATTACTTGCCGCAGAATTTACTAAGTAGGCTTGGCTCATGAGCATTAAAGAGCAATTGAAACTCGACCTTACCGAAGCGATTCGTTCACGCGATGAATTAGTTTCCGGAACCATTCGCATGGTGCTAACTGCAATTACCAACGAAGAAGTAGCCGGCAAAGAAGCGCGCCAACTTTCAGATGATGAAGTAATCGCCGTTCTATCTCGTGAAGCTAAGAAGCGTCGTGAAGCTGCGGAGGCATTTGCTGAGGCAGGTCGCACCGATAAGGCAGCGCTCGAAAAATCTGAAGGCGAAGTAATTGCCAAGTACCTACCCGCCCAATTAACCGAAGCCGAAGTTGCTGCGATTATTGCCGAAGCAATCGCAACAACTGGCGCTGCTGGTCCTGCCGACATGGGCAAAGTTATGGGTGCGATTAAAGCAAAAATAGCCGGCAAAGCCGATGGCAGCGTGGTTTCATCACTAGTGAAAGCAGCGTTAAACAAATGAGCGAATCAATTAAGTTTGAATATGCAACCGTTCCACTTCTTTCACATGCAACTAAGCAGATACTCGATACTTGGGGCTCTGATGGCTGGGAACTTGTTCAAGTTGTACCAGCCCCAGGCGGCGAACAATTAGTTGCTTATATGAAACGAGAGATCAAATGAATAAAGTCGACGTTCGCGCAAAATTAGCTGAATTAGGCTTAGAACTACCGGTGGCCGCAAAACCTGTAGCAGCTTACGTTCCAGCGATTCGCACCGGGAATATCGTTTTTACCGCGGGCCAATTACCGTTGGTTGATGGCAACATGGCGGGTACCGGAAAAGTCGATGGTGAAGTCACACCTGAGCGCGCAAAGGAGCTTGCTCAGATCTGCGCGCTAAATTGTCTAGCGGCAGTTCAAACTGTCGCTGATGTAAATAAAATTACCAAGATCGTTCGAGTAGTTGGCTATGTAAATGGCGTTCCGGGTTTCATTAATGCACCAATTGTTGTTAATGGTGCAAGTGAGTTGTTCTTAGCAATCTGGGGCGATGGCGCAAAGCATGCACGTAGCGCTGTTGGAATAGCAGAATTGCCTTTGAATTCGCCAGTTGAAATCGAATTGACAGTCGAGATTACCGACTAATTACTTACCGCGTTTTCCTAAACGTTCTAAATCGGTAATTAATACCGCGCGACCATCAAGCTTTAACCACCCGCGGCCAGCAAAATCGGCCAAGGCTTTGTTAACAGTTTCGCGTGATGCCCCAACTAATTGAGCTAACTCTTCTTGAGTTAGATCATGGTGCACATATAAACCTTCATCGGTAACTTTTCCAAAGCGATCACCTAGATCAATTAGCGCCTTAGCAACGCGACCAGGAACATCGGAGAAAACTAAATCGCCAACCGCTTCGTTGGTGCGACGTAAACGTTGCGCTAAACGAGCAAGCAGTTGTAATGAAACTTCTGGGTTCTCTTTCAACCAAGGAATAACTTTCGCATGAGACAAGCTAAGTAACTTCGCATCGGTAACTGCAGTCGCAGTCGATGTGCGTGGACCTGGATCAAAGAGGCTGAGCTCACCAAACATGTCGCCCGGACCAAGAATTGATAATAGATTTTCGCGACCATCAGTGCTGGATGTACCAAGCTTCAGCTTGCCTTCAACAATCACATATAGGTGATCGCCAGAATCGCCTTCGGCAAATAGGACATTACCTTTTAGGATTTTTATGCCATCCATTGATGCGCGTAAAGATGCGGCAGCAGTATCGTCTAGGGCAGTAAAGAGCGGTGCTTTGCGAACAACTTCTTCATCATGTGGCACGAGGGGTACTTTACCTCCATGGGAGTCGATAGCCAAAAGCGTTCTGAGGCTCGCAAGATTTATCGGGTTTTAACCAAGACCTACCCGAATGTAACCTGCGAACTCGACTTCCAGAATCCGCTGCAGCTACTAATTGCCACAGTTCTTTCTGCACAATGTACTGATAAGCGGGTGAATGCTGTGACTCCAGCGCTATTTAAGAAATATAAGAGTGTTAGCGCTTTTGCAGGAGCACGAGCGGAAGATATAGAAGCTCTTATTTATACAACGGGTTTCTTTCGCGCTAAAGCTCGCCACATTAAAGGTTTAGCGACCAAGATTATGAAGGAGTATGGCGGAGAAGTGCCAACGGAACTCGAAAAACTGATCACGTTGCCTGGCGTTGGTCGCAAAACTGCCAATGTTGTACTCGGTCACGCCTTCGATATACCAGGAATAACTGTAGATACTCACTTCGGTCGCTTGTCGCGTAGATTTGGTTGGACGACATCACAAGATCCGGTGAAAGTCGAACACGAAGTCGGTGCGTTAATAGCGCAGAAAGAGTGGACCAATTTGTCTCAGCGCATGATCTGGCATGGTCGCCGAATTTGTCATTCGCGCAAGCCAGCTTGTGGTGCTTGCCCCATGGCAAAGATCTGCCCATCTTTCGGAATTGGCGAAGTTGATCCAGCTAAAGCTCAATTACTATTAAAAACTGATGCGGATTTCCGATGAAGCGAATTTTAATATTGCTACTTGCTCTTGCTTTAACTGGTTGCGCCTCATTAACTAAACCAATCTCTTCCAAAGGAGAAGTAGTCGATTGTGCAAGCGTTAACCACGTTGCAGTGAAAAACGGCGACACAGTTTTAAATTGCTTAATCGGTTCACAGAAAATTTCAGTTGAATCCCTGCGCGGCCCTCTAATAGTCAATGTTTGGGGTTCTTGGTGTGGCCCATGTGCCGATGAAATCCCACTATTTGTTGAGTTTCACCACCATGCCAATGGCAAAGTAAAGATTCTCGGTATTGCCGTTGAAGAAGCCAAACCGCAAAATGCAAAAGATTTTATCGTCAGCCACAGCATGCTCTGGCCGAATCTTTACGATGCCAAAGGCCTAACTAGAAGTACTTTTGGAATGGGAGTTCCGGTTACTTGGTTCATTGATAAGAGCGGTACGGTTACACATAAACATATCGGCGTAATCAAATCAACCGAAGAGTTAATTGATTTAACCGCCAAATACTTAAAGGTGAGCATCTGATGTTTGTTGATATCGCGTTAGTCTTATTGGCTTTAGGTGCCATCAAGCGTGGCTATAGTAATGGTTTTCTCGCCACTATCTTGCGCACCTTCGGTTACATCCTCGGCGGTATCGCGGGGCTTTATTTCTCTTTGCAATTAGTTTCTCCATGGGGCTCATTACTTAAAGAGATAGTCGCTGTGCTCGTCGCGATTTTTCTGGGTGCACAAGTCGGGCTTTTTATCTTTGGCAAAGCAGCCAAGTTCTTCCATGCCCGCATTCTATGGAAACCACTCAAAGCTATCGATTCAATCGCGGGTGTTGCACTTGAGTTGACTCGTGTCACGATTATTGGTTACTTGGTTTTAACCACTATTTTGTGGTCGCCCTGGGGCGAAGTAAAAAAACAAGTAAACGATAGCCAGATCTATGCTCAACTCGATCAACATTTGCCGAACCTGATTACCGATCTAAAAGATCGCGCAAACGAACTACTTACGAACTAGGACATTTCGGCAAATCCACTAAAAGTTAACCTAGAAATTACTTCGGCCTTATGGTTTATTTCTTAGGGATAACTTAAAATCTGTGGGCATGAGAAGGTTTTCTGCCCTATTAGTCCTGGTATTAAGTGTTTCAACTCTCTCGCCTGCTCTAGCCGCAGCGCCGAAGCCGGGCACAACCTGTAAGACTTTAAACCAGAAAATCACATCTGGCGGGCTGGTTTATACCTGTATTAAAAGTGGAAGCAAAAAAGTTTGGTCAAAGGGCGTAAAGGTAGTTGTTAAACCAACGGCAACACCTACTCCATCAGCATCACCAAGCCCAAGTGCTTCAGCAACTCCAAGTGCTTCAGCAACTCCAAGTGCTTCAGCAACTCCAAGTGCTTCAGCAACTCCAAGTGCTTCAGCAACTCCAAGTGCTTCAGCAACTCCAAGTGCATCACCAAGCCCAAGTGCATCAGCCACTCCAAGTGCATCACCAAGCCCAAGTGCATCACCAAGCCCAAGTGCAT
>Ga0214923_10002679_pt1 | contig 23311 bp, 25 predicted proteins | sample LL1510_MetaG_FD_177993 | JGI IMG/M metagenome (GOLD analysis project Ga0214923, IMG submission 177993) | Freshwater microbial communities from Lake Lanier, Atlanta, Georgia, United States - LL-1510 | ecosystem: Environmental > Aquatic > Freshwater > Lake | place: USA: Georgia | collected...
CGAACGGCGCACCGCATCATACAGCGCTTTCTGCCCTTCTATCACCTTCTCCCAGGTGGGGCTGAGTGAATCCTCCAAGTCAGCCATGAACACCTTCGCACCGGAATTCAGCGCGTTGATGATCATTTTTGGTTCGGCAGGGCCGGTAATTTCCACCCGACGATTCTGTAAATCCTGTGGGATTGGCGCGACTTTCCACTCTGATTCGCGAACGGATTTGGTTTCCGGCATGAAATCGGGCAGTTCGCCCGCATCCAAACGCTTCTGAAGCACCGCCCGTTCTTTCAGTAACGCATTGCGGCGATCTTGAAACCGCTCTGCCAGCGCCAGCACAAATGCCATCGCATCCTGACTCATGATGAAGTCATGTTCAGATTTCACGTCACCCACCACCTGCAGACCCAATGCGGCCGCTTCTGCTTGTGCTTTCATGTCGCTCTCCTTGTGCTAAAACCACAATTTATGCCTGCTTGCATAACACAGATCGGCTCGATTGCAAAGGATACCGCTTGTACTGGACTTTTGTACACATTTGAGGCAGATAAACGGAATGTTCAGACGCCTCAAACAAGCAGGATACATCATTTACAAAGCCGGAGATAATCTGGTAGAGAATGACGGCATTGAGTTGGCCGGATATCTGACTTTTTTGAGCATGTTAGCGCTGTTTCCGTTTTTGGTATTGCTCATTGCCGCCGCGGGTTTTATCGGACAGGGCGAAACGGGAGCTCAACTGATAGAAACGCTTATCACTCATCTTCCAAAACAAGCCATCATCGCGATCAAACCACGCATTGATGAAATCGTTTCCGGTCCACCTCATGCGCTGCTGACTATCTCAATTCTGGGAGCTATCTGGACGTCTTCTTCTGCCGTAGAAGGAATGCGTACCGTACTCAATCGCGCGTATCAGGTCAGCAATCCACCCACCTATATTCTGCGCCGCATGACCAGCATTCTGCAGATCATTTTGTTCACGCTCATCATCATCGTGGTAATGGCGGTGTTCGTTTTGTCACCGATCGTCATTCACAATCTGGAGGTCGCTTTTGGTCGCCCCTTGCCAGAAATTGACAGCTTCCTGAATCAGTATTTTTTCTACATCGGTAGTGGTTTGCTGTTTCTGATTGTCGCTAGCCTCTATTACTTTCTGCCTAACATTAAACAGAATTTATTGTCAGTGGTGCCAGGCGCTATTGTCGTTGTACTACTGTGGTTCGGTGGCGCATCACTGTTCACTGTTTATATTTCTAACGTAGAACAAATGAACATTATTTACGGCAGCCTTGGCGGGTTCATTGCCACACTCATTTTCTCATTCATCATGAATGTGATTTTCATTTACGGTGCCGAGTTCAATCACCTGCTCAATCAAGCCATCGGTGCCAGAATGATCGAGCGCGAGCACGCCGAAAAATCACGCGAGATTTCGCTAACCAGTCACAAACACCGGAAGGACGCGGCTCCAAAGCAAGACAAGAAATGATCCGGCAATCGCAATGCCGTAAGGAATCGGCGCGCCTATCGTCAGAATCTTAGGGATAGACTTCATACCCAGCCGGTTACATAGCGCAGGCATAACCACGCGCAGCAGTAACAGAATCAGTGTCAGCGCGCCGCCAATCAAACTCATGATGATCACAAACTCAACCGCCAGCTTACTCCACCCGATATAAAGCCCCAAAACCGCGAGCAGCTTCACATCACCGCCCCCCATAATGTTGAGCGAAAACAACGCAAAGCCTGCGACAAACAGGGCCACAAACAAATACAACGCCGCCAGCCAGTCAAATGAGGTGGGCACAAACAGGGCGATCAACGGAAACAGCGCCAGCAATGCACCATTGAGCCAGTTGGGAATCACAAACCGCGCCGCATCCAGCGCGATCACTGCTGCCATCGCCACGCTCAATATTATGCTAAAAAATAATACCATCTATTCGGGATATACGGATTAATTCGCAACGGCAATCGCAAAACCTTTCTGTGTTAAGCGGACCGTTTTGACAGACGGAATCGCCAGATAATTAACACTCACTCTCGTTGCTGATAGAGTTGCGCCGCTTGTTAATGCCCGTTTATCCTGCGTTAACTGGCTAAAATTACGAATGTTTTCGGCTTCTTCTCCAGCGTGAATTATTCTGAACAAGCGCTTTACAGTCCGGCCAGTTTTGTTTAACGTATTATTAATCAAATACCAGAAAGAAAAAGCATGGTTATTATGGCAAGCATTTTTGGTGGCAAAGCTCCTGAAAAAAAGGAAGAACTCGCCCCAAAAATACCAGAAAAGAAAGTGCATGTTATCGTCATCGGTAACGAGAAGGGCGGTTGCGGTAAGACCACGACCACCATGCACATCATGGTTGCTTTGATGCGTCTTGGCTTTCGCGTGGGCAGTATCGACATTGATTCTCGCCAGCGTTCTTTGTCCCGCTATATCGAAAACCGCCGTAAGACGATCGAAAAAACCGGCGTGTCTTTGCCACTGCCACAACATATCGTCATCACCAAAAGCCCCTTCAATGTCGCAGAAGAGGCGCAGGAAGATGAGCGCGACCGCTTCTCGCAGGCCATGCGCCGCGTTGCAAATTGCGATTTCATTCTGGTGGATAGCCCGGGCAATGATACTTACCTGTCCCGCTTAGCGCATTCCTATGCCGATACGGTGATTACCCCGATCAATGACAGCTTCGTCGATCTGGACGTACTGGCCACCGTGGACGGTGAAACCATGAAAGTCATTCGCCCCAGCATTTACAGCGAAATGGTGTGGGAGCAAAAACTCACCCGCGCCAAGCGCGATGGCCGCTCGATGGAGTGGATTGTAATGCGAAATCGCCTGAGCAATCTGGATGCACGCAACAAGCGTTTCATGAAGCGCGCCACCGAAGAGCTGGCACGTCGCATCGGCTTCCGCCTTGCACCCGGTTTCAGTGAACGGGTCATTTACCGCGAAATGTTTCTGCAAGGGCTAACCGTGCTGGACGTGATGGATGCGAGCAATAACTCCAAAGTATCCATTTCTCACGTTGCCGCACGCCAAGAAGTGCGTGATCTGCTCAAAATGCTTCGTATTCCCGAAGTCGATCGCCGTATCAACGAAATGCGGCACAACCAACCCATCAAAGAAGAAGAAGTTCTCGCCGCCGAAGCTGCTGCTTCGGTTGCCACCTCATCCAATGTGGAGCCTCTAGACGTATCAGCTACTGTTAAGTCTAACCCCCAACCATCCGCTCCGCAGGCATCGGTTGCTTCTGCACCGTACGAGAACAAGCCTATGCCCGCGTTAGCAACAAACTGAGGCTATGTGGTTCTTATATTTATTTGTCATCGCAATGTTTGGCGGCCTGCTCTCGCTGGCGCTGCAATATAGGATGAGTCATGCGGCGCAGCAGGCCCAAAAACCTGCTGAGAAAAAGCAGTCTTTCTCCGGCGATATGGACATTTCAACCGCGCATCACGTTCTGGGGCTACCCAAAGGTGCGCGCAAAACGGATATCATTGCCGCACATCGCCGTCTGATTCGGCACATGCACCCCGATCAGGGCGGATCGGCCTATCTTGCCAGTCAGATCAACCTCGCCAAAGACACCCTGCTGCGCAACCACAGCAGCCTCAATCGTTAAGACAAGGAACCGATTATGTCACAAGCAGCCAAGGCCTCTGCAGCACATGCGTTGCACACCTCCATTCTGCGCGAATATGATATTCGCGGAATTGTGGGCGAAACCCTACACGCTGCCGATGCCTATGTGATCGGTCAGGCCTTCGCGACACTGGTAGCCGAAAAAACCAGCAAAGAGTCACCTACCATTGCGCTAGGCCGCGATGGCAGGCTAAGCTCACCGGAATTAGCAGACTCACTCAGCCAAGGACTTCAGTCTGCCGGCGCGCACGTGCTGTCTGTTGGCGTTGGCCCCACTCCTATGCTGTATTTTGGCGTTTATCATCTAGAGGCCGATGCCGGCATGATGGTCACCGGTTCGCATAACCCACCTACCCACAATGGCGTTAAAATCATGCTGGGCCGCCATTCCTTCTTTGGCGAGGATATTCGCGAACTGGGCCGCCGCATCGAACGCGGCACACACCGCTCCGCCAAAGGCAGTGAAGCCCGTCACGATATATTCGATGCCTATGTGCAGGCCTTGCTCAACGCATCAAGCACCACATCAAAACGCAAGCTCACCATCGCATGGGATGCCGGCAATGGCGCGGCAGGGCAGGTAAGCGAAGCGCTGGCTGCTCACCTCAAGGAGGCCACCCACCATGTGCTCAATGCCACCATTGACGGTGCATTCCCCAACCACCATCCCGACCCTTCCGTGCCGAAGAATCTTGTGCAGCTACAGGAAACCGTGAACACTAATCGCTGCGATATCGGATTGGCCTTTGATGGCGATGGCGACCGTCTGGGCGCGGTGGATGATAAAGGACGCATCATCTCTTCTGATCACCTGCTCATGCTGTTTGGCCGTCAGGTATTAACGCAACAATCGGGCGCCACCATCATCGCTGATGTAAAAACCAGCCAGTCCGTGTTTGACGATGTGAAAGCGCATGGCGGCTCGCCGCTGATGTGGAAAACCGGTCACTCACACATCAAAAGCAAAATGAAGGAAGTTCATGCTGCCTTCGCCGGTGAAGCCAGCGGACATATTTTCTTTGCCGATCGTTACTACGGCTATGATGACGGGCTATATGCTGCCTTGCGCCTCATTGAGTGTGTCGCCGAACAAGACGGACCGCTCAGCGCATTGATTGATACGCTGCCCACGCAATATAGCACGCCGGAAATCCGTATTGACTGCTCGGAATCGCGTAAATTTGCCATCATCGATGAAGTCAAAGCCCGCCTGCAACAATCCGGCGCTGATTTCTGCGATATCGATGGGGTACGCGTCAACTGCCCGCAAGGCTGGTGGCTGCTGCGTGCATCAAACACACAGGCAGCCATCATTGCCCGCTGCGAGTCACCCACCAGTAATGGGCTTAGCGTGTTGAGCGATCAACTGAAAACTCAATTGAGCGCCAGCGGAATAACGCTTTCGCTTTAATTCCTTGTTTACCTTCAGATGTTAGAGTAACCGTAACTTTGTGCGCCCGTAGCTCAGCAGGATAGAGCAACAGCCTTCTAAGCTGTGGGTCGTGAGTTCGAATCTCGCCGGGCGCGCCATTCTCCGATATCGGTCGCTTTGGCATAGAGGTCAAAAGGCTCGGCTAAGAAATACCTTGGTTTTTGACCGTTTCATCTCATGTTCAAACAAACGAAACAAGCATCGTCACAGAAAATTATGGGAAATAAGCATGTTAATCGCTCAGGGATTACACCAGTTACACTGCTGTTGTGGAGCAGCCACGATACCATCTATACGAAGCTTCCTTTCGGTATGCTCACATAACACACAACCATAAATCTCCTGTGCGATCATTTCCGTTTCTTGGTCACAATATTCACAGCGCAACCCTTTCTCGACCGCAATTCGCCCCCAACCAGGTGCGCTGCAAGCAGGACACGGTGTTGCGAGTCTATCGACCATTTTTACAGCCAGTTCTCCAATAGCTGCCATGCGCAAAGGATTGTGCTGCGCTCGCATATCTGTTTCGACCCACACCTTACCATCGCGTGAACGCGTTGCAGATTCATGAAATGCCTGCTCCAATGAGGCTTCGGAATCTATGCCTTTGAATAGCAAACCACGCGTATCATTTGGCCGAACGATAAGCGCATGCGCAGGAAACTGTGCCGTTTTGGCAAATGCGCGAAGCGCTTGTAACGAATCCAGCGCCTTCATCTGATAATTGGTCCGCTCTGTCACATGTACCATGTGCAGTTGGAACCCTCTTTTGCGATCTATGAAATATAAGATCTCCTGATCACAACGTAGAAACGGTATATGCGGATGTGGTCCAAAACTGCCTTCACTGGCAATACAGTATTCCACTGTTTCTCCAAGCAACTCCAGCGCCCATTCGCATTTACGCTTGGCGCATTCAAGCGCATTACCTGCGCGCTCCACTTCACCTGAGAATGTACCAAGCGTATCTGTATCTAACAGATACTCCAGCATGCTTGCCCCTAGTTTTTCCAAAAACGGCGGCGCAATGGCAACAGATTTGGCATGTTTCGTCGGCAATATGATGCATGCCCCACGATACGCTTGGCTCATACAGTAGTCTCTATTGCCCTGCAGGAACCTTGGAGGAGTGATGTTCCACGATCATCCACTTGCCATTTTCTTTTTCATACACGAATGAAAAGCGCGCAGGAATTTCGACCTTCTTGCCATCCTGCTCGAAGCTGAAGGTATAGATCCCGCTGACCACAGCATCATCCTCATCCAAAAGTCGGATGTATTTTTCGTTGACTGTAGCCGCCAACTTGGGTTTTGCAGTGAGGCTAGAAAAATACTCTGTGCGCTGCTTTTGTGTGGTGAGCGGTTTGGCTGCAAGGGTTGCAAGCAAAATAGCGTCTTTATCGTACAGATTCACAACATTCTCTGCCTTACCGCTGGAAAGCGCCTGCCGCCAATTGGCAAACGCGGCATCCACTTCTTCTTTTTCACCCGCGAATGCAGGTGAAGATAGGGTGAGGCCGCTGAGTATGGCAAGCGCAAGCCGTTTGTTTCTCATCATCAAATCTCCTTTGTTTAGTTAATTGCCAGAAACTTCCCAGCCAGTGCGTAGTAGAGCGGAATGCCTAGAATCACATTGAATGGGAAGGTGATCACCAGCGACATCGGCACATAAATTGCCGCTTTCGCTTCGGGCAGTGCAAGCCGCATGGCGGCAGGCACAGCAATGTAGGATGCGCTGGCACAGAGCACTGTAAAGAGCGTTCCCGTACCCACGTCCAGACCAATCAGGTAGCTTGTTCCAAGCCCAATACCAGAGCCGATCAGCGGCATATAGATACCAAACAGTGCCAGCGATAACGTGAAGCTCCTGAGGTGATGCAGGTTTTTGGATACCATCAACCCCATATCGAGCAGGAACAAAGCGAGAATGCCTTGGAAGGGCGTAACCAAGAAGCCTTCCATTTTATCCATGCCCTGCTGCCCAGTTGCCCAGCCGATCAGAAATGACCCAAAGAGTAGCAAAATCGCACCATTGGTAAATATCTCACGGGCGAGTTTCTTTTCTTCGGTTGTGTGAGTTCGAGTTTGTGGTGCGGTGCGGTGTGCAATAAACAAGCCGGAAAGAATCGCTGGCGCCTCCATCAGAGCCAGTATCGCTACAATATATCCCGCATACATCACATCACTGGTTTTAAGAAAGGTTGCCGCCGTGACAAATGTTACCATGCTGATCGAGCCATAATGCGCCGCAACTGCCGCCGCTGTTGGACTGTCTATTCTCGTTGTGACTCTAAGTAACCAATAGCCAAGGAACGGTTGCAGGAACCCGATCACCAATCCCGCGACTACCGCTGAAATCACTTCACCATTTAGATCATGCGTATTAGCAATCGCCACGCCGCCTTTGAAACCGATCGCCATCATTAAATAAATCGAGAGGTAACGGCTGATGCTGTTGGGGATCTCAAGATCGGATTTGAAAAAACCAGCTAGTATCCCAAGTGAAAAGAATAGGATAGCCGGAGACAAGAGATTCTGTGAAATCAAATGTAGTAAGTCCATAAAGCTCCAATAGTTAGTGGTGCGCTCATTCTCACTTGTCTTCTTGATATGTAAAATTGATTGTTCTTATCATATTTATGAGATATTCTTATAGGTATGCCTTTCCACACGGATACGATGACGCTTAAAAGTTTTATCGCCATTGCTGAAAATGGCACGTTCAGTCATGCCGCTGAAATCGTGGGGCGCACGCAATCAGCCTTAAGTCTCCAAATCAAAAAGCTGGAAGGGTCGCTGGGTTGTCCGTTGTTCGAGCGCACCAGCCGCAGCGTTAAGCTCACCGAACAAGGGGAGATATTCCTCGGCTATGCCAAACGTATCATTGAGTTGCAATGGGAGGTGCATAGCCGCCTGAAAGAACCAGATATTGAGGGTGAAATTCGGCTGGGAACACCCGAAGATTTCGCCACCCATTATTTACCGAACGTATTGGCTTCTTTCCGCCAGCATCATCCACGCATTCAACTAAATGTATCGTGTGATCTTACGCTAAATCTGATTGATGGGTTCCAGAAGGGGCAGTTCGATCTGATTTTGGTGAAGCGCGACCCGCAGAAGGTCAAAGGAGGCATGAAAGTATGGCGCGAACCGCTGGTATGGGCTGCAGCGGATCACTACCGGTTGAAAAAAACGCTGTCGCTGGTGCTTTCACCACAGCCTTGTATCTACCGTGCCCGCGCGCTTGCGGCACTCGATAAGGCAAAAAGATCCTGGCACATCAGTTACACCAGCCCAAGCCTTGCCGGCACCATTGCCGCCGTGAAAGCGGGACTTGGCATCACGTTGCTACCGGCCAACATGCTCCCTGCCGGTATTCATTCCATTCGCTCGGGCGATTTGCCCGAACTGGTTGATGCTGAAATCGCGCTACTGAAACGTGACGAACTACCCAAAGCTGGCGAAATGCTGGCCGAGCACATTATTCACAGCCTCGAAAGCAAGACCGGTTGATGACGGACCTATTTCTACCGTAACATCCCTGCACCACAGAACTGTTCATATCCAAGGGGATAATGGAAAGTGCCTATCGCTGCGATAATTCGATTTAAGTGGTTACCTTGATAAACAACGCCCGCTTTCCTCGTTTTCTGTAAGGCTTACATTGCCTGCCAGAACTTCGCAGGGGTTTTCATTTCGTGGGCTCTTCAAGCCGGTAGCCGATACCCGGTTCATTGATGATAAACTGATCGCGTGCCGGATCTTTTTCAAGTTTCTGGCGCAGCTGTGCGATATAGATACGTAAGTACTGGTTATCATCGCTATAGGCTTCACCCCAGACTTGTTGCATCAAATATTTGTGCGTAAGCAGTTTACCTGCATTCATAGTCAGCACTTTGAGAAGATTAAACTCTTTGGGTGATAGCTTTATTCGTTCACCCCGCAAGGTGACCATACGTTTCATCAAATCAATGCTAAGATCGCCGATAGTAACAGTCGTTTCTTCTGCGTTAGCAACAATCGCATCACGCAAGGCGGCACGAAGCCTGGCCAGCAACTCGCCTGTACCAAAAGGCTTGGTGACATAATCATTCGCGCCGATGTCGAAAGATTTTATTTTTTCCTCCTCGCTACCACGCACGCTAAGCACGATGATTGGTATTTTTGACCACTCGCGTACGCTTTTAATAACCTCCACTCCATCCATATCGGGCAGCCCCAGATCAAGCAGTACGGCATCAGGCTTAACGGATGTGGCAAGGCGAATGCCCTCACCGCCAGTCTCTGCAGGAATGACAGCATAGTCATGCGATGTGAGTGTAATAGTCAGGAATTTCCTGATTTGCGGATCGTCTTCAATCACCAATATTTTGGGCTGCATCGTTCTCATGGTTCAAACTTCTTCTATTTCTTGTTCAATATCAACGGAGATAAGGGCGCTTCTTGGCAGAAAAATGCGCACGCAGGCCCCTTTACCATCTTGAGGATCGATCGCCGCAATCCCACCACCATGCGCCTCGATAATGCCACGACAAATATAAAGCCCAAGGCCAGTCCCTGCGATTTTACGATCGCCATGCTTGGAGCGGTAGAATTTCACAAAAATAGCCTCCCGTTCAGACTCCGGAATACCTTCGCCATCATCATCAATATCAACGGTTGCCTCATGCTCATTGAAGGAGGCGATGACTTTTACTTCACCATCCACAGGACCATATTTAATGGCATTCTCCAAGAGATTCAAAAACACCAGCTCCATCAAGGCTGAATTGACATTGAGTAATGGGAAACCATCCTCCATCTGAATCGCAAAACGTTGTTTGCCGATGAGTGGATGCAGCGATTTCAGCGCACTGGCCAATATGTCACGTAAACTCACCGGCTCTTTGCGAATATCCTCTAATCCAGATTCCAGACGGCTGATTTCTACCAGATTATTGATAAAGCGGTTGAGTTTCTGCGCCTCCTCTAATCCCCCCGCCACCATCTCACGGGCATCAGAATGCTCTTGTACCAACCTCATCTCTTTGAGGGAGCTAAACGCACCAATTACCGTAACCAAAGGTGTTTTAAAATCATGTGACACAGACGACAACAGCGCAGATAGAAACCTTTCGCGCTCAGCATCTTGCTGCTTTTTTGCATCTGCTTCGGCAAGCCTTGCTTTCTCTAATGCAGAGGCAGCCTGCGCAGCAAGTGTAGCAAGTATTTTTGAGGAAAAGCGCTCACGGCTATCAGATACAAGACACAAAACGCCCACTACAGAATCCCGGGTTGCCAGCGGCAGATAGAGATTCTCACTCTCCTTGAAGTGCTTGGTGCCAACCCCAACTGGCGTGTTGTTTTCAAGACAAAACCTCCCTGCCTGATCGAACCTTTCTTTCTCCTGTTTCAAAATAATGGTGACTTCGCTACCCAGCAACGAGGACAGTTTCGTCTCGGCGGCATGTCGCATGTCAGGAATATTGGCGATACCCAGCATGTCCTGACTTAAGGCATATACCCCCGATAAGATACGCTCGCGTTGCATGGCTTCCCGCGCAAGTTTGCGGACACGCCGCGACAATGCACTCGCCACAAGCGCTACAATGGTGAGTATGGCAGATTTGGCGAGATTCTCTGCCTCCCATAAACCAATATGCCACACAGGTGGCAACAGCACGAAATTATACGCCATCACAGAGAAAATGACGGCAATCAATGACGCGCGAAGGCCGTGGAGTACTGCTGCCGCCAACACAGGAATAATAAATAGTACACTTAAAGTTTCGGGGGATGGAAACCCTGCATACACCAAAAGCCAGGCCAGTGCGGAAGTAATGGAAACTGAGGTAAAGGTCGTTGTAAGACTTAAAAATAATTTTCGGGTAGCATTATCCGTTTCACCTTTGGTGATAATATCATGAAACTGCGACTCGAGTGCGCTTCCTAAAACCATGGGTTCCTTGTTTAAAATAGTCTGCTGACCAGTTGTCCTATGACCCACGCATAGCCACCGATAAGTGCTGCAAAAAAGCATAGCGCAAAAATCGTGAATAGCCATCCTGTTATCATCACAATACCATCGCGCTCCGTAATAGCGAGCGCCAAAACCGCTATAGCAATTCCCAAAGGCAGATTACTCAGCGGAACAGGTAACGCTAGCAACACCGCCAGAACAAGGATTATTAAACCAGCCAACCGCTCAAAATTACGCGTGGTAATTGCGTCGAGTCGAGGTTTTATAATTTTCTCTAGGCTCTTCAGCGACGGTAGAGTTTTCTGAATTAACACCCTTAGGCGACTCATTGGTATTTGTCTCTCTATCAGCCGACGTGGCAACCATACGCGTTTGTTGCCTAAACAAAGCTGGCTCGCAAAGAATATCAGGGGAATGCCGGTAAGCGTCGATATTCCAGGCATAGGCAATGGAATCGCATTGGGCAGTGCAAATAAGAGCAGGAGTATGCCAAAACCACGATCTCCCAGCTGTGCCGATAAATCACGAATGGTCATGTTTTCACCATGAAAGCCTGTTACTTCATGCAAAATACTGCTCGTGGAACGGTAGCGGCTGCGACGCGCTTTTAGTTGAGATGGCGCCATGAGGCGCGGTTTAGTCGCTGTTTGATCCATTGGAACAAGTCTTTCATCGCTTGTGCTAGAGTGTGCGGTGGTTTTCTTGCCGTTATTTCCTCAAATTCTGCTTCAATAACGGCTCTTGCATCACCATTCAAAATATCACCATTGGGGTCCCCATATTTATGTGGATTGGTACGCATAGCGCCTCCGCTTTGAAATGAAGTGACGAAGCCGTTGTCCGATCCGTGAAAGGCGCTTGCGTTTGGGTTGGAGCTCCAATCGCGCGAATTCACGGTCTTCCGGTAATTCGTGGAAGCCATCATCCTGCCGCTCCAACCAGCGGTAGAGGGAACGATCACTAAGTGAAAAAATATCCAAGCCTCCATAGTACGACGATTTAGACATAAGGTTTCTCCTTTCCATTTCGTTGCGTGGTTCCATCAGTTCTTCCATTTGATCTGGAATTCAATTTCTTCTTCACGCCCTTCACGCTCATGTTCAATGTTGAAGATCGCACTTCTGGGAACCCACACACGCTCTCCAGCAATCTGGATATCGAATCTTTCGCCTTGTTCCAGACAATCCGCCAGCCGGCGAAGCTTTGCTACAAATTGTTCCGTGGTGTAGGTTTTTTCAATATCGCGGCTCTTCATTTTGACGTTGTTCATCATTTTCTCCTTCATCGGGTGATACGTTTTTGTACGCTATGATTAAAGCGCGTAACCTTGCCAAATCGCTGTAATGAATGGAGTTTAACCGCGTTTAGATCACGTAGCCTTGGTGTAAAAATGTTGTATATACACCCCTACTATTTTGCAGCGGCTTTTGATTCCAGTCGCTACGGACTTCCTACGGTCACGTCTGTTACGGTTATTGCAAGTTCAATAGACAACAGGAGGAAGCATGAATGATCCAGACTCATACGGTTTATACTGCACGATGCTGCTGCAAGAGCACCAACAGCACGGCGCCACCTTAAACGGTATTAACCCGTCGATTGTAGTGGCATGCCAGACCTATCTGGATGCCGCCCGTCAAAGTTATCATGAACCCAACAAAGAGGCTTAATTTATGAGTTCGGTAAAACATTTTACTCGTTCTGTTCGCCAGGAAATCAACCGGATTTCTGTGTCGCTGAAGCAGATGGAATTTAGAGTGTTACGGATGCGGGGATTTTTGAAGCGTAAGCTGCGGGAGGAAATACGGGAGCTAAAACGTATGAAAGACGCGATCCTTCACAGGTTGTCCGTACTTACCGCAGAGACGCAACTGCACTTACCCACCATGCAATCAATACGAGGTGATATTGCGTTGCTGCATAAACGGTGTCGCCGATTAAAAATGCAACATTTATAAGGAGTGTATCTTATGCAAAACTCTATGCCGATCTACAATGGCGTGGCCACAACCACTACTCATGTACAAACAGCCTTCGAGCACATGCTCCCTCGTTCTTCCTTCACACCGCATGAGATGGCTAAGGGGGATATGCCTACGCCGGAGACAACAGAGGGAGCCAAACGTTACCTGCTCACCCGTGAAGAACAAAGAGCCTGTGATATGGCAACTGATTGACCGAGATTCACGAAAGGAAATAGGAGAAATCCATGATTTTACCACTGGGCTCAACTTCACCCGACACCGGTTATGCGTTCCCCAACCTTTATGGTGTGGGATACGGTTACGGTGCAAGAATGGCGCCCAGACAGTACGCGCCGGTGATTCCACCGGTGCGTACAGAGGTGAGTGATATCATATCTTTAAGTCCTGCCGCCCGGCGAATTCTTGATCAGGCGGAGCGATTGGCACAAATGAGCACAGGAAAGGAGTAGCCGATGTTCGCACTGAATTGTCCTGTATGCCGTGCGCCATTCAAAGAAGTCGCTAAAGATGGTGTACTGATTGACGTATGCACGGAATGTAGAGGGGTATGGTTGGATTGCGGCGAACTTGATAAGCTGCTCAATGCAACACACGAAAAAAACAAGCACTAACTTGGCCGCCGGTGTGATGAAACCGGTTAAAAGCGCAAAGAAAAATGGAATAGCAAGGAACTGACTTGAATGGAATTTCTCTTTGATGTCGTGATGGGCAAGCCCATCTGGATGTGGGCTGCTTTCATGGGCATTGTGGGGGTCCTGTTAGCGTTTGATTTGGGGGTTCTGCACCGCAAGACACGGGAAATTTCCATTAAGGAAAGTCTGTGGCTGAGTGTGTTTTACATTTCTATTGCGCTCATTTTCGGCGCATGGGTATGGCATAGCCTCGGCGCCCAAAGCGGCAAGGAATATCTGACCGGATTCATCGTTGAAAAAACACTGGCGATGGATAACGTATTCATCATTTCATTGATATTCACCTATTTTGCCATCCCATATCGGTATCAGCATCGCGTGCTTTTTTGGGGTATTTTAGGGGTCATTATTCTACGCGCCATCATGATTGGTCTGGGCGCAACGCTCGTGGCCGAATTTAGCTGGATTCTATACATCTTCGCCGCGTTCCTGATCGTAACGGGTATTAAGATGCTCCACATCGGCGATAAGCTGCCCAGCATTGAAGCTAATCCACTGCTTAAATTCCTGCGCCGGAATATGCGTGTAACCAATGAGTTGCATGGCCATAAATTCACGGTACAGCTTTTGGATCAGAATACCGGCAAGAAAGCTATCTACATGACGCCGCTGCTGGTCGCACTGATCCTAATTGAGTTCGTTGACCTTATCTTTGCAGTAGACAGTGTGCCGGCAATTTTTACTATCACGCTGGATCCGTACATCGTCTATACCAGCAATATCTTTGCGATTCTGGGGTTACGTGCACTGTATTTCGCGCTGGCGGCGATTATCCATCGCTTCAAATATTTGAAGCCGGCGCTCGCATGGGTGCTGATTTTCATCGGTTCCAAAACATTTATTGCCGATGCGTTGGACATGGAGAAGTTTCCTGCCAGTATCTCGCTGGGCGTAACATTCGCCATCATCCTCACCGGTGTGCTGGTATCGCTATACAAAACACGCGGCAAAACACAACATTCACACTAATCAACGATAACAAACCACAACCAACAAAAGGAGAAACCTATGTTAGATGCCAAAAACCTGCTCGCCAATATTGACTCAAATGGACTGGTTGGCAAAATGATCGGCGGTATGGCCACTAAGAATTTTGCTGCAGGATTACTGACAGGGGGCGTCGCTACTTCACTTCTGGGTGGGGGCAAGGATACGGTGGAAACTGTTGCTAAGGTCGGCGGACTTGCGCTGCTTGGCACGCTTGCTTACAAAGCATTTGGTAATTACCAGCAGCAAAAGGCTGCGGGTGGAAACGCAAGCATTGTGAATGCCGTCAAACACTCCGCAACAGGCATGGCAACACAGGCAGGCAGTCTGATTTCTGGTTTGCTTGCCAATCATCAGGTACCAAACGCCCCTTTGCCTGCACCTGCGGCAAATCCTGAGCTCCCACTGGCGATAATCCGTGCCATGATCGCTGCCGCCAAAGCGGATGGGCATATGGATGCAACAGAAAGCCAGAAAATCATCGGGCAACTGGAGTCTGCTGGTATGGGTGCGCAGGAAAAAACCTTGCTGATGCAGGAAATGGCAAATGCACAGGATGTGGGCAGTATTGCCGCCGCGGCGAAAACACCAGAAGAAGCCGCGCAGATTTATCTTGCTGCATTGCTGGTATGTGATAGCCAGTGCATTCGTGAGCAGGAATATCTCTCCATACTCGCCACTGCGCTGAAGTTAGAGCCAGCCTTCACCGCAAACTTACAACAAGAATTACTCAATATGTCAGCACAGAAAGCGGCTTAATGACGGGTATTTCACTGCAACACGATACTAAGCCAGTAAAAAAAGCGTGGTATCGCTCAATCTATATTCAAGTCGTTGTCGCCATTATTCTGGGGATTGGTTTTGGCTATCTTCACCCGGAAATGGCGGCAACCATGAAACCGTTGGCGGATGGCTTTATCAAGCTCATCAAAATGGTGATCGGGCCAATTATTTTCTGCACCATAGTGCATGGGGTTGCGGGTTCTGATAATCTCAAACAAGTCGGCAGTGTCGGGATAAAAGCGCTTACCTATTTTATGGGTATGACGATACTAGCGATGATTATCGGGCTGGTTGTAGTCAATATTCAGCGGCCTGGGGTTGGGATGGATATTGGCATCACCGCACATGAAAAAGAAGAGGTTGCTGCTGAATCGGCGACGGCACCTAAAACCGACAAACCACAAGGCAGTACGGTAGATTTCCTGTTAAATATTATCCCTAAAACCATGTCATCTGCCTTTGCAGAAGGCAATATTCTGCAAGTGCTTTTCATCTCACTGCTATGCGCCTTTGCGCTGGCTGGCATGGGTGAAAAAGGAAAGCCGGTAGTGCATGGTATTGAGATGATTTCTGTCATGTTCTTCCGAATCGTGAATATGATTGTAAAGCTTGCACCCATTGGCGCATTTGGCGCAATGTCATACACTGTCGGAGAGCATGGCATCGGGTCTTTGATAAAACTCCTAAGCTTGATGTTGGGCTTTTATACTACCTGCTTACTTTTCATTTGTGTGGTGCTGTGGAGTGTCATGCGCATAGTAGGGCTTTCACTATGGTCATTTCTTAAATATCTCAAAGAAGAAATTTTTATTGTCATCGGCACTTCTTCTTCAGAGAGCGTATTACCACAAATGATTGAGAAACTGACAAAGTTGGGCTGTAAAAAGTCAGTTGCCGGCATGGTAATTCCAACGGGTTATTCTTTTAATCTGGATGGCACGGCCATTTACCTCACGATGGGAGCGCTATTCATTACACAGGCTACCAACACACCCATGAGTTTAATGGACCAATTATCCTTGTTGGCGCTGTTGATTATTACCTCAAAGGGTGCAGCGGGAGTGACAGGAAGCGGGTTTATTGTGTTGGCCGCCACACTGTCTACCATGGAACTTATGCCCGCTGCGATTCTAACTATCGCACTGGCACAAATTTTTGCCATTGATCGGTTTATGTCGGAAGCCCGTGCAATCACCAACCTTATTGGCAATGGCGTGGCGACATTATTTGTTGCCAAATGGGAAAAAGCGCTGGATCTGGATGTTGCCAAAAAAATCCTGAGCGAGAAATAATATGGTGAAATCCTCTTTTAAAAATCTGGTCGAAGCCTCTTGGTTTACTAAGATCATCATGGGGTTGATTATCCTCAATGCCGTGATTCTGGGCGCGGAAACCTACCCCGAAATTATGACCGAATATGGCACCATACTGAAAACGATTGATCACATCATACTTTGGATATTTTTGGTGGAGCTTGGCTTGCGACTCGCCGCCTATCGTTTACGTTTCTTCCGCGATCCGTGGAGTGTGTTTGATATGGCGGTAGTAGCTCTCGCCTTCATGCCAGCCAATGAAGCATTTGCGGTATTGCGAGCCGCAAGGGTATTGCGTGTGTTGAGACTGATTTCCATCTTCCCGCGTTTAAGGCGGGTAATTGAAGGTTTAATCGGAGCTATTCCTGGGATTGGTTCAATAGGTGCAATTTTGATTATTGTATTTTATGTGTTTGCGGTCATGGCTACCAAGCTATTTGGTACCAATTATCCAGAGTGGTTTGGTAGTTTGCACGGTTCTTTTTTCACCTTGTTCCAGATTATGACGTTGGAAGGATGGGCAGACATCGTGCGCGAGATTATGAAAACCCATCCTCAAGCATGGATATTCTTTGTGATCTATATTCTGGCCGCTACATTTACCGTGCTAAATCTTTTCATCGCAGTCATCGTGGATGCCATGCAAAGGCAACATCATTCGGAAGGACAGGCAGAGCAAGACGCAATCAAGCGAATTGAAATAGAGCTGCTACGCCTTCATCAGAAAATTGATAGCCTAAGATAAAACGACTATTGATCCTCGCCACTCACACCACTACAACGATGGTGGCAGTGCGTTACTCAGGTAAAGTTCGAATGGTGTCGATGGTTGCATGCCAAACCGTTAGACGCCTTAGCTCCTGCCTCGCCCGCGACACCCCACTTCGCACTCGGGCATCATATCAATCGCAAACAGGCTCATACCCATTTCTACAGCCTTGAGTTGTTGTGCAAGCCGCTCCACCGGGCTATTAGCGCGGGCTGCTTCGTCTTGCTTAACAAGGTCTTTCTCAACCCGTCTTTCCGCTGCCTCCGGTGAATCCAATCCTTCTAACTTGGCGATCATCCCTTTTGGCGAAAGCTCATAAATACAGTGGCTGCTAATCGGAAAAACGGCTGTTTTGTTACTATCCTCCGCTAACAAGCTGGGCATGCCCTTTGCTGCCTCAAGTGCCGCAAGAATGCGTGGGTTTTTGCTGTAAATCTGTCGGCCGGCAATGACTTCACGAATATCGTCCAAAAAGTAAACGCCGTGGTCAGCATGCATCAGATGTCGTATAAATTCTCCGGGCGCACTGTGTTTAATATCGGTCAGTCGACCCGACTCAGCGCGCAACTCACCAAAAGCAGGCGGCAGGAACCAGCGGATTGCCTGCTGAGCCGCGGCCATAGACATTGCTCCATTTTCCATCCATAGCTGCGCGCGTTCCTGCGCACGCACAAGCTGCCCAGTATCAAGCCCCACGGAGAATATTCTGGCTCTGGGAAATGGCACTATTTCGCCATCACGCAACTGTAAATCGGTCCTTCGCCCAAACACGGCTGATCCTTTCGCTTCATCCTCTTCAAGCAATAAAGCCAAGTATAATCGACTCCAGTCATCAAGAGCATGACGGTTTGGTTAAGAATCATGGGCGAAGGGGCTTAAAATTGGCGAAAAATGGGTCTCCCAGCTCAGAGCCTTACGCAGAACTAAATCGCCCACCTCTTTGCACATCCAACATCATAAAAACTTTATTAAACCGCCATAAAATCGTAATGTGGTTGGGGGATGATGAGAGGCTGGACAACGTTGCAGCGCCACACCATCTATATAGGGTCAACATTATGAATTTACTTGTAAATTGGGAAGAGAAAGCCAGTAGCGCAATCCCGGATGGCACGCATATTTTGTGGGACCCGCGCGCTACCGACCATACCGTCACAGGAAGTCTTGCCAGTTATCTGCATATCAACAAGCCAGACAACACGGCCTTCAAAGAGATCCTACCGCGCCTGGGTGCCATGGGAGCCATAGAGAAGGATATGGCCCCCTATATCGTGCTAAATCCTGCGGTATTGCTGGATAAAGTCAGAAACTCAGACAAAGCCGGTGATGACTATCAACTGGCACATGCCATGATACATCGCCTTGATCAGCTGCTTCAGGGCAAAGGATTACCATCCGTGGAAGCAACCATGCAGGCAGACAGCCTCTATCGGAATCGGGAATATATTCGCGCCCGTTTGACTTCACTGCGCGAAGAAATGGGTAAGCAGGGCATGCAGGCGTGGCTACAGCCCTTAGCCGATGAATTTTTTAACGAGTTCCCGCCAGAAGGGTCCAACCGCTTCAAATATCTCACCGGATTTGATTGCACCATGGGAACACTGGTCGTTCCAGCCACAGGAAAAGCGGCCATGTTTCTGGATGGGCGCTATGCCGAGAAAGCGAGAAGATACCTCGCACAGGCACAATTAGCAGATCATATCGAAGTAGTGGAAGTACCCTCAGTTGCCGAATATTCCTCTACCATTGGAAACTGGTTTAAGGGGCACAACACGCCAAACGAAACGGTGGGTGTAGACCCTCACCTGCATACACAAGCCGAATTGGATGGGTTGCTGCAGGCTGCAAATGCGGGTGCTGCACCCAACAGCCCACGCCTCACATTCAAAAAAGCGCAAAGAAATCTGGTCGATGCAGTATGGGGAGCCGACGCTGCCTCGCCGCGCCCTGCCATCGTGAAGCATCCCATCACCGATTTTCTACAGGCTTATACCGGCGATTTTACAGAACGGCGTATTAAGCAAATTGCCAAAGAGCTGGATTCGCGTCAGCCGGAATCGGCCGATTATATGGTGATCAGCGACCCTTCTTCGCTGGCGTGGTTGCTGAATATTCGCGGCGATGACACGCTGTATGCGCCGCTAACGCTCTCGATTGCGCTGCTATCCCGCGATGGCAAAGTAGAGCTTTATACCGATGCACCGCTAACGCCAGAAGCCAGACAGCATCTGGAATCGCTAGATTGCGTTATCTACCCGACACGAGAGCTTGAACCCAGCATCAAAACACTCATCCAAAATTCTGATCTCAAGGATAAAGCGGGCGCGCCCATTGTTACCTCTTTCCTGGTTGATCCCGACACGCAGCCCGCATGGTTCTCAGACACGGTTAAGAAGTATCATGGCAAGCTGGTCAGCGGAGGAGATCTGATTCTCCCACACAAAATCCGCAAGAACCCTACCGAGCTGGAATGTATCCGCCGCGCCCATGTGCAAGACGGCATCGCCATGACCAAATTGCTACATTGGATAGAAACCAAGGGCAAAACGTTGCCACCAGAAGAGCGTACCGAAGCCAGATTTGTCGAGCAGTCGTTACACTTTCGTAAAGAAAGGCCCGGATTTGTGAAGCAGAGCTTCAAACCGATTTCTGCCGCTGGCGAGAATGCGCCGATTGTGCATTATTTCGAAAACACCGGTGCCATTAATGAGCAGGCCGGTCTGTATCTGCTGGATTCAGGAGCACACTATTATAATGGCGATGCATATAAAGCGAATCCTGATCCTCATAACCGTATCGCGGGCACTACCGACATCACGCGTGTGGTAGCACTGAAACAACCGCCAAGCCCCGAGCATAAAAAAGCCTATACACTGGTACTGAAGGGACATATTGCACTCGCTGCCGCACGGTTTGACAACACCACCAAGAGCATAGCGCTCGATGAAATGACGCGCGGTTTGCTGAAGGCGGACCCTCAGTTTCAGGCGATCAACCCCATAGGCTATTCTCACGGTGCAGGGCATGGTGTGGGCTATTTCTCTGCCGTACATGAAATGCCTCCTCGCCTGACCTATAGCGGCGATGTGGCGCAGCTCCCGCTTGCTGATGGCATGGTCGTCTCCAATGAGCCGGGTTATTATGATGCAAAAACACACACGGGCGTTCGCATTGAGAATTTGATGGCCGTGCAGGCGCATCCTCAAGACCGAACCAAGTTCAGCTTTGAGACTCTCACACTGGCGCCGCTTGATCTGTCCTTGATTGATGCAAGCTTATTAAGCGAGCGGGAAATCAACTGGATCAATGATTATCATGCGCGGGTCAGAAAAGAAATTGGCCCTCATTTAGACGCAGCAGAATATGCGTGGCTGGAGAAGGCTACCAAACCGCTGCCGCCGCGTCCGGTGAAACTATCAGAATACCAGCCGCCTGAATATGACGTGCCAACCGTAAATATGCACTTTGATATCCGCAGCGAATCGCAGGTAGTGCTAACCAACACCTCGCGTTACTATCGTAAAGAAGGAGCCGCCGCAAAGCCGTTGGTACTGCATGGATGCGCCAAACCATTCGTTCGGCTGCAGTCCCTTACCATCAACGGCGTAAAGCTCAATGAATCGCAATATCATCTCGACCCCCACACGGGCGATCTCATCATTGATAGAGCACCGATGTTACTGGATAGCAAGACCAGCCAGTTTGACATTGAAATCGTAAGCGAGATCAACCCCAAAGCCAACACCACCGGCGAAGGTCTGTATTATGGTGGTAAAGGAGATAAAGGCATGATCTCCACCCAGTGCGAGTCCGAAGGATTCCGCAATATGACCTGGGCACTTGACCGGCCAGATATTTTCTCCAAATACACTGTAACCATCGAAGCCGATAAAGAGCAATACCCTCATCTGCTCTCCAATGGCATTCCCGCACAATCGCAGGATGTGGATGGCGGCCGCCGCCACCGCGTAACATGGACCGATGCCCAGCCCAAGCCCTGCTATCTGTTTGCGTTAGCGGCGCTTCAAGGAGATGTGGTGAAAGATCGATTTGACTATCCCGGCACGCTTGGTGGAGTGGATTTGTATCACTATACCAACAAAGGCTGGGGTGAGCGCGCCCACTTTGCGCAAGCCAAGCTCAAGGATGCAATGGCGTTCGCCCATCAGCAGTGGGATGATATCTACCGCGGCACCCATTTTCAGGGGAAAACGGCTAGATTCTCTACCCTCGGCGTGCCTGCATTCAACATGGGCGCCATGGAAAATACCGGCCTCAATATCTTTAATGATGCGCGCTTATTAGTCAGTAAAGATACCGCCACCGATGCGGCGCATTTTAACGTGGATCGGGTGGTAGCGCATGAGTATTTTCATGATATTACCGGTAACTGGCGCGTCCCTGCCAACTGGTTCCAAATTGCATATAAAGAAGGACTCACCGTCTTTCGCGATCAGAAATATACCGAGGCAAAATATGATGCCGCCTGGCAGCGCATTCACGATGTCACAGAACTGCGAACACGTGTTTTTGGCGAAGATGAAGGAGCGATGACGCACCCGATTATCTTGCCGGAGTATACCTCAATCATGAATAACTATGATGCCCTAACCTATCCTAAAGGCGCACAAGTTAACCGCATGATCGAAACGCTGGTCGGCGAAAAGCCCTACTGGGACGCCTATAAAAAATTTCACCACGATGGCGATCAGGATAACCCGAAATCCGTCACGATCCCTGAATATTTCAACTTCATCGGCCAACAAACCGGTAAGCAAGCGCTGATACAACAATTCGCTGAAAGCTGGACAACACAATCCGGTATCCCCACTTTGCGGGTGAGTGGTCATTATGATGCAGCAGCCAAAACCTATACGCTCACGGTAAAACAGGAACTGCCCAAAGGAGCCACTAAGCCTTTCGTCATGCCGTTCAAGGTCGGGCTGGTAACACGTCAAGGAGAGGCCAAAGACATCCCACTACATTGCAATCCGCCGGTGCGCAAAGATGGCGTGCTGGAATTGACTCAGCTGGAGCACAGTTTCACCTTCCAGCAGGTTGAACAAAAGCCGCTGTTGTCACTCAACCGCGATTTTACAGCCTATGGCAAAATTGCCTATGATGAGAAAACCAAACCAAGCGCAGAAGAGTTAGCGTTGCTGGCAGCACGCGATCCTAATGGGTTCAAGCGATGGGATGCGTTGCAAGAAATTGGTATCGGCGTACTGCAGGAGTTTCTGGACGCAAAACGCACAGGCAAACCATTCCCTGACACTAGCTCTGGGCTCACTGCCCTGATTGGTGCCTATCGCAGCACGCTTGAAAACAAACAATTCTCGCCGCTATTGAAATCGGAACTCTTGCGTCTGCCAGAGGAATCTGCGCTCATCAATCTGCAACCCAAAGGCACGGTAGATCCGGTAGCCGTTCATGAAGCCTGGGAAGCAGTACGAAAAACGGTTGCCAAACAGCTCATCCCCGAGTTGGAACACACCTATCACGGCTCGCAATCTACACAGGGCTATGTGTTCAACGCAGAAGAAATGGGGCGGCGGGCTCTGATGAATCTTTGCTTGGGTCATCTGATGCAGGTGGATCCGGAAAAATATGGCGCATTAGCCGAGCAGCAATTTGATGCAAACCATAATTTCAACGATAGGGCTGCAGCCTTGCAAATGCTGGCAGACACGCCTGACAAAACACGTCTCCAATCGATGCTGGGTGACATTGAAAGCACCCATAAGC
>Ga0214923_10002680_pt1 | contig 23301 bp, 20 predicted proteins | sample LL1510_MetaG_FD_177993 | JGI IMG/M metagenome (GOLD analysis project Ga0214923, IMG submission 177993) | Freshwater microbial communities from Lake Lanier, Atlanta, Georgia, United States - LL-1510 | ecosystem: Environmental > Aquatic > Freshwater > Lake | place: USA: Georgia | collected...
GCAAAGAGGCTTCTTATATTACAGGGCATAATTTGCAAGTCAACGGCGGTATGTTTATGAGTTAAGTGGCGCAAAATGCTTTTAGATAATTCTCAAAATACTACCGAAAATACTGCCAAACAACTCTATAATTTAAATGCCGAGCAAGCCTTGTTGGGCGGTATTTTGCTAAACAATGAATATTTAAATCGAGTTAACGAGTTTTTGTTGCCCGAGCATTTTTATGAGCCAATTCATCAAAAAATTTATGCTTATATTCTTGATACCATTCAAAAAAGCGGTATCGTGGCTAACGAAATTACTTTAAAATCTTTTTTTAGCCAAGATGAACAAATAAAAGCCAACGGCGGTATGCAATATTTTAATACTTTGTTTTCGTCGGCAAGCGGTATTGTTGATTTGCTAGATTACGGCAAGCTTATTTTTGATTTAGCAAGTAAAAGAAAATTAGTAAGTATTGGCGAAGAAATTGTTAATCAGGCTTATAAATCGGGCTATAAAATTTCGGCAGAACAGCAAATAGAGCAAGCCGAAGCTAAATTATTTGATTTATCTATTCATGGTCAGGCAAAAAAGCAAGATTTTTCTAGTATTAGTAATTCTTTAAAAGAAACCATCAGCAAAGCTCAATTAGCCAAAGAAAGAGATAGTCATATTAGCGGTATTTCTACTGGTTTAGCCGACCTAGATCACATTTTAGGCGGTTTGCAACCATCAGATTTAGTTATTTTAGCAGGCAGACCTTCTATGGGTAAAACTGCACTAGGCATTAATATTGCTATCAATGCTTGCAAGTGGCTAAATCCAGTTGTAGAAGATAAACAACAGCAAAAAGCGGTAGGGTTTTTTTCTTTAGAGATGTCTTCTGAACAGCTTTCTACCAGAATTCTTTCGATGGAATGTAGCATTAACTCGCAAAAATTTCGCAACGGGCAGTTGAGTCAAACCGAGTGGGAGGTGGTTGCTACTCGTTCTGGCGAAATTTCTAACTTACCTTTTTTTATTGATGAAACCCCGGCTTTAAGTATTGTAGCAATTCGAAATAGAGTTAGAAAAATGATTCGAAAGCAAAATCTGGCTTTGTTGGTGGTTGATTATTTGCAATTAATTAAAGGCAGTTTTACCAAAGCCGATCAGGGCAGGGTGCAAGAAGTTTCAGAAATCACTCAAGGCTTAAAAGCGATTGCCAAAGAATTTAATCTGCCAGTAATTGCTTTATCACAGCTTTCAAGGGCAGTTGAACAGCGAGAAGATAAAAGGCCACAACTTTCTGATTTGCGCGAATCAGGCTCAATTGAGCAAGATGCCGATGTGGTTGCTTTTATTTACAGGCAAGGTTATTATGTTGAAAGAGAAAGGCCAAGCGAAGATCAGATAGCCAAATTTGAAGAATGGAAAAACAAAATGCAACAAATTGCTCACAAGGCAGAAGTGATTATTGCGAAACAAAGAAACGGCCCAGTTGGTTCGGTAGAGTTGTTTTTTGATGCCGAATTCACCCGATTTGGTAATTTACAGAATTTTTAGAAAAAATGTTTGCAGTTAATAATTGGAGTTTTAGAATTCTAATTATTAATTTGCAATATTTTTAAATTTATTGGTTTAAAAATATTGTAAGTTGATGTTGTTTAACTTTTATTTATCAAAACTATGAAAAAGTTATTTATTTTAGTTGCTTTGGCTTCGGTTATTTTATTATCTTCTTGCTCTACTCAAAGAATTGCCATTGGTAGTACATCAAGAGAAGTGCCAAAAACTAATCCGCATTATAGCTACTGGGATCATTTCTTTTTAGGTGGTATTGGGCAAACTAAATTTCGTAATGCGGTTGAATTATGCAAAAACAATAATGGTGTCGAATTTATTGAAACTCGTTTAAGTTTTGCACAAGGTTTAGTTACGGGTTTAACTTATAGCATTTATGCACCAAGAACTGTCAATATTTACTGCAAAGATAATTAATACCAATTTAATTTATAAACACAAATAAAATTCGATTATTCCTCTTTTAAAAAAAGGGAATAATCTGGGTTAAAATGGTATTTACTCACAAATGCCATCAAACTTCTTATTCATATTCTTCTTGATCTGATTGTTGACATTGCCATTCTTGTTGTCGGGTAAAATTTTTATAGTTATCGTGTTTTGATTGATTGTAGGTAAAATAATAATTTTCTTGCATAAATTCTTGCATTAAATTATTTAGATCTTGTAATGTTTTTTGATCTGGCTTTTCTTTGTTTTCTGTGTGAAGATCTTTCAGGTTCCATAAATATTTTTTTATCAAATTATCTGGATAATTTTGAGTATAAAAAAGATGTCGATAATTTAAAATCTGTTTATCTTTTGTTGTTTGTGATTTGGTGTTGTATTGTATTAGCTCTTGATTGTTGTTATTGCTAATTATTAAATCAATTTTATCAATAAATTCTAGGTTAAATTCTTGATATTGTTGAGTAAAAAATATTTTTTGCTGAGTTTTGAAAGAAGAATTCAAATAATCTTTGTTAACTTTATGTTGAATATTTTTTAAAATTTTTTCTATCCAGAGTTGATTTAATAAAATACTGCCAGCATCCAAAAAATAAAATGATAGTTTTTTAGAAAGATCTGGAGTTTTACTAATGTTGTTAAAATAATCAGCTAAAATGTCTTTTAAAAATACTGCTCTTGCCAAATTAATTTTGTTTATAGCATTAAAATTTGAGAAAGTTTTAAGTTTTAAAATTTTTTCTATATAAAAACAATAAGAATTATTGGTTAATTTATATAAATCTTGCCCAGAAAAATGCCTTGGTTTATATGAATTTGCTACTTGAATTTGCGGCTTATTAATTGGTTTATAAGGTAAATATTGAACGGTAGAATTATGTTTTATAAAAATTAATTTTAGTAAATTATCAGATAGTTTTTGCACCAAAACGCGAAATTTTAGTAAAAAAGGCGAGATTTTGGTGATTTTACCGCTACTATCAGTGTTGCTGTAAGTAAAAAATACCTGTTTTTGTTGAAAATAACTACAAAAATCAAAAGCACTTTGCCCAAATCTTTTTTGAGTTAAATTAATATTTAAATCGGTTTTAATTTTATTGCCAATTAGCCCGCCATCTGGTTTTTGTGGCAAGAAAGATTCATTAGCATTAGCAACAATCAGTATATCAAAACTTAATAAACGAGCTTCTAGATTTGATAAAATAACAATATTGCTATCAATCGATTTATCAGAAAAATAACTCAGGCTACCAATAACACATTTGAGTTCTTCAAGATTTTGTATTTGATAATTTAAAGCTAAAAGTTCTTCAATAAAAATTTTAATTTCTGGATCGTTGTTTAGATTTTCTAAGATATTTTGATTAGTAATTTTGTTGATGGTATTTAAATAAGCTTCTAGGCTTGTTTCTTTTGGCAAAACATCAGCAAGATTTTGTAAAAAATTAATAATATTTTCTAAGGTTTCTGGGGTAAAATTTTCTTGATGATGATCCAAAAATTGCTTATGATAAAAAGATTTTTCATAAATATCGTTTGCAAGAAAATTGACTAGTTCGGGTAAGTTTTTGGCGATTATAGGTTGCCTTAAAACAAATAATTCGAGCCAATTTAGTAAATTTTTATCGATATTTAATAATTTATGGTGCAATAAGGCAGATAAAGTATAAGCATTAAAATTTTCGTTGGTAATTTGATAAAGTAAGAAAATAAAGCTGAAAACAGGGTGATGTTGAGCATTTTGAGCGATGGTGTTGTTAAAAATAATATTTTGTTGCTGTAATTTTAAAGTGAGAAAAGGTAAAAAGTTTTCATCATAAACAACAACTCCTATTTTTTTGTTGGTATTATTAAGGATGGTTTGGCAAATAAAATCGCTTTCTGCAAAATAATTTGAGCATTCGATAACTTTTAATTGATTATGCTGGGCTTTGGTGGCTAAAAAATTAGCTAATTTTTCATCTTTTTGCCAAGTTATGGTGTGTTTTGCTGGTAAAAATAATTTTTGTAGCACAGTTTCTGTTGAATTGTTGCTACAATTGGCGATATCAATAATGCTAGATTGTTTAATATTGTGTTTTTGTAAAATTCTGTGTAAAAAATATTGCGGATGATTTTCTGCAGGTAACTCAACAAATTTTTCTTGCGAAACACCATAAAGCACTACATAACCTTGTTTTTGTTTGGCAATAGAGCCGATTAGTTGTAAAGTAGAATCAACACTACCGCTTGAACCTGCAATAATTAAGGTTTCATTTAAAGAATATGTATCAATTAATTCGCTAAAAGTTTTTCTTAAATGATTAGCAAAAGATTCGGCAAATAAAATGTTTTCTTTTAAATTATGATTTTTAGTTTTGCAGTAAAAATTTTTGATAAATTCTAGAGTATTTAAGCGGTGTTCTGCTAAATTACTATCATCGATCTGATCTAGTTGATTTAGGCTTACTTGTTCGTTTTCAAGGGCATAAAAAATTTCTAAAAATTCAAGAGCAACTTTAAAATAAGTGGTATTTTTATTATTTTGTTTAAAAACTTGCTGTGCTTTAATGATTTCAACCAAACGAAGCAAACTAGATATTTTTGATAAAACTTTATATTGTTGAAGAGAGGCAATTTTTTCGTTATTTTTTTCAATCTTGATGAGCTTATGTAAATCGGCTATTTGAAGTTGATCTATTGCTTTGATAGTGGGTAAAAATTTAGTTTTAGTTAAGATCTGTTGTTTGAAATCGTTGATGCAAGATTGATGGCTAAAAATAACGGTGCATTTTTGATTGGCAAATTTTTTCACAAACCAATCGCTAAAATTGGCTAAAAAATTTTCGTGAATAGGAATATTAAAAATATTATTTTGATGCATTGTCTCAGAAATTTTTTCTACCACTTAGAGCGATACTTAGAGTGTTTTCATCTAGGTAATCAAGCTCACTGCCAATTGGTATGCCGTAAGCGAGATGAGTTATTTTGCTTGGTTTATGAAGTTTTAAATTATTGATGGCATCTACTAAAAAATTAGCGGTATTTTGCCCGTTAATGGTAGCAGAAGTGGCAATGATTATTTCTTGAAATTGTTGTTGCTGAATTCGGCTAAATAAACTATCAAAATGTAAAGTTTGGGGAGTTTTGCCAGAAAGAGCACATAAACTTCCGCCTAAAATATGAAAACAACCTTGATAGGAATTGGTTTTTTCAATTGCCCATAAATCGGCAACCTCTTCAACCACACATAAAATTTGTTGATTTCTGGCAGGATTTGCGCAAATAAAACAAATTGGGTTTTCGTCTAGGTTGCCACAGATATGGCAGGTTTGCACTTTGTGATAAAGATCTTGCAGATGCTGAATAAGTGGCAGAAGTGTTTTTTCTTTGTTTAAAGCTAAATGTAAGGTGATTTTTTTGGCAATTCTTGGCCCCATGCTAGGTAATTTGGCAATGCTTTTGGTAAGTTGTAAGATAGAATTTTGATGCATAGTTAATGAAGAATGATGCAGTCTGCTTTGGTTTTTTGACTATTAAAAATAAATTTTTGGCAAAATTCTTCTGCTTCACTTTGACTGGCAAAATCGCCGATTTTTAGTCGAAATAAAATTCCTTTGTTGTTTAGATCTATTTTTTCAATAAAATGTTGATAATTTTTAAGAATTTTTGCTTGATTTTTAGAAATTTTTTGCCAATATTCTTCGGCCAAATCTAGCGAAGACATAGCTGCCACTTGCACTTTAATGGTGTTGCTTTTTTCATTTTTTAAACTTTTTTCTGGGGTTTTATTGAGGGTTTTTTCTGGAACTTTTTCGGCAGAATCGATGTTTGATTTTATTTGCTGTGGAGTATTTTTTGTTGTTTTTTCTGGGTTTGTTTTTGGAGTTTCATTTGGTTCTTTAATATTGGTTTCGTTGGTGTTTTTTGGTGATTTTTGATTGTTACCATTGATTTTAGTTGGTTGTTTAGCGGTATCTATGGTTTTAACTTCTTGATAATTACCGATGTTTTCACCTTTTTTTTGCAAAATATCTTCGTAAATTGAATTATTATTGTTGCCATATTCTTCTGGTGTTGTAGGTTTTTGCACTTTAATTACAGCTGATGTTGCTTTAATTACTGCAATTTCATTTGGATTAGTATTATTAATAAAATGATAGGCTTGTAAAACAATCCAAAAAAACAAGCCAAACGAAATAAAAACAGCTAATAAAAAAAGTTTTTTTTTCAAATTGTTGTTATTTAAAGATTTTTTTTGTTTTTTATAGCCAAAATCTTCCATATAATTTTAGTGCATTTCTGTTAAGGGAATAATGCTAAAAATATCTAGACCTTCAGCAATAATTTTTTGCACACCTATAATCAAGGCAACTCTAGCTAGGGTTAGGCTTGGGTTATTTTTGATAATAAATTTACAACTAGCATCAACAACACCTAATTGCCACCAAGCATGAAATTCGGCAGATAATTCTTGCAAATAAAAAGCTATTTTATGTGGTTCAAAATGACACACTGCTGATTCGATAATTCGGGTAAAATTGGCAATTTTTTTTAGCAAAGCAAGCTCGGCTTGATTATTTAATAAAGAAAAATCAATTTGTTGATAATTTCTTAAATTTAATTGAGGCATTTCTTTGGCAATATTTTTTAACACCGAACAACAGCGAGTATGGGCATATTGCACATAAAAAATAGGGTTATCTTTTGATTGCTCGATTGCTTTGTTTAAATCGAAGTCAAAAGGGGCATCATTTTTACGAGTAAGCATTAAAAATCTTAAAGCATCGGAGCCGATTTCATCAACTACTTGCTTGGCAGTAATAAAATTACCAGCTCTTTTTGACATCTTTAAAGCTTCGCCATTTTTTACAAACTTAACCATTTGACACAATATAACCTTAATTTTGGCTTGTTGCTTGGTAATTATGCTGGTGGCTGCGGTAAGTCTTTTAACATAGCCTAGGTGATCGTAGCCTAGTGGCATAATAAATAATTTAGCTCCCCTAGTAAATTTACTATGTAAATAAGCCAAATCAGAAGCGAAATAGGTAAAAGAGCCATCAGCTTTTTTAACCACTCTATCTTGATCGTCGCCAAACATTGTAGAGCGAAATAGAGTTTGATTTTGTAAAGAAAAATCTTCTGGCAATAAACCAACACCTTTTTTAGTTTTGGGAACTTCTAAAACTCCTTCATAAATATAGCCTTGCTCGGTTAAATTTGTGATGACTTGTGAAATTTGGTTGGTATTGTGTAGTTCTTCTTGCTCAGAAAAATAATTGTTATGTTGAATTTTTAAAGAAAGTAGATCGGCCTTGATAATGCTAAGCATTTCTTGCAAAACTAAAGAGCGAATTTTAGCAAAATACTCTTGGGGCTTTAAATTTATTAAGCTATCGCCAAATTGTTGATAAATTTTTTCGCCAATCTCAATTAAATATTCGCCCGGATAATGATGGCTAGCAAGGAAAGCATCTTGCTTACAAGCTTGCAAATAGCGAATATAGGCAGATTCTAGCAGGGTATCGATTTGTTTGCCAGCATCGTTTATGTAGTATTCTTTTAGCACTTGGTAGCCAACTTTTTGCAAAAGTTTTGCCAACACATCGCCGTAAATGGCTCCTCTAGTATGCCCAATATGCATAGGACCAGTAGGATTTGGTGAAGCATATTCGAGATTTACTAATAAATTATTGCCTAAATTAGGATAGATAAACTGATTGTTAAGTAAATTAAGCAAATTATCGTAATAGGCCGAAGGGTGTAGAAAGATATTGATAAAACCTGCTTGAGCTACCTCGAGTTTATTAATATAAGGATGCGAAAGATGGGGTATTATTTGTTTAGCTAGATCTTGCGAAGAAAGCTCAAATTGTTTGCTGTAAACCAAAGCAATATTGCAAGCTAAATCGCCATGAACTGGCTGTTTGGTAGGCTCTAAGACAAATTCTAGGTTAGTGATTGCAACATTTTTTGTTAAATTTTTTGTGGCAATAAGATGATTGATGATATTTTGAAATTTTTCTTTAATAGAAAAAAATATATTTGACATTGTTAAGTATTTAAAAAAAATAAGAGATCAGTTACATAATTCTATTTTAAAACAATAAATTATCAAGAAAAATAGCAAAAAATTAAAACAAATTTGAGATACAACAGTTTTAATTTTGAAAAAAGAAAAAAATGTGTTGACATTTTTAAATATGGCTTTAAATTTATTTGTGTTATTGCTATCGAGTTTTATACAAAACTTGAGAGTGGTTTCATAGTTTATAATCAAGAAAACACTTTAATATAAAAAATCTTTCGTTTATACAAAAAATATCAAAATTTTTGCCGCTAGTTTTCTTTAAATATATTTCATTTTAAAAGTTTATATCATTTTAAGCATCACTAATCAAACTATTGTTAGTTTTAAATATTAGTTTTTCCCTAGATAAATCAAGGTTTCTTGCTAAAAATTAAAGTTAATGATATATGTGATTTTAGTGTTTAAAAATAAAAAATGTTATCGTTTCCTCCTAATATTTAAATAATTAATAACTTATCAATAATAAAAAATGTCAACAACTCTTACCTTAAATAACAAGCCTAATACTACATACAACAAAGATAATTCTAATGGGCAAAATCCAGAAGTAAAACCTGGTGAAAATTACAACGATAACGGTAATCAAGTTAATACTCAAGCAAGAAGAACAGGATCGTTACTAAGAAGAGCGGTTGATAAAAATAAAACAATATCATCAGAGCCAAAACCTTCTCAATCGCAAGATTTAAGCCAAACATCTTCTAGCGATTACGAACAGCCAGAAATTGAAAAAACCAATAATTCTGCCGATACTTTGGAATTAAAAAATTTAAAATCAAAATCAGTGGAACAGTTGCTAGATTTTGCCACTCAACTAGGAATAGATGTAAGCGAACACAGTGGAAGACAAGAAGTTATTTATAACATCTTAAAACATTTTTCTGAGCAACATCCAGAAAATAATATCATAGGAGAGGGTGTTTTAGAAATTATGGAAGATGGTTTTGGTTTTTTAAGATCGCCAGAAACCAATTATTTCCCTGGTGCAGACGACATTTATGTTTCGCCTAGTCAAATCAAAAGATTCGCTTTACGAACTGGCGATACAATCACAGGTCATATTCGGGCTCCAAAAAAAGGCGAAAGATACTTTGCTTTATTAAGAGTGAATTCGGCGAATTATCAATCTCCAGAAAGAATGCGATCTCGCCCGCTTTTTGATGATCTTACCCCGCTATATCCGCAAAATAAAATCAAGCTTGAGTGTGATAGCTCTAAGCCAAACAGTGATCTTAGCACTAGAATTATCGATATGGTAACTCCTCTTGGCAAAGGTCAGAGAGCTTTAATTGTTGCTCCTCCCAGAACTGGTAAAACTTCTTTGATGCAAAATATTGCTCATGCTATTACCGATAATCATCCAGAGATTATTTTATTAGTTTTGCTTATCGATGAAAGGCCAGAAGAGGTGACCGACATGATCAGAAGCGTTAAAGGCGAAGTGATTAGCTCAACATTTGATGAGCCAGCTTCTCGCCATGTGCAGTTGGCAGAAATGGTGATCGAAAAAGCAAGAAGGCTGGTTGAAGCAAAAAAAGATGTGGTTATTTTACTCGACAACATCACCAGATTAGCCAGAGCTTACAACACAGTTATTCCTTCATCGGGTAAGGTTCTTACAGGTGGTGTTGATGCTAATGCTTTACAAAAACCAAAAAGATTTTTTGGATCTGCCCGAAACATTGAAGAAGGTGGTTCGCTCACTATAATTGCTACTGCCCTTATCGATACTGGCTCTAGAATGGATGAGGTTATCTTTGAAGAATTTAAAGGAACTGGTAATGCCGAGATTGTGCTTGATCGTAAAATTTCTGATAAAAGAATCTTTCCTGCTATTGATATTACTAAATCTGGCACCAGAAAAGAAGAGTTACTTACTGATAGAGCCAATCTTTCTAAAATTTGGATGCTAAGAAGAATTGTTAACCCTATGAGTTCTTTAGAGGCAATGGAGTTTTTAATTGAAAAAATTCAAAACACTAAATCTAACGAAGATTTTTTTAGATCAATGAATAATTAAAATTTTATGAATTTCAACAAAATTTTCAGCACATTTTTTGGTGTTGGCACTATAAAAAAAGCCCCTGGAACCTTTGGTAGCTTGGCTGGTTTATTATTTTGGCTCATAATAAACCATTTACTCAATATAAATGATTCTAAAACTCTTTATCAGGCTAATTGGTTTTGGCTAGCTTTTGTGCTAATTGTTAGCATTTATGCTTTTGATGCTGTTAAAAAATATGGCTCAATAGTAAAAGAAATAGATCACAAATCTATTGTTATCGATGAAGTTGTTGGTGTTATTATTGCTTTACAAATTTCCATACAGGCCATAAATTTTAATGTTGAACAACCTTATTTACCTGTTTTTTTTATCGCTGTTTTGTTATCTTTTTGTTTATTTCGTTTGTTTGATATTACTAAGCCTTCAATTATTGGTTGGTGTGATAAAAAATTAAAAAACAGTGTTGGAGTTATGCTGGATGATATTTTATCTGGCTTTCTTGCTGGTATTTTATCTTATGTGCTTATTATTAATTTTTTCTTGTAGTCAGAAATGGTATAATATCATTTCTAATATTAAATTTTAAAATAGTATTATACCTATTGCAAAATAAAATCTGTCAAGAATAATATTTGTTATAATACAATTTCTACTCTGTAATGCATTATTTAGGCAAAATATTTTTGTAGATAAAATTTAAGTAAAAAACCTTTTATGTATCGGAATATAAAAAAGGTTTTTTACTTAAATTTTAGAACAAAAAGATGAAGCATAAATAATGCATTACAGAGTAGAAATTGTATTATATGGTATTGTTTGGCTAAAATATTGTATTTATAAGATTTTTTTAAAACTTTTTATCAAAAAAAATATGTCTTTAGAGCCAGAAACGGCAAAAACTAGTAAAAAAAAATCACTAATTTCTTTTTTTAAAAATGTTGTTATAGCGATAGTTGCTTTGGTTTTTCTTTATTTTGCTTATAGTTTTTTCTTGCAAAATAAAAATTCTAAACCAAAAAAAACAACCCAAGAAGAAGATCTATTCTTTTTATCTGAAGATGCTCATAAAAATATTAACCTAGATGAATTAAATTTTGCCGAAATTAAAGAAAAAGGCCCAGAATTTATTTATCAATTATTAGTAAAAAATCAGGTACAAATTCAAGATCTATACAATAAAATTAACGATCTAAACCAAGAGTTAATAAAATATCAAAATCGTCAACAAATTTCAAAAATAGCTCTCAGTTATTTTGAATTGCATCAAAAAATTTTTAATAACACTAGTGCTAATTATGAAGATATCTTACAACACATAACCACACTAGAGCTACTTCTTAGCGAAAACCCAGATCTACAAGGAAATATCGATATTATTAAATCTGCTTTACCAAACTTTGTTAATCAAAATCTACTGATTGTTAATTTACAAAAAATTATTCCTCATTTTAAAGCTTTACAGCAAAAAAATATTGAGCCAAATTTTTTTGATAAAATAAAAATAAGTATTGCAAAATTTATTACTTTTCGCAAAATAAAAAATGCCGAAGAAAACAGTATCGATTATAAAATAAATCAGCTCGAATTAGCTATAAAACAGCAAAATTATACTCTGGCTTTGCAAATATTTTTACCTCTAAATCAGCCAGAAAATCAAGAGATAACAAGTTTTTATAATAATTTAAAGGCAATGCAGCAAATAGAAAAAGCTGATCTTGAAATTATGAAAATCATTAAAAATCTAATCTAAAATGTTAAAAATCTTTTGGTATTTTATTATTATAGCTTCTCTTAGCATTTTTTTTAGTGTAATTCTAGATAATAACGGCACTTTAGTTATTGAATGGCTCGACTATCAAATAAGCACCGATATTTTTACAGTTCTTTTAATTTTAATTCTTGCTTTTTTCTTTTTTACTTTTTTGTTTCATTTATTGCTTAGATTACTTTCTATTAAGTTTCCTGTTTTATTAAAAACTTTTTTTAAAAAAACTTATACCAAAAAAATTGAGCAAAGTTTAAAAAGGCAGTTAAAAGGTTATGAAAGTCTTACCAATATTTTATTGGCTTTACAAAATCAAGATATCGATTTAGCTAAATTTCATTACCAAGATTTTAACTTTCATATTAAAAATCAGGCTCTTAATTCGGTTTTGCAAGCAAATATAGCATTACTAAATCAAGATTTTTCTTTGGCAGAGAATAGTTTGAAAAATCTTTCTCACCATAACGATTCTGCAAAAGTTTTGCTCATTTTTAGTAAATTAAAAAATTATTTACAGCAAAATCAACAAGCCTCGGCAATTATTTCTGCTAATCAAATTTTACAAATACAGCCTTTTCATTTGCCAACTCTCAAAATTTTAATCGATATTTACCAGAAAAATAATATGTTGCAATCTTTGCAAGATCTGGTTAATCAAAAAAAATCTTTTATTATTAAAAATAATCTGATGCTTAATTATGAACTTGCTCAAATAAAAGCTCAAAAATCTTGGCAATATTTTAAAAATAAGCAAAATTTATTAGCAATCAACACCGCTAAACAAGCTTTAAAAATATTTCCAAATCTATTTTTAGCCGAAAAAATCATTATCAAAAGTTATTTATCTTTAGGTTTAAAAAAAATTGCCAATCATTATTTGGCTTATTTTTTTACTAGAAACCCTAGTTATTCTTTAATTAAATGGCAATATTTTTTACATAAAAAAAATTCTTATCAAAACCAATTAAAGCTTACTAAAAATTTTAGTAAAAACTCGGGTATTTTTATTGATTTAGCAATTGGTTATGTTGCTTTTAAAAATTCTGATTTTAAACTTGCCTGCACTCATTTGTTAAAATTTTTACAAATCGAAAAAAGCAATCAGGCTTATCTTTTGCTTGCTTATGCTTATAAAAATTTAGATAATTTAAATTTATATCAACAATATAAAAACCTAGCCCAAGAAATAATTTAATTTTATGACACAATCTTTACAACAAATAATTAGTCAAGCTTTTGCATCGGGTTTACCAAGCGATGAAGCTCATTTGCAATCAATAAAACAGGCCGTGGTTTCTACTCTCGATTTACTCGATGCTGGTAAAATTAGAGTTGCCGAAAAAATAAACGAAAGTTGGCAAGTTAATCAATGGGTTAAGCAAGCAATTTTACTTTCATTTCGCTTAAATCAAAATTATCTTACCAAGCAACAATCTAGCCAAGGCGATAATGTTTTATTTTATGATAAAGTGCAGTTAAAGTTCTCTAATTGGCAAGCAACCGATTTTGAATCGGCGAATTTTCGAGCTTTACCTGGTGCTGTAGTAAGAAAAGGTGCTTATATTGGCCAAAAAGTAGTATTGATGCCATCTTTTATTAATATTGGGGCTTTTATTGATAGCGGTTCTATGATTGATACTTGGGCAACCGTTGGTTCTTGTGCTCAAATTGGTAAAAATTGTCATATTTCTGGTGGAGCTGGTATTGGTGGGGTTTTAGAGCCTTTGCAAGCAAACCCAGTTATTATCGAAGATGATTGTTTTATTGGAGCCAGAAGCGAAGTGGCAGAAGGAGTGATAGTTGAGCAAGGCTCGGTTCTTTCTATGGGTGTTTATTTAGGAGCCTCTACAAAAATTATCGATCGTCAAAGTGGGCAAGTTTTTTATGGCAGAGTGCCAGCTTATTCGGTTGTGGTGCCAGGTAGCATTCCTTCTTCTTCTCATCCAAATTCTCCAGCCCTTTATTGTGCGGTAATTGTCAAAAGAGTCGATGCTAAAACCCGCTCCAAAACCTCTATAAACGAATTACTTCGAGATTAAAAATGCTTTCTAGCTATCAACAAGAGCTTTATTTACGGCAAGTGGTTTTGCCAGAAATTGGTGAAATTGGTCAAGAAAAATTACAGCAGGCAAAAGTTTTGATAGTTGGGGCAGGTGGTTTAGGCTCGGCCTTGCTTTATTATTTAGTTTGTGCTGGTATTGGTAATATTGTGCTTTTTGATTTTGATAAAGTAGAATTATCAAATTTAAATCGGCAAATTTTACATAATCATCTTAATTTGCAACAAAATAAAACTCTTAGTGCCAAAGAAAAATTGTTAGCTCTAAATCCTAGTTTAAACTTAATAATCGTGAGTCAATCAGCTAATTTTAGCAATCTTTCTTTAGCTTGTGATGATTGCCATATTATGGTTGATGCTACCGATAATTTTTATACTCGATTTATCATTAATGAAGTTGCTTGCAAACTAGAAAAACCTTTGGTTTTTGGAGCTGTAAAAGGTTTTAGTGGCCAAATTGCCTTGTTAAAACCAAATAAAAAAAATCCTTGCTATGCTTGCTTTAACCCAAATATTGTAAAAACTAAGCAAGATTTACCTCTAGCCGAAAAAGGTATTTTAGGTGCTACCGCTGGTATTATTGGCTCAATGCAAGCAATGGAAGTAATTAAGTATTTACTTGATTTACATCAAAATATTTTTAACAAAATGCTGGTATTTGATTTTTTAAAACAAAAACAAAAATCTTTAGTTTTACAAAAAAATAAACACTGCTTGCATTGTGCTTAAAATAATATCGATATGGAGTTGGTATATTTTATTTTATACTTATCCACCCCTTAACAAAAAATAAGGGGTGAAATTTATAGCAAAATGTTGCTGGGTTTATATCGATATCGTAACTTCTTGTTCGCCCATAGAATGCGAATGATAACAAGAGCAAAAACCTGATGGATCTTTTTTTGCTACACTTATAATATCTTGAATACTCTTTGGCTCTGGATAATCAATCCCCCTCAAATAAACTCCAGTTGCTGTCACGGCTGCAACTCCAGCTACGACAACTGGAGCCATTGGAATTGATTTTATTGCACCAACTAAACAAGCTAACCCCTTTGTTGCACTTATAATACCAGTACTTATAGCATGAACTGGAGCGCTATTAGCAACGGTACCAGCAAAAGCATTAGCAGTGTGTGCAAGTGAACTATTAGCAACGGTACCAGTAAAAGCATTAGCAGTGTGTACAAGTGAACTATTGGCAATATAATGTCCAACTGAACTGTTAGAAATAGCGATTCCCGCTTCTCTACCCCATTCTGCAAAATGATGTTCTAAATCTAGTTTTTTTAATACTACAAAAATACCGCCAAGAGCTGCAAGACTTTTATAAAAATTAGCAACATCCTTTGCTTTTTCTGTAAAAGTTCTGCCTTTTGTTAATAAATAATTTGTTGTTTGTTTTTTATTTTCAACAACAGCTTCTAAAAATTCTTTTAAACCATCGCTACACTGTGGATGATGACTAGCCCAATGTTCGCAGCTATCAAATAAATCTTTATAATTCGTTAACTCATCTTTTTTTGAGTTTAATTTATCATAAAAATTAGTAGAATCTCTACAATCATTAAAATCACCATTAGCAAATAATTGATTTAATTTCTCAAGAAAATCCTCTTGTCTTTTTTCTGCAATAGATCTAGCATTATTTAGAGCTCGCAAGGTTTGGTTTTTTAATTCTTCAGTTCTTTCTCCTTGATTATATTTTTTATCAAGTAGTTCGTACTTAATTCTGGCAATTTGCTGATCTTCAAAAGTAGTACCGCCTGTTTGCAATTGATAATTATTAACTTTTCTTAACATATTATCTAGAGTAAGTGATTCGTTAAAATTTATCTCACCTGATAAAAATTTTTCTATAAAAAAGATATCACTTGGTTTTATTTCATTTGATGATGATGAGGTATAGTTTTGTTGAAATTCATCTTGTTTATTTTGTAAAAATTCTTTTATTTTTTCCTGATCGTCATTGTTTTGTTGCGATGATTCTAATAATTGTGCTAAATTTGTTAAATCTTCTAAATCTTGAGCTGTATGCTGTTCTTTTTGTGTTTGTTGAGAAACATAATTTTTTATTTCCCTTTGATGTCCTGTATTTAAAAATTGAGTATAATATGCTGTTTTTAATTGATCATAATTGCCCAAAATAACAGGTATTCGTTCTATTCCAACATCAAAAAAACGGTTACGATCTGCATGCTGTACATATAAATTAGCATCATTAATATCGCCACTTTTTTGTCCTGGAACTAATGGCTGATAATTTCTACCGCCAACTCTATAACCCAAATCATCGGTTGCAACATAACCTAATCCAGCAAATATATAAGATGTTGGAAATGCTGCTAAAACACCATTTGTTAATGCTGCACCAATAGTATCGTCAAATACTTTAATGCCAAATATTGTTTTTACGAAACTATGTTCGGCTTTTAATTGAGAGCAAGAGGTTGCTCTAGCTTTTCTTAGAGATTCTAATATTAATGATAATTTTATGGGTTGTTCATTAAGACAATCTATCTCTTGAGTTTCTGGAGCAATAGTAGTTTGTTCTTGAGAAGTATCGCCTGATTGGCTATCTTTTTTAAGTGAACCAAGTAATCTTAATTGAGCATCACTAAGGTGTGGATGTGCACCAACACTAGAAAGAACACTTCTTAATAATTCTGTTGTTTGCTCTATATTTGTTGGCTGTGGATTCATCATAAAAAAATAAAAATAAAATTGATAAAATCATATTGAAATGAATACGATTTTGGCATTTTATTTTTTTTTTTTTTTGTTGTCAAGAGTTTTTTTTAAATAATTATTAAAAATTTATAAATATTTAATTTAGAAATGCTAAAAGATAATTGATGTCAATTTTATTTTGCACTTGCAATGGCTAAATTCCCTTTCCATCGGAAGGGGCGGGGTAGTGTTTTTTAGCGAAAAATCGATCTTAATTACTCTTCTTTTAGTGTAGGGAGTTAATTAGTTTTTTTATAGCCCGAATCTGGAAAAGGCAATAATTTCGTTTAACTGATTAGTTAAAGTATTGAGATTTGGTTGTTTGGTGAGAATATTTTTTAAGAAAGATGATTTTTTTTCGGTTATTTCTATGATTTCTACTTCTTCGCCGAATTTTTCTTGCATTTTGTTATGTAAAGTGGCGATTTCATCTATTAAACCAATTTTAACTGCGGTGCTACCTGCCCAAAATGCCCCGCTAAATAATTGCTCTTCTGGCAAGTTTAATTTATTTTGCCTTTTATTTTTTACCAACGAAACAAAAGCTTCATAAATATCGTTTTGAGCTTGTTTTAAAATTTCTTGATGCTTGGGGTTTTCTGGTAAAAATGGGTCAAGAATGGCTTTGCTTTCGCCTGAAGTGTGTACTCTTCTTTGAATGCCGAGTTTATTGATTAAATCAACAAAACCAAAACCAGCAAAAATAACTCCAATTGAACCAACAATAGAAGATTGATGAGCATAAATTTCATCACCACTAAGTAACAGCCAATAACCACCCGAAGCAGAAACATCTTGAGCGAAAGTATAAACAGGAAGCTGATGTTTATTGGCTAGTAATCGAATGTAATTATAAATTAACTCTGATTGCACAGGAGAGCCACCCGGAGAGTTTATGCTAATAGCAACTGCTTTGATATTTTTGGTGGTAAAAGCTTTTTTAATTAAATTTTTATAGTTGGTAAAATTTAAAGAATTGTCGAATTTTGATTCTTTACCAATAACTCCGCTGAGCAACAAATGGGCAACTTTGGCTTTTTTGCTAAAAATTTTATGGTAAAGTTTAGTAAAGCAACAACTTTTTGATTTAGGGCAAGAGCTCATATTTATTGAGAGTGAAGTTTAAAAATTGATAACGAAGAAAAAACGATTTTTTTATAGTAAAGCTTGTAAATATAATTTCCAAGACAAAAAATTAAAAATGTCAATAACATAAAGCCAGAGGCAATCCACAGGCCTTTTTTAGGGTAGGTGATGTTTAAAAAACCTACCACCACAAGCCCAGTAATACTGCCAAGTAAAGTGAGCCTGCTAAAAGCGCTATTGGCAACAAGCCTTTGAGTGTTAGAATATTTTTCGTTAATCAAAATAACTGTGGGCAGTTTCATTAAAGATAAACTTACAAACAAACAAAAAAACAGCCAAAAAATATTTTGTGTATTTAAAAAGAGAAAAATATAAATAACACAGCATAAAGAAAGCACTGCTCCAAAAATCATTAAAAACCTTAGTTTAACCATCGAGCAAAACCAACCGATGGGCACATAAAAAATAGTGCCAAATAAAAAAGCCGAAAGTAATAGCGAAGCTTTTTTGGGCTCCATGCCAATTTTTAAGCCATAAACTACTGCAAAACTGGTGCAAGAGGTAAGAATAAAGCTATAAGAAAAGCCAGAAATCATAATTTTTGGCGAGCCAACCAAGTATTTTACTAGGCTTACATTTTTTTGTTCGGCAATTTTTATTTCGGATGTTTGAATTTTGCCTAAAATTAAGGCAGAAAGTATAAAAATGCTGGCTATCAATAAAAAGCTGATAAAATTATCTTGTAAATGCAAAAAATTTAACAAAACTGGCCCAAAAGCATTACCACACGAAACCAAGGTAGAGCCTAGGGCAATTACAAAAGCTCGCTGTGTGGGTAGGGCAAGATTTATCATCAGGGTATTTCGTGTAACTGTGGTGTTAAATAAAGAGGTGCCAAGGCAATAAACGATAATGAGCCACACATAAAAAGACACAAATTTATATAAACATAAGGCAGAAATAGCGGTAATTAAAGTGCTTACCATGATACTTTTGACTAGGCCAATTTTTTTGGCAAAACTCGGTAAAAACTGCGAAAAAATTACTCCAGCTCCAATTTGAATGATGGTAGAAAGTGAGATAAGCAAAGGGTTTTTTGTATGCTGTTCGAGCCTTACGGCAATAAAAACCAACAACAAGCCATAGGCAACAGAAGCAATAAAAATAGACATCATCACTAAAAATAAATTTTTTTGATTTGCCTGATTTTGCTGGTTTTGCTGTAAGGAAATTATGTTGTTAATGATGTTGTTTTCGGCAAAATCGTAGTTTCGTAAAGCATTACTTTGATTATTTTGCCTGTGATAAATGAGTGCCATAATTTACTCGTATCGTAAAATTTCGGCTGGTTGAGATTTGCTGGCTTTATAAGCAGGATACAGAGTTGCTAAAAATGAAAAAATCAAAGACATAGCGGTAATTATAGCTACATCGCTGATAAATATTTTAGAAGGTAGGTTAGATAAAAAATAAATAGCAGGGTTAAATAAATGGCTATTGGTGGCTGATTCTAGCCAAAGCTTGATGTTGTTGATGTTGGAGCTAAAAACTACTCCAAGCAATACACCAAAAAAAGTGCCTAAAAAACCAATGGTTGAGCCGCAAATCATAAAAATATTGAGAATATTTTTTTTGCTAAAACCAATAGTGCGAAGCAGGGCAATGTTTTTTTTCTTGTCGTTGACAAGCATAATCATGCTTGAAATTAGGTTAAATACTGCTACTAAAATAATAAGAGTAAGAATTAGAAACATTACTGTGCTTTCAATTTTTAAAGCTTCAATAAAACTAGCGTTAGCATCTTGCCAATCGCTAATTACAAGGCTCGGATTAGTTTGTGATAAAAATTTTACAAGGCTATGTTTTGTGCTTTCTAGGTTATTTAGATTATTAGTAAAAAGCTCGATGCTAGTAGCTGAATTTGATGATTTAAAATGTATTTGAGCCATTTCAAAGTTAGTAAAAATAGTGCCAGAATCGTATTCGAAAAGACCGCTATTAAAAATAGCACCTATTTGATAGGTTTTGATGCGAGGAATGGTGCCGATGATGGTAGAATTTGTTTCGGCAGAAACGAGTTTTAAGCTATCTCCTACTTTTAAGTTTAGATTTTGAGCTAAAGTAGAGCCAATGATGATTTCGTTTTTATTGTTAATGCTGGTAATATTGCCAGAAATAATGTTATTGACAATAAGTTGTTTATAAGATAAATCGGGCTCTTTAATGCCTTTAATTAATACACCTTGGTTTTGATTGCCAGCAATTAGCATTGCTTGGCTTTCTATTATTGGGTTTGCATAATCAATTTGCTTAATGTTTTGTTTGATATTATTGATAATTTCGGAGTAATTTTCAATAGGTTGTGAGCTAGTGATGCTAAGATGAGAATTTATGCCTAAAATTCGTTGCACCAATTCAAAACGAAAGCCATTCATTACCGACATTACAATAATAAGGGTGGCAACTCCAATGGTTATGCCTAAAAAAGAAAAAATGGCAATTACCGAAATAAAACCTTCGGATCTTTTAGCTTTTAAGTAGCGAAAAGCTAAAAAAAACTCTAAACTTGAAAACATTAGTTTACACCTTTACTAGTTGAGTATTCGAAGTGAAATAACTGATCTGGAAATACGATTTTAAAAATATCATGACAAGCAGCTGCAACTTCGGCAAAACCAGTAAGAATTAATTTTAATTTAGCAGGGTAATTAGCGATATCGCCAACAGCATAAATGCCTGGTTGTGAGGTTTGCATGGTAGATTGATTAACTGCAATATGGTTTTTAGTGAGGTTTAAGCCCCATTTGGCTATTGGCCCCAACTCCATGGCTAAACCAAAAAACGGTAATAAATAATCGGCTTCAAGATGTAAAATATTTTGCGAAAAATCAACAACACTCACTTGTTGCAAAATACCGTTTTCGCCTTGCAAAGAGTGTAGTTGATAAGGGGTTATCAGATTTATTTTGCCTTGCTTAACTAATTTTTCGAGTTTATCGGCACTATCTGGAGCACAACGAAATTTATCTCGACGATGCACCACCATAATTTTTTGAGCAATATCAGCCAAGGCGATTGCCCAATCAACAGCAGAATCGCCACCGCCTGCAATAACAACTTTTTTATTGGTAAATTCGGCTTTATTTTTTACTGCATAAAAAACCGATTTTTGCTCGTAAGAAGTAAGGTTGGCAAGTGGAGGCCTATTTGGGCCAAAAGCACCGCAACCAGCGGCAATAACAATGGCTTTGCAGGTAATATACTTGCCAGCTGAAGTGCCTACAGTAAAGGTTTGATTAGGGTTTTGTGTAATGGTTTGCACTTGTTGATTAAGATGATAAACAGGTGCAAAAGGATTAGCTTGAGCTTCTAGCAACTCAACAAGCTCACTTGCCAAAACTTTGGGATGAGCAGGAATATCGTAGATAGGTTTTTCTGGATAAAGCGCAGTGCATTGACCACCGATAACTTCGAGAGAATCAATAACATGGCACCTCATTTTTAGCATACCAGCCTGAAACACTGTAAATAAGCCAGAAGGGCCAGCTCCTATAACTACAATATCGGTTGCAATTGTCATATTAAAATTTACCTTGATATATTTTAATAATATTTTCAAGCATAGTTAGAGCCTCTTTTTTTGGTCTTTGAAAAACATTTCTGCCAATAATAGAACCATTTGCTCCACCTTGATAAATTTCTCTGATTTCGCTATAAACATCGGCCTCGCTTTTAACATTACCGCCAGAAAAAACAACTATTCTTTTATGGTTAAAGGCAGATTTTAAAACATGAGAAACTCTTTGTTGTAAAGTTTTAACTGGTATTTTAAGTTTTTCATAAACCTTGATGTTATCAATGTTTTCTAGGGCTTCGGTTGGTGGTTTAACCTTGATAATATGAGCACCAAGCAAGGCTGCAATATGAGTGGCATAAGCACAAATATCGATAGCAGTTTCGCCAATTTTTGATAAATCGCCACCTCTTGGGTAAGACCAAATCACAGTTGCCAAGCCATAAGATTTGGCTTCATAAGACATTTCTTTGATTTCTTCAAACATATCAAAAGCAGCATCAGAACCCGGATAAATAGTAAAACCAATGGCACTACAACCAAGCCTTAAAGCATCTTTTACCGAAGCAGTGCTAGCTTGATGTGGGGCGGTGCCACCATTGTAAAGAGAATTAGATGAATTAACTTTTAAAATAGTAGGAATTGCACCAGCAAAAGTATCGGCACCAGCTTCAAGCATACCTAATGGAGCAGCATAAGCATTAAGTGAGGCATCGATAGCTAGTTTATAATGATAGTGCGGGTCGTAAGCATCTGGGTTGATAGCAAAGCTACGATCAGGGCCGTGCTCAAAGCCTTGATCGACAGGCAAAATAACCATTTTACCTGTGCCAGCAAGCTTGCCTGCCATTAAAATTTTAGCAAGATTAGTTTTAGTACCAGCATTATCGCTTTCGTAGTTGGCAAGAATTTTTTTAACTGTATTGGTAATTTTCATAGGTTGTATTGCTTGTTAAATAATTTGTTTTTATAATTTTAAAAACTATAATTACAATTTTCAAACATTTTTTTAACAATTTTTTGTAAATAATTTCAATGAATGATTTTTTTAAAATAAATTTAGAGCAAAAAAACCAAGTTTTAGCAGAGTTAAAAAAAATCTGCTCTCTTAACAATTATCAAGAGCAGTCTTTATCAAAATATGTTGAGGCAATTTTGCAAGAAAATCAAAATTTTAATTTTATTGGTAAATCAACTATAAGCGATATTTGGCAAAGGCATATTCTTGATTCTGCCCAGTTATTTTCTTTGATTGAAAATAAAAATCAAATATTTGCCGATTTTGGTTCGGGCTGTGGTTTGCCTGGTTTGGTGCTTTCTATTTTGGGAGTAAAAGAAATGCATTTAATTGAAAAATCGTTTCGTAAAGCCGAATTTTTAAAAAAATATCGTTGTTTTTCGCAAGAAAAAGTTTTGGTGCATCAATCTTTCCTAGAAAATATTACTGTAAATAATTTTGATGTAATAGTTTCAAGAGCTTTTGCCCCTTTGCCAAAATTACTTTCTTATGTGGCAAAATTTTTAAACCCCAATGGCTATTGTTTATTTTTAAAAGGCAAAAATTTACTAAACGAAATTTCTTTAGCTCAACAGCAATTTATTTTTGATTATAAGTTAAGCCCAAGCATAACTTCGCCAGAAAGTAAAATCATAAAAATCAATAATATTATTGCAAAATAATTGTTATTTTTTAAAATACCACAAACCAAAAACATCATAAAAACAAGCCCAATAAGTAATTATTTAATGCTATGAACATTGGGCAAATAGAAAACAACCTACAAAATTTAATCACAAATTTTTGTCAAGAAAATTTTATTTACGATCTTTTGCTTGCTTATGGTTTTCCAAAAGCCACCATCACTTTGTTAAAAAACGGTAAATATAATTTGGGACTGTTGCATCCCAAATTATATTTTACTTTATTTGCCATTTTTTGTATAAATTTCAGCTATTTTTACCCTAATATGCCTAATATGAGGGCAAAAATAGCTAAAATTTCTCCTAAAAACTAGCA
>Ga0214923_10002682_pt1 | contig 23294 bp, 37 predicted proteins | sample LL1510_MetaG_FD_177993 | JGI IMG/M metagenome (GOLD analysis project Ga0214923, IMG submission 177993) | Freshwater microbial communities from Lake Lanier, Atlanta, Georgia, United States - LL-1510 | ecosystem: Environmental > Aquatic > Freshwater > Lake | place: USA: Georgia | collected...
CATCTAAATGTATAGACACCTCTTGATAAGATTTGTTCATTTTATTTTTCTTTATTTTTTGAACATATGTCCAATCATTTAGCATAAAATCCTCTATTACTATTATAGGATAATATTGATTAATATGCAATCTTATTTTTTCTCTATATTGTTTTCTATCTCCAATTTGACATATTGGTGATGTGCCCCAATTAGGATCATATATCCATAAATTATTATTATATTCAAAAACACAAACTGCATGTCCTAGCATATTTTGTATATCATCTTTATAGTAAAAAGTGAATCCATAAATACTATTCCATCCTTCTGTATTTGTAGTTAAGAGAAGATTACATTGAGATGCATAAATCATTGAATCTACAAAGCAAGAGTTTGGTAAATTTGTTATATTGTAATGTTTTTTAATTTCGAAACCAATTTTTAAGCAAGCTATCCAAGATACGATTAATATGAGCCCAACTAATAATGTTTTCGTTTTCCAATTCTTTTTTTTATTTTTTTTCTTTTGTTTCATCCAGTCTATATGTAATTTCAAAAGTTTTATTTTTTTTATTTAAAAGTTTAAATGCAGCTTTTGATTCTTCTTTTATATCTTCTTCGCTAATAATCCAAAATTTACATATCGCTTCTGGTTCAATTGCGCCTTGAATTAATTCGCATCTTGGGGCATCTCCTTCTAGATAATAAAATACGCAATTTTCGCAATCTATTCCTTGCTTTTTAAATGGATTTTGAGAAGCCGAAGCATAATGAATCCCATTCGCTCCAACTCCTCTATCAAAATATCCATAAGTTTGTAAATTAGTAATTATTTTAAGATAAAGATCTTTTTGTCTTTCATTAAGTTTTGGAAAGATAAGCCCTTCATTTGCCATAAAATTATATTTTTCTTAATTGAATTTCAGTTTTGCCAATCACATCGCCCATTTTCCAAGTTGGACCATTATTTGTGCATTCATAAATTACTGCATATCCCATATTTTCTGGAAGTTCTCTAATTTCTTTTACAATTCCTTCGCTACCATAATGCATGCAAGCTGGATTAATGTTTTGAACTTTATCTCCAACTTTAAACATTGTTGAAGCTATACTTTCATCTTCTTTATTAAACATTACAAAATTATGAATCGTAATCATATAATCTTCAGCAAGAGCTGCCATTTGTTGTAGGAATGGTTCTGTAAGATTTTCTTTTACGATTGGATCTTCTAATTTATTTAAAATATTTTGAGCATGAACTTGTATAGAATTAATAGAACCAACAATCATACCATAAAAATCATCTTTATATTCTTGTAATTCTTCTTCTGGAGATTCTGGCATTTCTGGAACTTGAGCAAGAGATGGATCAAGTTTTAAAAGTTCGGCTTGATCAAATTCTGTTTCACCATCCCATTCGTATTCTTCAGCTTGAGCTTTTTTAAGAGCTTCTTCTGTTGGACGATCTGGAGAGCCTGGTTTTGCTGGACGATAATTTTTACCCATTCTTTTTTTCTTTTGTTGAATATTATACCAAAGACCTTTATTTTTAGCTTGAATATCTGCTTCTAAAGTAATTTCTTCTTCACTTCCAGTAATTTTACTAACTGGTTTTTTACTCCACATTTTGCAACTCCAGTAATTAGCTTTCCATTTTGGACCTGGATTACTGCAACCATGTCTTGCTCTATAAGCTTTACGTCTTTCTGGATTATCTCTTTTGATAGACATGTTTGGATCACCAAATTTTACCATTACAGTATTACCTTTATCGTTTTTTACATAAACACCAAATTTCTTTTTACTTCCAGAAGGTAATCTAAAAGGTTTGTTTAAAGGCGCTTTACCTTTTTTTGCTGCTTGAATATCGTTTGTAAAATCAATTTCCATATTATTGTATAAAATTACACTTTTTATTTGACAAATCAATAATAAAAATATATTATATATCATTACATAGCTTCCTAATAAAGCAGTTTTGTGGATAGTCAAATAAATCCTCTAGTATCTTAGCTCTGCGATGGCAACGTCCCATAGGCTGACGACCATTAAAATGTTGTTTGTTTAAAAAGCTTACAACGAAATGTAGGTGTAAGGTACGGCAAAATGCACAGGAATAACCAACCGCGTTCCTATAAATGCCGTAGCCATTCTTTGGAAGAAACGCCAAAGAAAAAGGAGTCAAAAGAAAAGTTGGCGAAGATCTAAAAACAACCTTGCAAAACATATCTTTGCGAGGTAAAGCCTATTAGGATATCAAAGAAAAGTTATTATTTTTTATAAGATATTGAATCAATACACTTAATTTAAAGTTTTATATTTAATGTTGATAACTTTTATTTTTTTTCTTTTTTAAAAGTTAAAAATACTGTAACATTACTTACATCTCTAATAAAAGGATTTTATAAATGATACATGTAAAGAAAAGAAATAATACTACAGAAAAATTTAACATAGAAAAAATTAACAAAGTAATCAATTGGGCAATAGATGGATACTCAGGAGTAAGTCTTACAGATATTGAAATTAATGCTAAGATAAATATTACAGATGGTATAACCACAAAAGAAATACACAATCTGTTGATTGAAAGTGCAGCTAACTTAATTTCTATTGACAAACCAAACTATCAATTTGTTGCTGCTAGACTTTTGAATTATCAATTAAGAAAAGATGTTTGGAAAGGTAAACATGCTCCAAGATTACTAGAATTTCTAAAAGAAAGTATAAAAAATAAAATTTATGATGAATCTATATTAAATCATTATTCCGAAGATGAAATTAATAAAATTGGTGAATTTATTGACCATGATAGAGATTATATTTTTACATATGCTGGTATTAAACAGCTTTGTGATAAATATTTAATTAAAAATAGAACTAATGGTAAAATTTATGAAACTCCACAATTTGCTTATATTTTAATTGCAGCATATGCTTTTGCAAATTACCCAGTAGAAACAAGACTATCTTATGTAAGAAAATTTTATGATGCCATCAGTAAACATAAAATAAATCTTCCAACACCAGTAATGGCAGGAGTTAGAACTTCTAGCAAAAATTACGCTAGTTGTTGTTTGATTGGAGTAGATGATACTAGAGAAAGTATTACTGCTAGTGCTACGGCTGTTAGTATGGCTACTGCTAATAGATGTGGTATTGGTATTGATGTTAGTAAAATTAGAGCTATAGGTTCACCAATTAAAAATGGAGAAGTTGTTCATACTGGATTGATTCCATTCTTAAAAATTTATGAAAGTAGCGTCAAAGCATGGCAACAAAACGGATTAAGAGGTGGAAGTGCAACTTGCAATATTCAATGGTGGCATTATGAAATTGAAGATATTATAGTATTAAAAAATAATGCTGGCACAGATGACAATCGTGTTCGTAAATTAGATTATACTGTTGGAATGAGTAAGTTATTTTATGATAGAGTTTTAAAAGATGAAGACATTACTTTATTTAACAATGCAGAAGTTCCAGAACTTTATGAAGCATGGGGAACAAAAGACTTTGATAAAATTTATAAAGAGTGTGAATCTAAAAAATTAAAAATTAAAAAGAAAATATCTGCTCGTAAATTATTTTCTCTCATAGTTAAAGAAAGAGTTGAAACTGGTCGTATTTATATATTAAATGTTGATCATGCAAATAATCATGGAGCTTGGTTAGATAAAGTTACAATGAGTAATCTTTGTACTGAAGTTATTCATCCAACTATTCCATTAAATGATTATCATGACAAAAATGGAGAAATTGGAATGTGCATTCTTTCGGCAGTAAATATGTTAGAAATAAAGAACTGGCAAGATCTTGAGAAGACCTGCGATCTTATCGTAAGATTCCTTGATGAAATCATAGATCTGCAAGATTACTTTAATATTGCTGCTGAAAATTTTGCTAAAAAGCGTAGAAGTCTTGGAGTTGGTATAACTAATCTTGCGGCTTTTCTTGCTAAAAATGAATTAAAATATATTTCAGATAAGTCATTATCAGTTATTGATGAATGGATGGAACATTTTCAATACTATTTATTAAAAAGTAGTCTTGAATTAGCTAAAGAAAAGGGTAAATGCGAAAAATTTGATAAAACTAAATATTTTAAAGGTATATTACCAATCGATACTTATAAAGATAAAGTAGACGAATTAGTTAAAAGAAAATTATCACTTGATTGGGAAAAATTAAGAAAAGATATCAAAGAGTTTGGATTAAGACATTCTACATTATCTTCTTGTATGCCTTGCGAAAGTAGTTCAGTTATTCAATGTTCAACAAATGGAGTTGAACCGATTCGTAGTCTTATTACTTATAAAACTAGTAAAATGGGTAAACTTCCAGTTATGGTTCCAGGAATTGGAAAATATGATGATAATTATGAATTAGCTTATGATTTTAAAGATAATACTGGATTGTTAAAAATTAATGCAGTTATTCAAAAATATATTGACATGGCTATATCAACTAATGTATACTATAATTATAGTCATTATGAAAACAATATATTACCAGACGCTAAAGTAATGAAAGAAATTATGTACGCATATAGCCTTGGATTAATTAGTCTTTATTACAATAATACAGACGATGGAGATAAAGAGCAGTCTCTTAATCAAAAAGAAGATAGAGATTGCTCAAGTGGGGCGTGTAAATTGTAACCATGAAAACAGTATTAAATTTTAAAAATATAGATACTACTAAACAGCCATTATTTCTTGGTGAAGATTTAAATCTTCAAAGATATGATCGCTTTAAATATCCAATCTTTTTCGAATTATTCAAAAAACAAAATGAAAATTTTTGGTGGCCACATGAAATAGCTCTTGGTAAAGATAGAAGTGATTACAAAAATTTAACAGATACCGAAAGATTCGTTTTTGATAGTAATTTAAGATTTCAAACACTCGGTGATAGTATGTTGTCTAGAAGTATTCATAGTCTTAAAGATTATGTCACTAATCCAGAACTTGAAATTTGCATGAATACTTGGGCACAATTTGAGGGTATTCATAGTTATTCTTACTCTTATCTTTTAAATAACGTATATCCAGATGCAACTAAATTTTTTGATAGTATTATGGAAGACAAAGAAATTACAAGTCGTGCTGAATTAATTAGAAATAATTTTGATAAAATTCTTGGTGATGACGAAAAGAAAGATGCAAAACAAAAGATTTTTGATGCTATTCTTTCTATTAATGTAATGGAAGGACTTGTATTTTATGTTTCTTTTGCTTGTTCTTTTTATTTTGGATATCGTGGAAAGATGGAAGGTAATTCTAAAATTATAAAATTTATTCAAAGAGACGAAGCTTTGCATTTTGCAGTAAGTCAAAATCTATTAAAGATCTTAAAAGAAGAAGATAAAGAAGGTTTTACTGGTATAGTTAAGAAAAGTGAAGATAAAATATACGCTTTTTATGAACAAGCTGCAAAAAATGAAAGTGAATGGTCTAAATATCTATTCAGTAAAGGTAGTTTATTAGGTTTAAATGCTGAAGTTTTAGATGGATATTCTAAATGGTTGTGTGATTCTAGGCTCAGAAGTCTTGGCTATAAAAAAATATTTAATCAAAAAGATAATCCTATTGCTGGATGGTTAGATAGTTATCTAGACAGTAGTAAAGTTCAAGTCGCACCTCAAGAAACAGAGATTTCTAGTTATAAAGTTGGTGCAAGAAAAACTGATATAGAAGACGAAGATTTTGGTGATTTAAAGCTATAATATTTATTAAATAATGTGTAAATATCTATGTGAATTTAGATATTTCAATGATATTTAACTTAGTTATGGGAGGAGCCTCTTTCCTTGGAGGATGGCTATTTACTAGATTATTTTCTCTTTTTGATAAACAAGAGAATTTAATGAAAGAAATTAATGATAAAACCTTTAGTGATTTTATTACTTTAAGAAAAGAAATGGAAGTTGAAAGCAGAAAACATCAACAAGAAATATCAGATTTGGCATTAAAAATTAGTACAACTTATGTTACTAAAGAATCATTTGAAGCCTATTTCGATAGAATTGAAGCTAAATTAGATCGTAATTTTGATATTATTCAAAATCATTTAAATAGAAAATAAGTTAAATTAACTGTAATAGTTAATGTGATTGTATCTGATAGAGATATTGATTTTTTCGCAAAGAAATTAGGATTGTCAGCAGAAAAGACTTTCTTACTTATCCAAGATCCACAATGTTTGCCAGAAATATTAAATAAAATTTCAGAAGAATCTGTAGATGGAATTGTTGATATAAGTTTTCCAGTATTTGCAGAAATTACAATTATAAAATATAGTAAAGATTTAAAATATTCATTTGAAGAAAAAGAATACGTTTCAGAAGCAGTTGGTTTAAAATTTTATGATTTAATTGGAGAACCTATAATTAAAAAATCTATATTAGAATTTAAACATGATGAAGATACAGCTAAATCACTTTTAGTATTTTTAGGTTTCTTTTATAAGAATTTAAATAAAGCTAGGAGAGCTTATCCATCTGAAAAAATTTATTATAATATAGCAAAAAATGGTTTTCAAAATTCAGACAAGATACAAGTATCAGAACATCTACAAGATTGGATTAAAGTATTAAGAATAATACACAACGAAGTCTGGTTTTAATCTTGACCAGATAATGGATGTTTTTTACCTTTACGTTTTTTACTCCAACTTTGAAAATATTTTTCCTTTAAAGGATCTTTTCCAATAATCTTTTTTCTTTTTTCTGATAATTCAGCACTGCGATCAAATAAATCACCAATTGTACCTTTTCTTTTTCCAGTATATTCGCTAAATTGTTGAGGAGTGCAATCAGCTTTTAATGTACCTTCTGTGTTTAACTCTGGAGCAGTAAATACTCTATTCCATTTTACATTCTTATCATCAATATATTCGTGCTTTTCATGAATGCTTTGGACTATACTAATAATTTTACCAGTTTTAGGATGCTCGTATAAATATTCTGGCATATTATTTTTTAATTACATTAAGAATATCTTCTAAAAATTTTTCTGTAGTAAATTTTTCTTGTAATTTTAAACCATTTTTATTTACTTTATTTAATCTTACTTTTTCACAAGCTTGTTCACAAGCTGATAGAAAGTCATCTTCATTAAAATCATATATATTCCCTTGATTAAATATAGAACCCTTTTGAAAAAACATATTATCATATGCTTCAATTTTACCAGAAGGTTCAACCATCGTGGAATTATCTTTATCAGCCCAATCTTTATAGGCATGAGCATTTAAAATAATTCCATGTTTACCCATAGCTACAGATTGAAATTCTGGTAATCCCCAACCTTCACCACCACTCATTCCTATAATAATATCAGAACTATTTAAATAATCATTATATAATTCATTTTTTTGCATCATTCCTAAAAATGATATATTAAAATAATTCTTGCCTTCTAGGATATCATATATTAATTTTTGTTGATCTTCTGGTTTTAGAAATGGATTATAAATAGAACATTGTAAAAAATATTTAGAGTTATTTCCATATTTCTTCAACCAAGCTCTAATAATTTTCTTATGATGTTTTCTTTTTTCTAATTTACCGCAAAGATTGAAAACTATTCTATCATCAGTATGATAAGTTTTATTAGTTACTTTAAAATTATATTTATCAAATGGAAGAGGAATAAAATGAGTATTTTTACATCCATGCTCTTTAAATATATTGTTTGTATATGTAGATGTAAAGATGGTATTTTTTTGATTTCTTACAATATTTAATTCTTCTTTAGTTGGTTGGTCTAACTCATAAAAAGATAATAAAGTTTGATTATTAGATATACTCTCTAATGAACCATTAAGATGCCAAAGTTTAAATGTATCAGTATTTCTAGTATGAGTAGATAATGTATATTTTATTTGATCTTGCAACCAATTTAAGAAATTTTGATCTAAATCTTTTTGAGAAGCTAAGTCTACACTATTGCCTATAAGAAAGATACTTGTGTCTAATTTATTAGAATTATATATTTCTCTAAGCAATAATGTAGATAGCTGTCCAAAACTAACTTGATTTACTGGAACATGTAAACAAAGTTTCACAACAAATCTTCTGATTCCTCTTCAACAGTTACTTTAGCAACTGCTTTAACTGGAGCTTTTTGAACTGCATTTTTTACAGGTGCAGAAGTTTTAGCTGCTGGTTTATTATCAGATTTAGATAGATAAACTCTATAATCTGGAGCTTTTGGATTGTCCTTTTTGAATTTATTAGCAAAAATTACAATTTCTACTTGCTCACCAAGTTCATCTTTAAAATATCCAGAAAGATATTTTTGATTCTTACCTTCTCTTTTCCAAAGGGCTCCGATATCTCTCTTTGCCCAATCATTATTTTGTTCGCTCATTTGTTTCTCCTTATTAGATAGTATCTTGAAAACTATTACTTTCTAATTTATTTTTAAGAAACTTTAATGTTTTATTATGCAAATTAATTACCGTCTGGGTACTAATTTTAAGTTTCTTTCCAATTTTACTCCAAGATACAGTTTTTTTATCTGAAAAATAACGCATTTTAAAAATTTCAATAATTCTTTTATCTTTTAATTGATCTAATAAATTAAAAATATATTCGCAATTATCTTTATTCAAAACAGAGCTAGAATAAAGCATTTGATTTTTTTCCATAATATTTTTAATAGATTCATTTTCCATTGAAATAGTAGTATTATTTTTATTCATACAATTAAGACAATGAAATCGCATTTGATTGCCTAACCAAGTAGAAAATTTTATATTTTTTGAAATATCAAAATTAAGAGCAGATTTGTATATTACATAATCTTTTTCTTTAGCTATTTCTATAGGATCAACACCAATAGAAGACATACTGTTATAATATTTTTTAATCATAGTATAACAAATACCACTATGTCTATCTTCTAGCTCTTTCATAGAGTCACTGCAATTATTGCATTTTACATTTTCTATAAGTTGAGCATCAGTTAAGTATTCAAGTTCATTTAATTGTTTCATATATTTTCTCCAAAAATTTAATATGTTCATAATATAGAGAGTCCAAATCTTCTTGAGTTTTCCAAGTACAAGATAAATCTGCATTCTCTTTTATCATTTTATCATTTTCTTTCTCCTCAGAATTAGCTGGTGGAATTAATTTATCATTAGAATCTAATCTAGATATATGAATTAGCACTCCATTTTTTTTCTTAAGCCATGAAAATTCATCTTCTGGATATTCCATATATCTTATATCAGTAATTATTGGCAATATATTATTATTCAATAAATCATCTATATCTGAATTAATTTTATTAGTCCAGTAAGTGCCTTTAGTTAAGTTACGCTTAACCTTACCATAAGATACTAATATTGGTCTTACTAAAGTTTTTTCTTCTATAGTAGGTTTTGTAATATCTACATTAAATTTTTCAATTAAAAAATCTTTTAAGTCTTCCTTTAATTTATCAGCTAAAGCAACCCTTTTTGTTTCTATATTTTTTTGAGCTAAATATCTAGATATAAGATTACATAAAGTATCTTTACCAGAAGTTGCTACTCCAGAAATTCCAATGATTTTCAATTTATTCTCCTGTATTTTATATTATAAAATTTAAAAACTTCTTTAGCTTTAGTTCCATAAGAATATTCTTCAGTATAATATACTTCTTTTAAACCATAAGAAGCTATCAAATTAGCACAGTAGGTACATGGTGAAAGATTTATATATATACTATATGGATTGTCATATCTTGAAATACAAGATAAAGCATTCATTTCTGCATGTATCATAAAGTTTCTTCTATGATCTCTATCTAACCAAAATTTCTCACTTACATTCTTTTTTGGTGCTAGACCATTATACCCAACAGATAATATTCTACCATCTTTATTTAACACTACAGAACCAACTTTTGCATATGGATCTTCAGAGACACTAGATATTTCACTGGCAATTTTTTTAGCCATTAATATAAATTTATCGTTCATTAATATAGAATATTCTGTGTTTATATAATATAATAAATATATATGGAAGTCAAGGACTTTATAAATCAAATTTGTCTAATAAATTTTATACTATTAATATGGTTTAAAACAGAAGCTATTGTTGAATATTTCAAATTATTTAAATTAAGTAAATTTTTTAGAATAGATAAATATTTAGACTATAAAAAAATTAATCCAGACATTAATTATATAACATTTTTGACCATAAAGAATCCTAACTTTTTGACAAAATTAGTTACTTGCCCATATTGTTTAAATTTTTGGATTACTTTATTTTCATGTATATTATTTTCTAATATTATATTTTTTCCTTTATATTATATGATTTCAATTGTAATACATCTTATCTTAGACAAATATATTTATGGAAGATAAAAAAGATATAATAATCCCATCGTTAAGAGTATTTTATGATGTTCTTCATAATAATGAGGAAATAATTTTTAAAGACTCAAATCTTGCAATAATTAAAGATTATTTAGATGCAGCTTATCATGGATGCTCGTGTAAGAGAAAAGAAAATGAAGATAAAGCTTTATTTTTTTATAAAACATTAAATGAAAAAGTTAATCCAGAAGTTATTTTTGAATTGAAAAATGCCTTGCAAGCTAATAAAATTTTATTTTTTTATGAAAATAATCTTTTATTTGATGTTTGATGAATATTTATATATTTCAATGGATATCTGAACTTGGTGGAGCAGATACAAGATTAAAAGACTTATTGAAACTTTTTGGCAGTATAAAAGATTTTAAAGTTACATGTATTCCAAATGATGATGTTAGAGTTTTAGAAAAACATAATGTTGATTTTTTATTAGACAACAATATAGATATAGAGACATATAAATCACTTCCTAAAAAACTTAATGGAATTGCCTTATCTTTTTGTAATTTTAGATTATTTTCTGAAAGATGGAGACTTGAACAAATTAAAAATTCTGGATTAAAATTTATATGGTCAAATGATATGATGTGGCACACTGATGAAGAAATAGAAGCTTTAAAAAATAAAATGATAGATGTATATTTATACACTAGCGAATTTCATAAACAAAAAATGGAAAATGAATTTACGAGAAACACTAAAGAATTTATAGTCCCAAATTATTTTGATGGAGATTCATATATTTATAATGAAAGACAATTTAAAGACATTTTCACTATAGGCAAACACAGCAGACCAGATAATTTAAAATTTTCAGATGATTTTCCATTATTTTATCATAATTTAAATTTGAAAAATCCTAAATACAGAATTATGGGCATTTCAGATAATTTCAAAGAAAGATTTATGTGGTATAAATTTGATTCTAAATGGGATCTTTTAAAACCAAATCAAGAAATTACATCTAAATTTTTAAATTCATTAGATGCTTATATTTATAATAGCCATGAAATGTTCGTAGAAAATCAAAGCAGAGCAATTATAGAAGCAGCTTTAAATGGATTACCAATTATTGCACCTAACAAATATAATTTTCCTAATCAAATAATAGATAAAGAAACTGGATTTCTTTGGAATTCTTATGAAGAATGCAAATATCAAGCACAAGAACTTGAAAAAAACTTTAATTTAAGAAAAGAGATGGGATTAAAAGCTAATCAAATAACCAAAGAAATTTGGTGTGATAAAGAAAAACATATTAAAACTTGGGAAAAAATATTTTCATCAGTAATATAATATATGAAAATATGCTATTGGTCTATAAGTTGGGGTCAATATAGTTATATACTACAATCTTTATTAAAATCATTTAAAGATGTTGGTATGATAGATGATTTTCATATTTTTTCAGATAAAAAATTAAAGCATGCTTATAATCATGAACTTATTCCAACAATAGAATTAGATCAATTACAATTTTTTAAATTTCATTATTTAAAAGAAATATCAAAATTGAATTATGATATATTTGTTTTCATTGATGCAGATCATTTTTTTGTCAGAAAGCCAGATATAGACATAGAAGAAATTTTAAATGGAGATCCTTGGCATTCATTTTTAGAAAGCCCAGTAAATTCAATTAAAACTCAAAGACAGGATTGGTGGGGTATAAAAAATCAAGATCTTGTTAAGTATTTTCAAGAATTAGGAGTTACATCTAACGAAATAAGAAATACAAATGGTGGATTTTGGATTTGTAAAAAAGATTTCGTAAATCAAGCTTTTGATTTAGCTTTCAAGTCTCATAATTATTTAAAACTTAAAAATCATACTGTTCCAGAAGAAGTATCAATAGGATATATATCTCACATATCAAGTAAGGATATACGAAATAGATTTGCAGAAAAATATTTCAATTATTGGGCTTCTGATTGGACAAACAATTTCAGTGAAATTTTACCAAAAGATAAAACATGGGAATGGATATCTTATATGACTATGGAAAAATTTATTATAAATCCATCTATTGTTCATGGAATGAGAAGTAAAAATGCTCTTCTAGAATATGGTAAAAATATCTTGACTAATTAATATATTTGTATTATTATTTTACAATGCAAGTAATTTTTAAAGAAGCTATAGGATATGATGATATTTCACTTTTACCTAATTTTTCAGACATAGTTTCAAGAAAAGAAGTAAGTACAAGGACAAAAATTTCTAAAAATAACTATATTGATATTCCAATAGTATTATCACCAATGGATACAGTTTCTTCTGTAAAATCATGTATCAAGGCTAATAAAATTGGTTGTGCTGGAGTTCTTCACAGATTCATGTCTGTTGAGGAACAATCTCTTAAAGCTAAAAAAATTAAAGATGAAAGTGGAAGATCAATATCTGCTATTGGTTTAAAAGATGCCGTAGAAAGAATTGAAGGACTATCTAAATATACAGATATATTCTTTTTAGATACTGCTAATGGTTTGGCTAAAAGTGTCGAAGATTTCTTAATATGGTATAAGCAATCTCAATATAAACAAGATATTATCGTTGGAAATACACTTACTAAAGCAAGCGTTTATAGATTAGCGAATTTGAAAGCTGACGGATTTAGACATTTAATTGGTCCAGGAAGTATGTGTTTAACTCAAATTAAAACTGGAATTGGTTGTCCAAGTGTTACTGGATTATCTTATGCTTGGACTGCGATTAGAAATTATCAATTATCTAATTTAGATCATTTTAGACAAGAAAATCCCAAAGAAGAAAATAGACCAAGTATTTTTGCAGATGGTGGAATTAGAAATCCAAGAGATTTAGCCAAAGCTATTGCAAGTGGAGCAGATGGAGTAATTTGCGGAAGAATATTTGCTGGATTAAGTGATATTGTTGATGAAGAAAATATTGTAGAAAAAGATGGTAAATTATTTGCAGTATATAGAGGAATGGCAAGTAAAGATGTTGTTGAAGATTATGAATTATATGATGGTAGTAAGAAGAATCTTTTTGTAGAAGGAGATAAAACAATGATTCCTCTTATTCAAGATAAATCAATAGAAGATGTAGTTTATGATTTTGCTAATGGACTTAGAAGCACTATGAGTTATCTTGGTTTTAGAACTATAGAAGAAATGCGTGGTGGATTATGGACAGGTAAAATAATAGCCGTCAGAACAACAGCGAATAATATGTATGAAAGTTTTGCTCATGGAAAATAAAACTATTGTAGAATATGTAGTCTTATTATTAAATTATTTTGAAAATAATTCTATATTTGAACTCTCTAAATATAGAGATTTATTAGGAATAACAGACAAAGAACCAGAAGAAGAAAAAGCTATGGTTTTACTCGCTTTACAAGAATTAGAAAAAAATGACATTGTTAGATCATCACTTATAAACAAAAAAAATCAAATTTGGGCTTTATTTAAACCATTAGCTAACATTAACCAAAATATAGATATATCTTATTCTTTGGCATCAAAAATAGCTGAAACAATCAACTTTTATTGTCATGAATTTAAGACTACAACTGATTTTTGTGATCCTAAAAATATTAAAGAAAAAGATATTTTAAATTTATTAGTTGTAATTAATTATTTAAGAACTAAAAATAATGGCTCACAAGAAACAAAATAAATATTTAATAATATCAGATATTCATCTTGGAGATAAAGATTGTAAGGCTGAATTATTATTAAAAGTATTAAAACGAAATAAAGCCAAAACAATTATAATTGCTGGCGATCTTTTTGACCACCACAATTTGCACAGACTAAATAAAACTCATTGGAAAGTTTTATCTAAATTACGCAAGCTTTCTAAAAAATCTAAAATAATTTACTTGATTGGTAATCATTGTTTTCTTAAAGCAGAGTTTATGAGTATTCTTCTTGGATTTAATTGTAAGGACGAACATATCATAGAATTAAAAGATAAAAAAATATTAGTAGTTCATGGCGATATTTTTGATATTTATTTCACAAAATATAAGTGGATTACTAATTTTATTATAAAAGCATATTATTTCGTTAGACATTATACTCCATTTGCAGATGATTTTTTTAGGATATTTAAACATCATACAAATGATTTCGTTGAAAAAAGCTCTGACATCAAACAAAACGCTATCAAATATATTGATATGAATGGTTATAATACTATAATTTGTGGTCATACTCATTTACCAGAACAAACTGAAAAATACATTAATACTGGAAGTTTCTGTGAAAAACAAGCATCTTATATTTTAATTAATAAAAATGATAAAATTAAATTAATACAAATAAATGATATTGACGAAATATAAAATATAAAGTAATATATTAATATAATGAGCATTAAAAATAACATAAAATTAAATATCTTAAAAAAGATTATTGGAAGAAAAATGGTAGTAATTAAAGATTATGTAAAGAATGATTATTATTATGGACAGGTAGAGTCTGTTATTGATGAAACTAATGTAATTGTAAAAAGATTATCTGGAGAAACTGAAAAAGTTTCTATCTTTGATTTAAGATCTCCATCGGTAGAGTATCCATAAAATGGAAACAGAAAATAATAGCTCTAGCTCATCTAATGAAAAAATTGATTTTAGTCATGTAGATACTCCATATATTAGAGCTTATGGTGGAGCACCAATTCATAGGGTAGCTCCTAAAATGGGCAGAAATGATTTATGTGCTTTGGAAGGAAAAAAATTTAAGCATTGTTGCGGTAAAGAAGGATATGATTTTTGTAAAAAAATGCTTGTTAATTATTTAGAAGAAATTTCTAAAAAACAAAATGGTCAAAGCAGTTGATATTATTTTTGGTTTAGCTTGGGGAGATGAAGGCAAAGGCAAGATAAGTAATGCTATTGCTAAAAATTATGATATTGTTTGTCGTTGGAATGGTGGTCCCAATGCAGGTCATACAGTTTATCTCAATGATAAAAAATATAAAACTCATATTATTCCTTGTGGAGTTTTTCAAAATAAACTTAGTATTATCGGTCCAAATTGCGTTATCAACATTGATAAATTTTTTGATGAAATAGAATATTTACAAAAAGAAGGTTTTGACACTTCTTTAATTAAAGTTAGTCCCAAAGCTCATATAATTACTGAAAGACATATTCAATATGATCTTAAATTTTTAAAACCAAAACTTGGCACAACTGGACAAGGAATTGCTCCAGCATATGCAGATAAAATGCTACGAATTGGAAAATTAGCAAAAGACTATATTGATAAAAAATATATTTGGGATGGAGAACTTGAAGGAAATATTCTTTGTGAGGGCGCGCAGAGTTTTTGGTTAGATATAAATTATGGAGATTATCCATATGTAACAAGTAGTGAAACTTTACCTTATAATGCTTGCTCTTTAGGTTTTAGTCCTAAAAAAATAAGAGATATAATTGGAGTAGCTAAAATTTATGATACAAAAAGTGGAGTAGATCCTTTATTTCCAGAAAGTTTATGGAATGATGAAGTATTAAATATGGTAATAGAAATTGGAAAAGAATTTGGATCTACAACTGGAAGAAGAAGAATTGCGAATTGGTTGAATTTAAATAAACTTATTGATGCAGTAAAAATTTCTGGCGTTAATAAATTAATTATAAATAAATGTGATATTTTAGAACAAATACATACTTATAAAGTATATCAAAATAATAATTTATATAAATTCAATACTTTACAATCTATGCAATCTTTTATAAAATCTTATATTAGTCATAGTGTTAATGACTATGTTGAAATAATTTTTTCTGGAAATAAAAGTTTAATTTAGATTATATCTATAATAAAACTATAATCTCCTTCTTTAGGGATATTTATAGTTCTTTGTATTTGATCTAAATTTTCTCCAGCTGGTTTTTGCTCTACTGGTAATCTTGGATTGCTTATTATTTGTACATCATTACTTACCCAGCTAAATATATCTATTCCACATCTCTCGCCCTTTTTAGTTCTTACTTCATAATTAAAATAATATTCACCTTTTTTATTTAAATCAACTGGAATTTGCGGATGTTTAAAACAATTAACTCTTGGGCAAGGACGAATATCCTCGGACTGAATTGTTTTAGGAATTGAATTTATTACTATTTTTACATTAATTGTTTGCATATTAGTATATTACACTTATTTTTAATAAACTTGGACCCGCGCAGAGTTGAACTGCGGTCTTTTAAAGATTTAAATTAAAATACTACAAGTTTAGTTCTTTTTGTTTTTAGCTTCATATAGATAAAGAACAAACATACTTAGCGATTTTATTTTTAATACTTAATATTAATAGAATAAAAAAACTATCAATAATAAGACATCTAATTACGCAACTATCCAATAGATGTGTCAAGGTAGTCACGCTGTAGAACTTAGGCTACAGAAGCGGTCTCCTCGACTAGAGAAACTCTAGCAGAGATATGACCTTTATATTTAGCTGTTTTGGCAGTTAATATAATTGAAACTTTTTAAGGAGTCCTCGATTCAACCTCCACCTGCATTTTAATTTTGATCTATAAAATCGAAACCAATTCGGGCCCAATGTAAAAGAACTATATAAGATTATACACGATTTTTGACTTTTTGCAAATATTCTAATATAATATATTAATGAATAATTTATATGATAAAATACTAACACTATTGAATCAAATAATAGAAAAAAACGTATATTATGACCTTTTAAATAAAGAAAAAACTGATACAGGAGATAGTTGGGATGTGCATCATCTTAAATTATTAAGAGATTTAATACAAGAATATGAAAGACAAAAAAATGCCTAAAACTAAAAAACAAAAATATTATGCTATTCATTCTAAAAATGATAATTTTCTTCATGGGGTATTTCCTTTAACAAAAGAAGGTTATAAATCAGCAAAAGAGTATATAATAAAATTATGTCCAAAAGGTAAAAATAATTTTTATATTTCAAAAAAATGAAAATAAGTAAAAAGAAACTTAAGAAATTAGAAAAAGCTGGCAAACTTAGAGATGAGTTTGAAATATGGGTAGATAAACATAATCATAAAATGGAACTTATTAGAACGATCACTGGATTTGTTGGTATTATTATGTCTGGTATAATAATGCTCAAAGTTTTTGGAATAATTTAATTTATTCCCAAATAGCTCAATGGTAGAGCGCCTCGCTGTTAACGAGGGTGTTCTAGGTTCAAATCCTAGTTTGGGAGATGGGGGCGATGGTTGAGTGGTTGAAAACAGCAGTTTACTAAACTGCCGATGTAGCAATACATTCGTAGGTTCGAATCCTACTCGCCCCGATTATCGTGTAATTAATTACATGAGCGAACAAAACGAAGCTCTAGCAATTTGCTCTGAATTCGCAGAAGAATACGGGATTGATGTTCATAATGATGAAATGATAGTAGTTTATATGGAAAGTCAATATGTAAATCAATTAAAAGATATGTTAATTCATAAAAAATATAAAATATATTCATTTCAAATATACGGAGATCAAGCTTTAGTACAATTTATTCCAGAAAAAAATAAAAGTATTTTTGATTGACTTTAATAATATCTATATTATAATTTAATATAGAAGATATATGTTATATTTAATATTGCCATATTTTGATTTTACTAAATCAATTTTTGCCAAAAAAAACTTAAATTTATTTATACAAAATTATTCAAAAAGAGATAATCTTAAAATTATTTTATGCGAAGGAATATATAATGAAGAACTGCCTGATTATTCTAATATAATATATAAACATTTAAAATTTAAACTTAATAATATTTTATGGGTTAAGGAAAATTTAATTAATCTTGCAATAAAACATCTTCCAAACGAAGCTGAATATATAGCTTGGTCAGATAGAGATATTTATTTTTTAAATCCATTATGGGTTGAAAAAACTATTGAAAAATTAAAAATATATGATATAGTTCAACCTTGGTCAGAAGTTATACATTTAAATTCATTAAATGAATTGCAGATTTTATCAAGGGGAAACTGTATGTCTTTTTCTAGTAAAAGTATACTTTCTAGTGCTATTAAAAATAATACCACTAAAGGTTCATCAACTGGACAAATTTGGGCTATTAATAAATCATTTTACGATAAAATTGAAAAAATAAATGATATAGAAATAATCGGCGGGGCAGATTCAATGATTGCAAATTTTTGTATTTTAAAAAATGATTCTTACGAAAAAATATTAGACAGAAAAACAACAATTCAATCTAGATCAAATTGGATAAAATATAAAGAAAAATTTAAAGATGTAAAATATTCTTATATAAATGGAACGATTGCTCATTATTGGCATGGAGATTTAGAAAACAGACAATATACAGAAAGATATAAAATATTAATAGATATGAATTATGATCCAGATTATGATATAATGTATGACGCAAATGGAGTACTTCAATTTACTAAAAATGGAAAAAGAATTGAACCATTTATTAAGGAATATTTGATTTCAAGAAAAGAAAATAATATAAGTCCAAATATAGAAAATAATTATGTATTTTCTATACCATACGTATTACAAACTTGTTTAGTTCCAAGTTCTGCAAAAAATTATGAAAATTAAATCAATAGAAAATAACGAGTTTAATATTCAATTCACGGTTTCAAATAAATGCAATTATAATTGTGTATATTGCCCTCCAAAATTAAAAAGTGGTTCAACACCATTAATTTCGGCAGATATATATGTTAATTTTTTTAATAATTTATTTATAGATAATCCACAAATATTAAAATACGAAAAAAAATTTATAAGTTTTACTGGAGGAGAACCAACAATTTATCCAGGTTTAGAAATATTAATAGATTTTTTTAAACAAAATAATTTTTATGTAAATTTAGACACCAATGGAAGTGCTAAAATGGATTTTTGGGAAAAAAATTTAAGTAAATTCAATATCACAAATTTAAGTTTACATCCAAGATATGGAAACTTTAATCATATTTTACAAGTAGTTAAACTAGGTATAGAAAAGAAATCAGTAGTTAAAGTTGGTATATTAATGGATCCAGAATATTGGAATAGAGCGATCGAAGCTGTTAATTTTTTTAAAGAAAATAAAGTTCCAGTGATAGAATTTAAAGGACTTATTTTTAGACTAAATGCAGAGTCTCAAGAAGATAAAAAAAAGAGACAACAATATTATGAATCTTATACTCCAGAACAAATGAATTGGATAAAAAACAATACTTATCATAATTCCAATACTTTAAAAAGTATTAATCCAAATTATATGACTAGAAATGCTTATATTATATATGAAGATAATACAAAAGAAAAATTTTTAGGACAAATTTTACATACTAAAAATATTAATAATTTTTTTGGATATAAATGTTTTGCTGGAATAGATAGTTTATCTGTAAAATGGGATGGCAATATTGAAGGAGCAAATTGTGGCATGACAAATCACGGATTGACTTTTGGCAATTTATTAAAAGAACCTAATTTAAGAATAAAACTTTTTGAAACACCAATTACTTGTAAAATGAAGAAATGTGGTTGTGTTTCAGATATGAGAATAAAAAAATATATATAATGGAGACTTCAACTTGTAATGTTTGTGGATTTAATGGTATTTTTTTAAGTCATAGATCAATATTAAATAGAAAATGTCCAGAATGTAAATCTTTAGAAAGACATAGAAATTTTGCAGATTTTATTAAAAATAAACATTTATTTAAAAATAAAAATGTATTACATATTGCACCAGAAAGATCAATTTATAAATTAATAATAGAAGAAAGTGCTCTTTATTATCCAATCGATAAAAATCCAACTAAACCCTTTATAGCAAAAGATGATTTAACTGACTTAAACATTTTTAAAAATAATGTTTTTGATAGTGTCATATGCTTTCATGTGCTAGAACATATTTTAGATGATATTAAAGCAATTGAAGAAATAAAAAGAGTTTTAAAAAATGATGGATTAGCATTTATAAGTGTTCCTATAAATAATAAAAATTCATTTACTCATATATGGACAGATAAAGAAATAAATGAAAGTAAAAAAAATAATGATTGGGGTATTGCTGGAAAATTTGATGGTCATTACAGAACTTATGGAGAAATAGATTTCATTAATTTATTAAAAAAATATTTCAAAGAAGTATTTTTATCTAGTAATAAAAAAATGACCTCAGATGATTTTTTTATATGCAAAAAATAATTTTATTATGAATAATTTAAATTGTAACATATGTAATGGAGAATTAAGTTTATTTTTCGGGAAAGGCGGAAGAGAAGATATTAAATGTAAAAATTGTTATTCATGTAAAAGACATAGAAATTTATTTAAATATTTTACTGAAACAAATATTTTGAATAATAAATATATATTACATTTTGCTCCAGAAAAATCAATAAGTAATTTTATTAAAAAATGCAGCAAAGTTTATCATTGCGTAGATAAATATGCAGATAAAGAATATGTTTCAAAAACTGATATAAATGATATGGACTCTTTTAAAGATAATTTTTTTGACATAATTATATGTTCTCATGTACTAGAGCATATTCCAGACGATACAAAAGCTTTAAAAGAAATACATAGAATTCTTAAAAAAGATGGTTTACTTTTTATAAGTATTCCTATAGATGGTGATAAGACGGAAATTTGGTCTGAGGAAAAAATTAAAAAAGTACATGAAAAACGTAAAACTATAGAATATAGAGATCATTATAGAACATATGGAAGAGTTGACGCTTTTAATTTATTTAAAGAGTATTTTGCTGAAATTTATTTATCAAATGAAATTATGACATTTCACGATTTTTTTATATGCAAGAAATAAAAAATATCAATATATAAGTTTGACAATATTTATATTTATAATATAATCATAGTATGAAATATATACTTTCTTATATTTTATATACAATAGGTGATATTATAAGTAAAACCACTATGCATTATTGTAATGGTTATGGATTTAAAATTTACAATAAAGTTATGCTATGGAGCGTTGAATTAGATGAAAAAGGTAAAATTTGGAAACCAGTAAAACGCAGAAAGAAAAAGTAATTATATGAATTGGATCAAAATATTAAATTTCATTGATGGAATTTTACAAGAAGAAAAAGAACAGCCTACTCTCGGAACCCTTTATAAGATTCAAGGAGAAGATTTACCATTTAGATATATCAGATTTACGAATGATTTTTTGTCAAATAAACCCATATATCATTTCAAACATCATCAGTTAAAAGAATACAAGTTTAATGACTTATCAAAAATAGAAAGAAAAGCTAATCAAAAAGAAATAAATATTTACAATAATATTAAAGATCATGTAAATGAAATCGCAAAAACTTTTAAAAGTTAATTTGCTAATGAAAAAATGCCAAATAAATGAATTTGCTAACAGAAAAATGCCAAATAAAAGAATCAATTTATGAATGAAAAAATGCCAAATAAAGGTGCTGGTAAAGGAGATAAACCAAGGAATTGTTTTTCTGATAGGTTTAAACAAAACTTTGATAGTATAAACTGGTCAGAAGATAAGCAAAAGTCGTTGATTAAAAAAGAATTAAAAAAACAAAATAACTCATCAACATATATTTACAAATAATATATAGATATTGACAGATTTGACAAAGAGTAATATACTCATAGTATGAGAAAAGGAGTTTGTTGTATTGTTTTAAGTCTTGCTGAACAAGATAACCCTATCAAGTTCAATACTATGACTTATGCTCGTTTTTCATCTATGGATAGAAAAGAAGCTCTTTCTACTCTATCTTCTAGAATCCTTAACAATATGATTGTTACATATCAATACATAAAGTATTGTGCAGACCATAATCATACTTATAGAATTTCTTCTGATCTATTTCCTCTTATTACTTATGATAAGGCTAATGTATCATTACAAGACTTACCAGATTATAATAGAATTGTAGATCAATTTAATAATATCAAGAATCTAGTTCAATCTACCAATGTTCGCATCTCTTGTCATCCTAGCGAATTTAATGTTCTTGCTAGTGATAACGACAACGCAGTAGATAAAACAATCAAAGAATTAAATCACTATGGTTGGTTTATGACGCAAATTGGTTGCCCACTTAACTATGATGCACCTATGAATATGCACATACATAATTCCAAAGGCAATCTAAATGATGTAGTAAAGAAGTTTATGAGCAACTTTGAAAGACTATCTAACGATGTTAAGTCTAGATTAGTTATTGAGAATGATGACAAAGATACTTGCTGGTCAGTTAAGAAACTTATGAAGCACTTTCATTCTGTAACTAATATTCCTATTACTTTTGATTATCTTCATCACAAATGTCATCCAGATGATCTATCAGAGGAACAAGCATTTCATCTTGCACGAATTACTTGGGGCAATCATACTCCATTGTTTCATTACTCAGAAAGTATTGATGGTCACAAAAATCCTAGAAAACACGCCGATTATGCAACTCGTTTGCCAGAAACATACGGACATAATGTAGATGTTGATTTTGAATTAAAAATGAAAGAACAATCTTTTGCTAAATTATGAAAGTTTGCGTAAAATGTAAAGTTTCAAAACCTATTACAGATTTTAGGCTTCATTCAAAAGGTGAAAGAATTAATTATCGTAGACCAGAATGTATAGAATGTGAAAAAAGTTATCAAAAGAAAAGAACTTCTAGTAAATTTAGAGAAAAAGAAAGACCACAAATAGGAACTCCTTGTGATTGTTGTGGAAGAACAGATAAAAAATTAATATTAGATCATTGTCATATTACTGATACTTTTCGTGGTTGGTTATGCCAAAATTGTAATTTAGGTATAGGAAGATTAAATGATTCTTTACAAGGAGTAAAAAATGCTTTAAAATATTTGGAGAAATTTTATGAATCATAAAGTATATGAAATGTTTGTAGTTATTTTAGGCGTGATAGCTAATATTGTGCTTATTATAAATGCA